>Ga0187785_10000386_pt1 | contig 16613 bp, 11 predicted proteins | sample 0815_BV2_4_20_MG_FD_132466 | JGI IMG/M metagenome (GOLD analysis project Ga0187785, IMG submission 132466) | Tropical peat soil microbial communities from peatlands in Department of Meta, Colombia - 0815_BV2_4_20_MG | ecosystem: Environmental > Terrestrial > Soil > Wetlands > Peat | place...
GACCTGGAGACAAACCGGTCCAGGAAATGAAGACCAGCAAGTTGTGCCCATTCGAGCCTGTTCCCGGTTGCGCGGAATTCCACCGGGGGAAGCTCTTCGCTGTTACATGAAAGACCCCGAATCCATTCCGCCACGGGTGGAAAAAAGGCTGTCCGTGCCCGGCCAACGAAGTAATCTGGATACCTAAAGGCCGAGATTGCTTCGCTGCGCTCGCAATGACAGCCTTTTCCCGCCCGTCACTGAATGGATACAAGAACACCCAGATTCAAGTTTTTGTGCATCGCAAAACTTGCTATTATGTTCATTTCAAGCAAACCGCCTTTTCAAAACCTCCGCCGAACCCCGGTGACTAAACTATGTAGCATGGGAGCGGGTCACTTGCGGCGGGTAGCGTCAGATCGCCAAATCTTTCTTGGAAAAGAGGAGAGGGGATCTGCACCATGCAGTCTTGTGGAACATCGGGAAGTGGCGGTGAGCCCTGGCCGACACCACCGACGAACGGTGCACAATGGTTTTTCAGGCGCAACCCTGATAGCGAAATTCGACTGAACGGAGGCGCGGCCCATCGGGAACGGGCCGCAGGAAAACGAATGGAATTGATCATTACGCATGTAAACGCGGATTTTGATGCCTTTGCATCAATGGTTGCGGCCAAGAAGCTCTATCCGGGGGCTGCAGTGGTCTTTCCTGGTTCCCAGGAAAAGAACTTGCGGGATTTCTTTATGGAATCAACCCTGTACATTTTGTCAATAGAAAGGGCAAGGGATATAGATCTGACCAAGATCGATCGGCTCATTCTCGTGGATACGCGCCAGAAAAGCCGAATAGGAAGGTTCGCTGCCGTCGCGGAATCCGACAAGGTGGACATTCATGTCTACGACCATCATCCCGATTCGGAAGACGACGTGAAGGGGGATGTCCAGGTCGTCCGGGAAGTGGGAGCCACCGTCACCATACTCATTGACATGATACGAGAGCGCGGCATAGACGTGAATGCCGAAGAGGCCACTGTTCTGGCTTTAGGCATATACGAAGATACGGGATCTTTCGGCTTTTCATCCACCACCCCGGAAGACCTGAAAGCAGCCGGATGGCTTTTGGAAAAAGGCGCAAATGTCAATATCATATCCAATATGATGACAAGCGATTTGAGCAAGGATCAGATCGAGGTCTTGCATCAGTTGATAGAGGAATCGGAGGTCCTGAACCTCGGCGGCATCGAGGTTGTGGTCACTACTGCGGGAGCGGAAGGCTACGTGGGGGATTTGGCCATATTGGTTCACAAGTACAAGGACATGGAAAACCTGGATGCCATCTTTGCCGTAGTCCGGATGGAAGACCGGGTGCATCTCATCGCACGCAGCAATCTGGAAGAAGTGAACGCCGGGGAAATTGCGGCTGAATTCGGGGGAGGCGGCCATCCCACGGCAGCAAGCGCCACCATCAGGAACTTCTCGCTGTATGAGGCCAGAGACCGTCTGATCGCCTTGCTGAGGGAAAAAGTTCGGCCAAAACAAAAGGCCGGAGAAATTATGAGCCGCCCGGTGATTACCATCGAACCGGACAAGACGATCGGCAACGCCGGCCAGTACCTGAGCCGGTACCAGATCAGCTCGCTGCCTGTGGTAAGAAACGGCGCCATACTCGGGATTCTCCACAGAAACGCCGTCGAGAAAGCTCTTCATCACGGCCTCGAACGGGAGCCGGTCCGCGACTATATGAATCCGGGGATCATTTACGTCACCCCTGACGAGTCCATAGAGCGGGTACTCCGGGTCACCATCGAAGGACGACAGAGAATCGTCCCGGTTATTCAGGAGGACAAGGTTGTCGGCGTGATCAGTCGAAGCGATCTCTTGGAGCACATGAAACTGCCCAGGACGAGTGACTCTGCCGGTCCTGACGAATTCCCCGTCGGCAGGATGCGGAGCAAGAGTATCCGTAAATTAATGGAAGAACGGCTGCCCGATCGCGTCCTGCGCACACTGCGCCGTGCCGGCGAAGTGGCTGCACGGCGGGGAGAGGCCGCTTATCTTGTGGGAGGTGCGGTAAGGGACCTTCTGCTGCGCAATCACAACCTGGACGTGGACCTGGTCATAGAAGGAGAAGGCATCCCTTTTTCGAAAGATTTCGCCGGCGAATTCTCCGACTGCCGGGTGAGAGGCCACGAGAAATTCGGTACTGCTGTGGTGCTGTTCGATGACGGATTCAAGATTGACATAGCCACGGCCAGGCACGAGTACTATGCCCGGCCCGGCGCGCTGCCGACTGTTGAGACCAGCTCCATAAAACGGGATCTGTATCGCAGGGATTTTACGATCAATACGCTTGCCGTAAGCCTCAACCCTCGGACCCTGGGCCAGGTCATAGATTTCTTCGGCGGTGCCAGGGACCTTAAGGAGAAGGTAATTCGGGTGCTTCACAACCTTGCTTTTGTGGAAGATCCCACGAGAATCCTTCGCGCAGTCCGCTTCAGCAGCCGTTTCGGGTTTGCCGTAGGCAAGCACACCCTCAACTTGATGAAGGCCGCAATTCGCATGAAGCTCTTTGAAAAAGTGGAGGGCAAGCGGCTTCTTAACGAAATCATTTACATGCTCAACGAAAAGAACCCACTGACACCTCTTGCCATGATGGCCGGTCACGGCATCTTCCAGGCACTCCATCCGGCTCTGAATTTTACGAACAAGAGCAAAGAGCTCGTGGAAGCGGCAATGAGCGTGCTCTCGTGGTGGAAATATCTGTTTCTGAAGGACAAGATCGACTCCTGGATGGTGTATTTCTTTGCACTCACCGACGCTCTCACGGACGAGCAATTTTGCGATGTGATGCAGCGGTTTTCCCTCGTGACCCCCAGGGTGCAGCATCATCTGAACGAACGGACGGAAATGAGGCAAAGCATGGCAATTCTCGCGAGAGGGCAGGCGGAGAAACCGAGCGAGGTCGCAGCTGCGCTCCACAGGTTGTCACTGGAATCACTTTTGTTTATGATGTCCAAGACAGCGCGGGAACAGACCAGGATGTGTATTGCGGATTACATCAACACCCTCAGGTTTGTGAAACCCATATTGACAGGGAAGGATCTCATCCAAATGGGCCACAAGCCCGGGCCGATGTTCAATCAAATCCTGGTCACTCTTCGAAATGCCAGAATAGACGGCGAGACCGAAACGAGAGAAGACGAGACTCGGCTGGTGGCAAGACTGTTTCCGTCGGGAACATAAGATCGTACGCATTCGCCACAAGATTTATGAGATGTGAGTTGGTGGCTCTCCTGAGCGAAGTGATGGGACGGCTCTGCGTAGTCCCCAGCGAAGGCATGCCACAAGCCTGTGCCCAGAATCGAGTTACCTGTAAAAAAGCGAATCCGTATCGGGCTTTCCGAGTGCCGAAGGAGGCTCGCTGAAGTTTTTTGTTGGGAATGAAATAAATTCGTGTAAAATTGCAGGGCACTCTCTACCCAAGAGTCATCGCTGTTTCTCTATGAAGAATCTGAAAGCGCAGCGGAATACATCTCGGTTTTCAGAGGATACAATCAGCTGCAGCGCGGAAATATGTACAACGAATCCTGGAGGTTGGTATGAAAAGCGACAGCGCGAAACAGGTAAAAATATTTGACATCACACTGAGGGACGGCTCTCAAAGTAAAGTTGCAACCCGAATCAAGCTCGACGATCTGCTCAAGGTCGCACACAAAATGGCGGACACCGGTATCTACGGAGCTGAAACATGGGGAGGCGCCACATTCGACGTGTGTGTCAGATACCTCAGGGAGGATCCCTGGGAGAGGGCTCGCGTGTTAAAGGCCGCAATGCCGAATGTGAAGAGCATGATGCTGATCCGTGGGCAAAACCTGGTAGCGTACTCGAATTTTCCGGACGATGTGGTCCACAAATTCGTTCATGTGGCAGCAAGAAATGGAATCGACGTATTTCGTATTTTCGACGCGCTTGATGATATGAGAAATCACGAAGCCGTGATCAAAGCAGTCAGGGAAGAGGGAAAAATTGCCGAAGGCGCGGTCTGCTACACCATCAGCCCTGTCCACACCACAGAAAAGTTCGTATCGAAAGCCAGGCAGCTGGAGGACAAGGGAGTGGACCAGATCGCCATCAAAGACATGGCCGGCCTCATAGATCCGTACACAGCGTTCCAACTCGTCACTGCTCTGAAAAAGGCCGTGAGTGTCCCCATCCACCTGCACACCCATGATAACTGTGGTATGGGGATGATGTCCGCTCTGAAAGCCGCAGAAGCAGGATGCGACATGATCGACTCGGTGTTGAGCCCGTTTGCGGGCGGAACCGGCCATCCGTGCACGGAATCTCTCGTTTTCGCTCTACACCGCCTCGGGTACGATACCGGCTGCGATCTGGCCAAACTGACTGCCGCCGCGGAAGAAGCGAAGACCATGAGAACAGCGTACAGCGAATTTGAAGCGCCGTACAGCGGTGTTGATTGCAAAATGCTGGTGACGCAGATTCCGGGAGGCGTCATGTCCAATCTCACGAGCCAATTGAAACAGCAAAATGCTCTGAACAGGCTCAACGAAATCGTGGACGAAATTCCTCGCGTGAGGGAAGACCTCGGGTGGATTCCGCTGGTGACGCCCACGTCACAAATCGTCGTGTCGCAGGCGACGTTCAACGTTCTTCTGGGACGGTACAAAATCATCGCCAACCACACAGCGAACCTGCTCAAGGGCCTGTATGGCGAAACCCCGGCTCCGGTCAACAAAGAGTTGCAGGACAGGGTGCTCAAGGGCGAAGCACCCGTGACCGCACGTCCGGCGGAGCTGCTGCCGCCCATGTGGCATGAACTTGAGCAGAAATTCCCGGGGCTCACGGACGAAGAGATTCTCATCCACGCCATTTTCCCCCATGAAGCTGCCGGCTACTTCGCGGAAAAGAAATAGTGGGAGGAGCGGCGCGCAGGGACGCGTGAGTCACCTGGTATTCAAGCAAGGAAACATCGGGGAACTCAGTACCGGTTTTCTTAAATCAGGTCGCACATGTTTATCGGAGCAGATTTATTCGCTTCGCTCGCAATGACACTGCTCGGCCCTGTCATTGCGAGGAGCGCAGCGACGAAGCAACCTCTCTTGGCCATGAAATCCGGCACCGAACTTACGAAAAGCATTACTTAGTCTGTTACAGTAGTTGTGGAAAATTGTGTCGAATTTTCTCATAATTCCGGCACGCATGCCGGTGGTCCAATCACGTAAATGCGAGGAGCAGAAAGACGAAGCAACCTCAGTTTCGGTCGGTTGGAGATTGCTTCGGGCTTCGCCCTCGCAACGACAGTCTTCGAATCTTTTCGCCTCATCAAAACCGACAGTACTTTTGAGACTCCTTATATGTAAAGGCTCAAAGGCATTACGCGGACTGGCGGGCCTGGAGCAGCAAGTATTCCTGGATGAATCTGTTGATGTCTCCGTCCAGCACAGCGCTCACATTACCGATTTCGACATTGGTCCTGTGGTCCTTCACCATCTGGTAAGGCTGAAGCACGTAGGACCGGATCTGCGACCCCCAGGCAATGTCCTTCTTGTCCTTGTGGAGGCTGTCTTTCTCTTCCCGCTTCTTTTCCAGTTCCAGATCGTACAGCCTGGATCGCAGGATTTTCATCGCCATGGCTTTGTTCTTGTGCTGGGAACGCTCATTCTGGCACTGGACAACGATTCCCGTGGGAGCATGGGTGATTCTTACCGCTGAATCCGTCTTGTTGACATGCTGACCGCCGGCTCCTGAGGCGCGGTATGTGTCAATCTTGAGATCCGTCTCGTTTATCTGCACGTCCACACTCTCGTCCGCGGCCGGATACACGAATAGAGCTGCGAAAGAGGTATGCCTCCGCGCGTTGGCGTCGAACGGAGAAATACGGACCAGCCGATGTATGCCTACTTCGGCTTTCATTCTGCCATAGGCGTATTCGCCTTCCACGGAGAACGTTGCGGATTTTATTCCCGCTTCTTCGCCGGGCAGGGTGTCGAGTACTTCACTCTTGTACCCCTCTCGCTCGGCCCATCTGAGGTACATTCTCAGGAGCATTTCCGCCCAGTCCTGAGCCTCGGTGCCTCCGGCTCCCGCGTGGATTTCCACGATTGAATCGCCGGTATCCTCAGGGAGAGTAAATATCCGTTGGACTTCCAGCCCGCGAATATATTCCTCGATAGAGTCGAGCTTTTGTTCGACTTCTTTCAAGACGGACTGGTCCTCCTCTTCCAGGGCCAGTTCCAGGAGGACGGCCGTGTCCTCCAGGTCTCTGTCGAGCCCAGCAAATTTTTCCACGAGCCTGCTGATTTGCTTTTGTTCTGTCAGGAGCGATCGAGCTGCTTCAGGATTGTTCCAAAATTCGGATTGTTCCTGGGTCTTTTCCAGTTCCTTCAGGCGGGAAATCTTGGCATCCAGGTCAAAGATAACCTCTGAGTTCCATGGATTTTTGTCGAATAAGGGCAAGTCGTTCTTCTATGTCATTCATCGTTCACCTCTTTCGGGAGGACAGGGCTTCCGGAAAACGGACGTCCTTCCAGCCATCTATTATAAGGGGCAAAGCCGTCCGCGTCCGCAGATTCAAGGGCTTCGTCGATAATCTTCAGTTTCGCGTCAAGATTGTCCATGAAGTGTACCATCATGGCTTCCCGGGTCATAGGTCTCACCGCAGCGCCGAACTGAAGTTCGCCGTGATGGGATAGCACGATATGTTCGATTTCCGGCAGCCATGTCGCGCCGTCATTGCCCTGTTCCGCTGCGATATCGCGAATCAGGGTGACTCCGAGGACCACATGCCCGATAAGTCTACCCTGTAGCGTTCTGCCCTGTCCCGAAGCATTCAACTCTAGCACTTTTCCTATATCATGGAGTATGGCGCCCGCAAGCGCAATACCCCGGTTCACTTTATTCTCCAGCTGCATGACGGTCTCCACCTTCCGGGTGACCGCCAGCACATGCTCTACGAGCCCACCCTTGTACGCATGATGAACCATTTTGGCCGCAGGATAGCTCTTGAACGCGCTTTCCGTCCGTTCCAACACGGTCCCGACGAGTGCGGCAAGGTCTGAAGGTTCAAGCGACCGAGCAATCTCTTTGAGCTCTTCGAACAGGCAGTCCGGATCGCGTTCGCTTGACCGTATCAGAACCTCTATGTCGGGCACTTCCGACAGATCGGCTGCGCGGATTTTGTCTATGATAATTTGACCGCGATCCCGGTAAAATTCGACGCGGCCCTCAACTTTCACGCAATCCCCGGGATTGAAGTCTTGTCCCCACTTTCGCATTGCATCGGACCATATTTTCGCCGAAATTGTCCCGGTCGCATCGCAGAGCGCCAGATCAAGGTAGTTCTCGCCGGATCGGGTCTTGCGCAGGTCCTTGGATTTCAAGAGAAAATATTGAAGAATTGTGTCCCCGGCCTTAAGGTCCTTGACACAAATAGGCAGAACCGACCCTGAGTCGCTGGTATTCATCATTACCTGTGCCCCGCTTCAAGTATTCCTGGTGGAAAAACGCCCAGTGGGATTTTCCCGATCCGTCAAAGTCTCATGGAGCGGGATTTGGTTATGGAGGGTACGGGATAGGTGCTCTTGTGAGTGAGCGCATCCAGGCATTTTTCGATCAATTCATCCACATTGAGCATTTTGCCGCCATGGAGTATTGAATAGATTTCTCCGAGGATGGGGGGATAGAATCCTCTTTGGGCCGCCATTCTCTTGGCGAAGCGGGAAGCCTCGAATCCTTCGATAGCTATTTTTTTCTTGCGATATTGCTCCAGGAGAGTCCTGACAGATTTGTTCTTGCTCGATTTCTCCTCCATAGCGGCAAGATCTCTTCCGAAACTCGCCGACCGCCCGCCTCGGCAGGTGGCCAGCAGATCCGCCATCCACACCTGGCTTTCGGCGTCGAAGGTCTCCGACGAGGCTCCCAACAGGATGCCGAAGTGCCTTATTTCCGCGGTTACGAGGGTGGAATAGGTGGCGAGAAAATTCTCGGGCGCTTTCTTGGAGCCTTCCAGCAAGCCGAAACCGATCGCGTACACGTTCTTCAATGCAGCAGCTACAGTCGTTCCCACCACGTCTCCCGAATACACCACCCTAAAACGAGCTGTTTCCACAAGAAGTTTCAGGCGCTGAAAGGTATCGTAATCTTCACACGCTATCTGGGTAACTCCTGCTCCTCCCTGGACTATCTCGTGAGCCAAATTTGCTCCGGACAGAACCGAAATACGCATCCTTTTTCCCACCCGTTCCATCTCCTGACGTGCCGTTTGGCACGGGAGAAGCCCAGTTTCCGGAATAAAACCTTTGGTTGCGATTACCAGATCGCTGCCGTCCGGGGCGAGCTCCAGTACCTTCACCAGGGTGGAGTGAAAATACTTGCTTGGCGTGACGATGAGAATCAGCGAAGTATCTCCCACCGAGGCTATGAGGTCCGCTTCAGGCCGCACCGACCGGGGAAGTGCTATCTCCTTGAAATGCCAAGGATGCTTGCCTTCCACCGTGAGCTTTTCGATGAGATCCTCTCTGGAATCATAGAGAACGAGTGAATGCCCCGACAATTCCTCCTTTTTCAACAGATTCATACCAATGTGAAGCGCCAGCGTATATCCCCAAACTCCCGCATTTACTACCGTCATGGTATTGCGACCGCTGAGTGGATAGATCCGTCGGTCTGCATGATACGCGTAGAATCTCATGAGCAGTGGGTCCGCAGTGGCATACGTGCGTTTGAATATGGACCGCGAAAGGGCTCCCCGCCGTGTGAGCATTCGCACGCCCTGGCCCAGGGACTCGGGCAGATCAGAAACGATGGAAGGATGAAACGGCGGATCTTTTCTGTAGCGAGCCCTAAAAAAGAATTTGGTGTTCTCGACCTCCTCTTCGAATTTTTCTCTGAGGTTCCTGAAGGTCATGGGATCGTTGCCATGAAGGGTTTTCGCAACAAGTTGGCTGGAATGAATCATCTTGTTTCGAGCGATTTCCTCGATGGCTCTATGGGAAATCCGTTGAAGCGTGAGAGTATCGTCATTGGCCAACTCGAACGGTTCACCGACGTCCGTGCTCACGTCTCCGAAAGCCCCTTCCAGGTACTTGAAAATCTTGTCTGCGTTTCCGAGACCGAGAAAGAGCGGCAGCAGTATGGTCCACGCCCTCGGAAACATGGAAAGGAGCGGAAAAAATCGTGGGGAGGTAAGATGCCCATCCTCCGGAATGACTGCGTACGAAATCGCGACAGGTATGACGAGGGCCTTTCCGGTCGCTTTCACGGCGGCAAGCACTCCGTGAGGCACGTACGGTTCACGCAGGATGCCGTCACGCGAACGGACGGTGTACCTACTAGTTCGAGCAAAGAGTGTCTGGGTTTCCACGCCTTCCGCCAGGGCAGCAGAAAACCACGAATATGCCCTATGTTGGGTGGGCGATAAGATCTTTGGCACTGCGAGATGCCTGAAGCCTTTGAGCCAGTTGGCTGCCCACCCTCTCGTCACGCCGCCGCTCACGTGTGTGACGGGAGCTGGAATCCCGATTCGTCGTATCAGCTGGGCAGAGAGAACGTAGTCAAAATAGGACGTGTGCCCGACAAAGAAGAAGCGCGGGCCGTCGAACTCCACGATTTTCTTTCTGATTGCCGGCGAAACGGCCGGTGATACGTCCTTGAAGAGGGTTTTGGCCATGAAGGCCAGCATTGCAAAGACTTGATGAAAACGTGACTGATCCACAGACACGCAGAATTCCGAGAGAACGGACTGCAACTCGCTCCTGTCGGGTTTCGCCTCGTGGCGCTCCGCCAGTTTCAAAGCCCGATCCCGCAAAAAGTCGCTGTCCAGTTCTATAGGGACCGGCCCTGATATGGATTTCTTGAATTGCCTGAATGGCTCATATGAGTCAAACAGTTCTATCGCACGGCGCAGATGCATGACCGGATATCCTCGAGCCTGTTCCCTGTGAATCTGCTGGTTCTAGTTAACTATGCCCGTAGCGGGCCTTTCCGGTTCTCGAAGCGGGCCGCCTCTGGGACCGGATCTGGGTGCCGGAGCCGGTTGCCTCGTCGGTTGTTCGGGTGAAATCACGCCAGGGGCCTCTTCCGCGTCAGGTTCGGCTTCCCGTGCAGGTCCGGGAAGCGCCGGCGCCGGTTTCACCTGGGGGGTAGCGGGTAATGCACCGGGAGTCGGTGGAGCCGGTCTGACATTGGGTTGTGTCGCCGGAGACGGGGGCACGGTCTGGCCTGTGCCGGGGGCCGGCCCGGGTACCGGAACGGGACGCGTTGCGGGTGCAGGGGGCTGCTGCCCATCAACGAACTTTACGGAAACCAGGACCTCGTTGAACATCTCCTGGAATCGTTCCATACTTTGGGACGGGGCCAGGCATGAAATTCTCACGAGCGTCTGATCTTTCTTGTAAAATACGATGACGATGTCCATCCAGATCTTGAGTTTGTCATCCAGAGCCTGAATGAAAAAGAAATAGGCTCCGGGAACGTCGCATTTGAAATCACCTTCGTCGACAATCTTTACGGATCCTTTTTTTTGCAGATCGGCCATGCCGTTCCTCAATTCCTGCAAAAAAACACTGATAGGATCTTTCACGGGCTTATGCGCGGCAACATGTATCCGGGCTCTGAAATTATCGACCAGATCTGGAGCCTGAAAAACCAGATAATAGCTTCCTTTAGGTTCGACCTTTACCCACGTAGCGGGATATTTCATCACGAATCCGTACTCTTCGCTCGTGAACGTTTTGTATTCCTCCGCCGATGAGACTGCAGGCATTGCCAGTCCGGCAACGATAACGAACAAGAGGATTCCGGCGCAGAACCCCATCCTCGGCAAATTCATTGAATCGTCTCCTTTCACGCGGGGTCTCGTGCGTACGAATGAGGATATTAACAGGATGATCCGAATATGGTCAATGGTTCTCTCCCCCCTGGCAAACCGCAGAAACGAATGCTCCGGCGCCCGACGAGAGCCCTTCTTCTATCTGTACACCTTCCCCCGCCATCGAATTCCCCGATTCGTAATTACCATTATCAAGGTGCTCCACGCAACCCAAGCGCTTATAATTATGCCAATCGGCGTAGTTAAGCCATGGATCCAGTTCACCCCGTCCTGGCGCAGCAGAAAACAAAACGGCACGATTACCGCCGCCATGGCCAGAGAAGACAACGTGAAGAGCAGACTCACGGCAAGGGAAGGGGGACCTGTAAACCACAGAGCCCCCGACCACACGACGAGTGCGGACAGCAGCGCGATCGCCGTATAGTTCACCGCCAGTCGCAGGATCTTCGGAATACTCTTTTGGAGCCCCCCGTAAAAAGTCCTTCGCCAGAATCGGCACACAGCGGCCACTCCGTCGAACGGCTGAGTCCTCACGAGTTCGCTTCCGCGCAGGAGCCTGAATTTCATTCGGGCTGCTTTCACCACCCTGCTCAGGGCCACGTCCTCCGTCACCTCGTTCCTGAGTCTTTCCCAGGTTCCCAGCTGCAGGTACGCCCGTTTCGAGATCATGAGAAAACATCCCGATGCCATGGCCGTGGTCCGGCTCGGATCATTCACTTTCGACAGGGGATGAAAATAGGAAAAGCCCAGTGCCAGATGTGGATATACGACTTTTTCGCCGAACCGTCGTTCGGTAAATCCCGGAAGAAGGCATAGCATGTCGAGATGTTCGTCCACAAAGAATCGGGCTGCCCTCGAGAGTACTTGCCGATCGAAAACTGCGTCCGCATCGGTAAACAGGAGAATGTCGCCGTCCGCTCGTTCGGCTGCCCTGTACATGGCGTGGGTTTTGCCCGTCCAGTCCTCGGGTAACTCTCGAATCGAAAGAACCTGGATTCTGGGGTCCTCTCTTGCCAGGCGCGCCATAATAGGCCCTGTGCTGTCGAGGCTTCGATCGTTCACAAGAATGACCTGCAAGCGGTCGTAATCCGAAGCAAGAACGGATCGGACGGCCGGTTCGATATTCTGTTCCTCATCCTTTGCCGGAATGATCACGGACACCGGCGGCTGGGCTCGGTCCCAAGTCACCCAGGCCGGTAAGTGCCGTTCAACTTTGAGTTCCTCGTATAGCATAATGTTCAGACGGATCAATTCAACTAGGATGAAAACCGAGAAGCCTATTCCAGCCCATAGGAACCAATTCATGCAGATCTTCCTGGTGCGAGAAACTGTCGGAACGAGCAAGGACGCAGTAAGAATTCCGATTGAGTCAACTACGTTAATCCGTTTTCAGTTTTTGTCCAGCGGTAAGTTGAATGGCAGCCGGAAGCACACAATTCCGGTAGCGCTGCGACTGGTATGTTGTCCCGCAGATAGCCATCATATCACTGATCCGGCCAGCACGCGAATCAGTGTCATTGCGAGGAGCGACGCGACCAAGTAATCTACAGCCCATATACTGCAACTACGCGAGATTGCTTCGCTGCGGTCGCAATGACAAAGCCGGGCTCCACTGCTCAATGAATACTTCGGGAGAGGTACGGACGGCCGGTTAGGTAAGTTTATTGAGGGAGGGAACACTAGTAGGAATCCGACGGTCTTGTGGGAACAAAAGATATGGGCTTCTTCTTGTATAACTTCTCTGCTGTCGCATAGTCTCGTTTTGCCAGTTCCGGCCTCTGGGCTTTCTCGTACAACAGCGCCCGATCCTTGTAAGCCTCGGGATTCACCGGGTCCAATTGGATCGCAACTGAAATGTGAGCATACGCCTCTGCAAGAGCCCCCTTTTGCATGAATTCGTTTCCTCTTGCCAGATGGGCCCTCGCGTGCGACGGCATATCGTCGTAGACAAGTATCTGCTCCTGGGAATAGTTACTTTCACCGTTCTTGGTCCAGCTCGTGACTGCGAGGTAATACAGATCGCCCTTTCGCAGATTCGCGAGGACGACTCCCGGTCGGTCGGTGTTGAAGAGGCTCTTGTACTCGCCCTTTTCGGTTCCCCAGAATATGGTATAGGACAGAGCTCCGGGAACCGGTTTCCACGATACTGCCAACCCCGACTCAACGATTACGGCCTGTATGTGTGACGGTGCCACGGTCTTAATTTGCTGAGAGTTTCCTCCGAAAGGATACTGGTACAAAAGGAGAATCACCGGTACAGCGATCAGCAGCTTCACCGCAATTTTCTTTACTATTCGAAGCACCCCAGTTTCCCCTCTGCACTCCACCCAAACAATTCGAACATGCACCCAACCTAAGAACATTAAAGCATCAGGAGCGCGATTTCCAGGGAAAAAAGAAAATTTCAGTGTCCATTCAGAAACGGATTGGGAAAAAAGTCATCTTTGCGAGCGCAGCGAAGCAATCTCTGCCCTTAAGTATCGAGATTGCTTCGTCGTTTCACCCTTCGCAACGACACACGGAAACGACAATTCCTTCACGGGAGTGAACGATTGCAGCCTTCATAAACTCATTCGATTTTCGTTGTGTTTTCTTTCAGAACAATAGTCCTGGCGTGCCCGCGCTCGTGTTGACTTGACCTAACCGCTGTGCTATAACGCTGGCCTGGATGGTAGAATATCTATAGTAATTTATGCTCGTTAGCTCAAAACCGCCAATAAAGGAGAAATAAGTGTTTACCAAACCCTCTATTTTTAGCTCTTTTTGGTCTGCTCTCATCATCGCCATGGTGATTGCGGCGGGCGCTCCATACGCATGTGCCGCAGACAACAACCAGGTTTTGGCAAAAATCGGGGACCAGTCGCTTAGCGAGGCGGACCTGAAAGACATGGCAAATGCAATTCCCGAGCGATTTCGGCCCATTTCCATGACACCGGAAGGCAGGCAGAAGATCCTGGAATATATGGTAAATGTTTACATCATGTCAGGCGAAGCCGAAAAGGAAGGACTGGACAAGACACCGGAAGTCCAGAAAATGCTGCAGCTTACCAAAAAGGACCTGCTGGCACGCCTGTACTTCGAAAAGGCCATGAAAGACACCCCTGTTCCCACGGAAGAGGATGCAAAGGCGTATTTCGAGAAAAACCGGGCCCAGTTTGTGACGCCCGAAACCGTACACCTGCACCACATCCTGGTGAAGACCGACAAGGAAGCGAAAGACGTCATGGAGCGCCTCAAGAAGGGAGAAAAGTTTGCTGACGTAGCCTCCCAGGTGTCCATCTGTCCGAGCAAAGCACGTGGCGGAAACCTCGAATGGCTGCCGAAGGGAAGTCTCGTCAAGGAAATCGAAGACGTAGCGTTTTCCATGAAACCGGGTCAGCCCGTCGGTCCGGTGCAGAGCAAATTCGGATGGCACGTGCTGCTCCTGGAAGACAAGAAACCGGCCCAGGAAAATTCTTTCGATCAGGTCAAGGATTATTTGCTCGAGCAGATCAGATTCCAGAAACAACAGGAGCAATACGAGAAACTCGCAGACTCGCTCCGGAAAAAGATGAACGTGCAGTTTACCGCACCGGCTCCTGAGACGGTGCCCGCTCCCGGCACCGCTCCCGCAACAATTCCGGGTGGCCCGAAATAGGGTTTCCTCAATTTGATAAGGGTGCGGCATCCGTACCCTTATCGCCCCATCAAAGAATCCGCAGCTAGTGTTCGGGGAACGAAGTGCTTGAGTCCTCAGTTCACGAGGACTCATCATCCAGAGGAACGAACATGTCTTCCGCTTCTTCGGTGAGCTTTGACATATCGCCCACCTGGCTGTGGATTCGGTCGAAGGCTTCCTCCGCAGTCCGGGATTTCAAATCTTCTTCCCGAATCATCAGCGAAACAAGTTCATTGAAATAGAATTCGTCGGTTAGATATATCTTGGTGAGGATGTCCAGAGTTTCTTCATCACTCACTTCCAGGTCGTCCGGCTTCAGTTCGCCCCGATCCAGTTTTACCAGGAAATCTGCAGGGTAAGCGCTCTTGTCCTCCTCTTCGGCGTCCTCGGTTCTCGCCCAGTTCCGAAGTATTTTATCCTGGAATGCGGACGCGACAACCTTGATATCAATGTTTCTCAATAGCCTGGCGAATGTGGCATCGTCCTCTTCAAGAAAACTCACCATCCAGTGGTACGCTGCTTGAGGGTCCGTGATTCCCTTGGTGGAAAACAGTTCCTGATCCAGGTCCAGAATTGACTGAACTCTCTCCGGCTTCAACAGCGATAGCACGCCAATATGAGTGGAACTCTGGGATTTCATGATGCGAAACACGGTTCTGTCTCCCAGACCTTCCACTATGGTGCGGCTCTTCTCATCTTTCAGCAAAAAGAGGAGTTCCTGGGCCCCTTTCGGATCTTTCATCGCCTGGCGGCTCACCAGTGAAACCTGCTCCTCGGGAGGCAGGGCTTCCATGAGCTCGGCAGCTTTGTGACGGTCCGTCTTGACAAGATCCACCACCTGGTTGCCCTGTTCGGAAACAGGAGTCAACATTTGGTCCTGGTTCATGGATTATATCTCCTCGGCATTTACCCAGTGGGGATCCTCGATCGCGCGGACTGTTTCGAGCATCGAATCGTCGCCACCAAAATCTTCCTGAGTCCATCCTTCCTCAGGTGGGCTATAGGCCTCACCCAGGTTTAGGGCCACCTTATTGCGCTCCCTGCTGATGGTCATCAACTGGAATGCTCGCACCAGGGTGGCACTGAACTCTGAGTCATGACTATCGCGGAAGGCAAAGATGACATCTCGCAGCAAAGCGGATTGGGTCTTGTCCAACTGTACACCCCGGACCGCCAGAATGTCTGCGAGTTCCGGAACAGACTCGTTCCTGAACGATTCGAGAAGCATGTCCATGAGATGCCTAGACAAACGCACCAAATGCCTCATCGTGAACGCAAGAGTGACTGCGTCCATGTCCAGAGGATTCTTGGCAACCAGCTCGAGGTAAGCCCTCTCTCTTCCTGCATTTTCTCCGCAGAATTCTTCGAAACTCTGAAAATCCTGGCTTATTTCGGGGCTTATAAGAATTTCTTCATCAGTGGTCATGGCGGTTATCCTCCCTCCACAGCCGGCGCATTCTACCGTTACGGCCGGACGGATTCAAGGCTGGCGGTCCTGCCGCCACAGGTATAGCCGAATTCTAAAAAAAAAATAATCATTTTATCTCGGAAATGGCGCGATGCATGTGAGGCCGCCCCCCCGTGGCGATTTTTCCTTCAAATACGTGAAATGGTTTCAAACCCTGGGGGCCGCCGGTTCAGAACAAGTCGGTTGAAATACCGGGCCAAGGCCAGGGAACTCACAAATGCCCATAAAGATTTAGAAGCAGCGCATGCGAGTGGCCGTCCTGCTTGAACGGGCAAAGCGTTGGCCCGCGACGCGATTCCACAAGGATGGGGAAAGATGTAAGATCCATCACCGGAGAACGGTACGGAGCTTCGTGCGCGTGTGACAAGCCTGTCCCCCGGGAATTCGTGACGCCCTCGAGAATCACGGTTTTGCACGGTCACCACGTATCTGCAGTTCGCATGCAACATGGTGTCAAAACGCGTGGGAATGGAAGGCGGCGTTTCTCCGTTCACGGTGGATGCCCGCGCAGGGCCATGTACTACATACAGGTTTTCTTGAATCAAGTCGCACATTTTTGTCGGAGCAGATTGCTTCGCTCGCAATGACGCTGCTCAGGCTTGTCATTGCGAGGAGCGCAGCGACGAAGCAATCTCTCTTGCCCATGAAATCGGGCACCGA
>Ga0187785_10000387_pt1 | contig 16586 bp, 18 predicted proteins | sample 0815_BV2_4_20_MG_FD_132466 | JGI IMG/M metagenome (GOLD analysis project Ga0187785, IMG submission 132466) | Tropical peat soil microbial communities from peatlands in Department of Meta, Colombia - 0815_BV2_4_20_MG | ecosystem: Environmental > Terrestrial > Soil > Wetlands > Peat | place...
CGTAGAGATGATTGAGGAACATCTCCTTGGTGAGCGTCGTCCCTTTGCGAAGGGAGAGCAGCTCGAGCATTTGATATTCCTTGCCCGTGAGGTGCACGCGCTGACCACCGACCTCTACCGTCTTGGTGTCGAGGTTGACCACGAGATCGCCGGTGTTGATGACCGATTGGGCATGGCCCTTCGAGCGACGAACAATCGCGTGGATGCGGGCGATCAGCTCGTCCTTGTGGAACGGTTTGGTCATATAGTCGTCGGCGCCGAAGCCGAGACCTTTGACCTTGTCTTCGATTCCCGCGAGGCCGGAGAGAATCAGGATGGGCGTCTTAACTTTTGAGACGCGGAGGGAGCGCAGAACCTCGAAGCCCGACATGTCGGGCAGGTTCAGGTCCAGCAAAATGATGTCGTAATCGTAGAGCTTGCCGAGGTCGACGCCCTCTTCGCCGAGATCCGTCGTGTAGACGTTGAAACTCTCGGACTTGAGCATGAGCTCGATGGATTGTGCGGTCGCGCTATCATCTTCAATGAGCAGAACGCGCATTTAAGTCCCCTTCTCGCCGCAACCGGCCCCTGAGGTCACGCCGCTATGCCGCGGCGAGTATGAAAAAAACGCGGTGGGACAAACCGATTCGAGACTATCTGGGCATGGTTAACAAAACCTGATTCTCCCATGCAAGTGCGCCGTAGGCAGAACGGCCCGAATCGGCGTAAGATGTTGCTCGAGAGTGGTTTTTTGGCCACGTCCGGTCTCATGTCCTAGTTTAAGAGTCAGATCTAACCGACTCTGACGACTCGCCCCTTCCGTCCTGGCTTGGGGCGCCTCTAAAGCCGTAGTCCCGTGGACGAATGACCCAATGATTAACGACGCGGGTAAACACCACGTTAATGCGGCCACCCTGCCGGTAAGCCTAAGGGCCGGTTTATGGCCGCCTGGTCCTGACGCGCAGGCACCGAAACGATGAAGGCGCTAGCCGAACAAATCGTCGATATCGACGGCGTCGAAATCTATGGCCGCGTCGTGGCGGTGCGAGGTTTGATGGTGGAGGTAGCCGGGCCCATACACGCAATGTCGGTCGGCGCGCGACTGACGATCGAGACCGGTGCCGCACGGACGATCCCTTGCGAGGTGGTTGGCTTCTCTGGCGGACACGCGCTCGCGATGCCGTTTGCCGCGCTCGATGGCGTGCGACGAGGCTGCCGTGCGGTCGTATCCACTGCGGCCGGAACCATCCGCCCTTCGGAGCGCTGGCTCGGCAGGGTCGTCAATGCACGGTCGGAGCCGATTGACGGGCAGGGACCGCTTCCACCAGGACCAGCACCCTATCCCTATCGAAACTCGCCGCCGCCCGCGCATGCGCGCCGCCGCGTCGGAGATCCGCTCGATCTTGGCGTGCGCGCTCTGAACACGTTCATCACGGTTTGCCGCGGTCAACGCATGGGTATTTTCTCCGGTTCAGGCGTCGGTAAATCCGTCCTTTTATCGATGCTGGCCCGCAACGTGTCCGCTGACATTTCCGTCATCGGCTTGGTCGGCGAGCGCGGCCGCGAGGTGCAGGAATTCTTGCAAGATGACCTCGGCGCCGCCGGCCTGGCACGTTCAGTGGTGGTGGTTTCGACCTCTGACGAACCCGCGTTAATGCGCCGCCAGGCGGCCTATCTGACGCTCGCGATAGCCGAATACTTCCGCGATCTCGGAAAGGATGTGCTGGTGCTGATGGATTCGGTCACACGCTTCGCCATGGCGCAGCGCGAGATTGGACTGTCCGCGGGTGAACCACCGACCGCCAAAGGCTATACGCCGACAGTGTTCACAGAGTTGCCGCGGCTCTTGGAGCGGGCTGGACCCGGCACCGAGCAGGGCACGATCACCGGCATTTTCAGTGTGCTGGTGGACGGCGACGACCACAATGAACCGGTGGCCGATGCTGTCAGAGGTATCCTGGATGGCCACATCGTTATGGAACGGGCGATCGCCGAGCGCGGGCGCTATCCTGCCATCAACATTCTCAAGTCGATATCCCGCACTATGCCGCGGGCGGCGGATCCGGCCTACTTGCCGGCCATTAATCGGGCCCGCCAGGTTATGGCTACCTATGCCGACATGGAGGAGTTGATCCGCCTCGGCGCCTATCGGGCGGGTTCCAGCGCCGATGTGGACGAGGCCATTGCCTTGCACAAGCCGCTGGAGGCCTTCCTGGCCCAAAGTAAGGAAGAAGCAACAACTATGGCAGAGGGCTACCAGCGGCTGGAGCGCATTCTGCGGGGCGAAGAAACACAAAACTAACGTTATTGGGGGACAATTGCCCGAATTGGTCCAGAACGTGGGCACGCGGTCCAGGCGGCATCGCCGAGCCGTGGTCGCGTATTAGGGACTTCGGGGAGTATTTAGTCGATGAAGTCACGTGAAACCCTCATTCGTCTGAAGAAATTTCAGGTCGACGAGAAGCGGCGGAAGGTCGCCCAGATCGAGGCGATGATCGCCGAGTTCGATCGCATCGCCGGGGAGCTCGAGCGCGAGATCAAGGTCGAGCAAGACCGCGCCGGCATCCACGACCCGGCGCACTTCGCCTACCCAACCTATGCCAAGGCGGCGACCTCTCGTCGCGAGAATCTCAAGCACTCGACCGACGAGTTGCGCGTACAGCTCGAGGATGCCAAGGCTGCCTTGGGCGAGGCCTTCGAAGAGCTCAAGAAGGTGGAGATGTTGGACGAGCGCGACCAGCAGCGTGAGAAGGCCGAAGAGAACGCCCGCGAGCAAAGTGAACTCGACCGCATTGCCGCCTTACGTTTCACTACCGGCGGCGCACCAGCCTAGTGACATATTTTTATTTCGCGACTACGGCGGCGCCGGCGACGGCGCCGCTTGTCTTTGTGGTGAGCCGGTTGTCGCGATCCAGATACCCGCGAAGACAGCGATCAGTCCGCCCACCAAATTAAGAGTTATCGGCTCGCCGACGAGCTGCGTTGCCAATAGTCCTGCAGCAATCGGGTTAACGGTCATCGTATTGGCGACCAGCGTGGGCGTCGTGCGCTGTAACGCCAACACCCACAAGATAAAGGCGAGTGCACCTCCGAAAACGCCGAGATAGATCGCGGCAGTCCACTGGGCAGCGCCAAAATCCGCAACCACAAACAGGCGGCCGGTCAAGGCATCGACTGCAAGCAACACCGCCGCTCCGGCCCCCATCCCAATGCACAGAAACCCGAGCGCGCTTGAACGTTGGATAAATTGCCGCGACCACACGTTATAAAATGCCATGCATAGAACAGCACCGGTCATGATCAACTCGCCGCGCCAGGCACCTTGCGGTGCCGCACCAAGTCCCGATACCAGCGCCATAAATACGCCGAGCATCGCAATGGCGACACCGGCGGACTTACGCACGGTCAATTGCTCAATGCCCAGCAATGCTGCAACGACCATAGTTTGCAGCGGCAGCGTTGAAAGCGCGAGACTTGCACGAGCAGCGGTCGTGTAGGTGACAGCCACGTTGTAGAATACGAAGAACAACCCGAAAAAGCAGATGCCAAGAACCAAAACGGCGGGCCAATCGGCGCGGGGCGGCATTCTTGACCGGAGTATCAGAGTGACGGGCAGTACGACAAGAAATCCGATGCCCCACCGCAGCAGCGCGAGCGTCAACGGATCGGCGTTGCCGACCAAATAGCGCGTGACAGCCGCTGCCGACCCACCAAAGCTGCTCGACACGAGCGCGATCAGCACGCCAATTGTGTGATCCATAGCTGTTCGTCCCGTCTCGCCAAACGTTGCCACTTTAGCTTCGGGAGATCCCGTGCAGGGGAAATTATTGGCCGCTAAGGGCAAGCCGCCAAGCATCGGAATGGCGTGCGATTTGTTAGATAACGGCTAATAAAACGCCAGCTCCGCTTTAATGACAGATTGAAGACGCTGCGATGTACTTTGCCTTGGCGCAACTTATCCTTGTTTCGCCAATTCTGACGCGAATGCTTTCCCTCCAACCTCACGTTGCGGCGTTTTCAGATGATGGCAGCAAAAAAATCTCCGAACCCCACGGACAAATACGTTGGTTCCCGCGTTCGCATGCGCCGGCTGATGCTTGGTATGAGTCAAGAAAAGCTTGGCGAAAAGCTCGGGCTGACCTTTCAGCAGGTTCAGAAATACGAAAAGGGGGCTAACCGCATTGGTGCCAGCCGATTGCAGCACATCTCCCAGATTTTAAAGGTGCCGGTGTCCTTCTTTTTTGACGGAGTCTCGGGCAGCAAGCAGGCCGAGGACGGCTCATCGAAAGCTCCGGTCGCCGACTACGTCTCTGATTTCCTCTCGAGCTCCGATGGTCTCGCCCTGACGAAGGCCTTCACGAACATCAAGGATTCGAGGCTACGCCGCCGGGTGGTCGACCTGGTCGAGGAGATCGCAGGAGAACAGCGGTAACTGTACCTGCGGTCGACGTTGCAAGCCTAAAAAGCTGCTGCCAGGTCTCGCGCGCCTTGCGCCTGCGCGCCGTGGTTCATTTTACTTTCAATGTCGGCAATGAGGTTGGCGACGACCCCGGTGCGTCGCGCCACCGGGTTGCGTTCGAAGCCTTGCTGCTGGAAAAAATTTGCGGTAGGAACGCGCGCGCGCATCGCTTGCGGCATTGTCACCATGTCGAAGCCGTTGCCGTCCCCGGTCAGATTCATCAATTCGAGCTCGGCGGCGGTGAGCGGCGCCGTATAACCCTTGGCGCGCGCGAAGCGGACGGAATCCGTGAGCTTTTGCACCTGAAGCATCGGACCGAGATCGATATCAAGCACTGCGGCATGGATGCCAAATCCGCCTAACGTGGTCTTGGCCAGGCGGTCGTGCTCGCTCCAGCGGTTTGGGACCGAGCGACTGTAGGCGATCATACGCTTGAGGCCCTCGATCTTGCGCTCCATTGACAGCTTGGCCGGGCCGGTCAGTCCTTTTGCTTTCTGTCGAAGGGCGAGGACATACCGATTGCCGTCCTCGGCAAGGAGCGAAACCGTATTGGTGCTGAGCAACTGATTGTAGCCAACGGCTGGCGAAATCGCACGTGCGCCTGGCCGGTAAGGGACGAGCCCCGCTTGCGAGTCATAGGCGCCGTTTCCGCCCGTTTCGAAGGCATAAATGCCGACGATCTGGTTTCGCGTGAGCCCGGCAGCGAGCGCGGCCTTTGCGTAGGCACGCTTGAAATCCAGATCACTCGCCGGCCGATCTGGCACAAAGCCAAATTGCTGGGCGGCATTCTGGAGAAAATCCGCAACGACAGGAATCTCTGGACGCTCTGCGGGCGGCTGAGTTGGCGCACGCGGATCAACCGGGCGCGGCGGCCCCGTGTAGATCGGGGGTTGGATCAGGACATAGTCGTCGAGGCCGATGGGCAAATGGTCTCGACGTTTCGTGTTGCGCGCGCGCCGCTTGTCGGCCACTGCCTCCCAATAGGCGGACGCTTCGCTCTCATAGGCGCCGCGCGCCGCCTGATACTGCGCGAGCCGCGCTTGATAGTCGGAAGTCGTGGGTCCGGTCAGCGCGCCCTGGGCATGCGCGGGTCGCGCAGCGATCAACATGCCGGCGGCAAGCAGGCAGGTCAGCGCTGATCGGAGCGAACAATGTGTCATGTCCGGCGGTTGTCGGCCATTTTTCTCGATTCGACCACTTCACAAAAAGACGCGCCGTAAATACGGCGCGTCAAGAGGAGAGGTTCAATCCTACGAACGGCTTACCGGACCGTTGGGCCACTGCGGTCAGTAAACACCACCGGGCCGCCAGCCTTGATAACGGCCGGGGTTTGCGCGGTCATGATATCCGTGCCGAGATTGAGTTCGCGCGCCGAGATCCCGATCACGGCGATCATCAGCGCAGCGGCAAGACCGACCACCACAATTTTCAGATGGGTCGTGCGGTCTGCGGTGTACATAGACCAGTTCATGGCGTCCTCCGGGGCTCTTCGCACTTGGTCGCCCGGTCCCGATGAAAGGTTCACTCTGAGTCCTAACGTAGGTGCGCCTGTACAGTTCCCAAGGCTGCATCACAGAACATTGAAACCTGGGGAAGTCACTGTTTTTCAAGGCAAAACGGCCTGAAATGGCCCTGATTGCCCGAATTGGCTGCGTTGGCGGCCCGTCTGACTAGATGGTGCTGACGGTCTTAAGACGGGCGCGCGGATGAATTTCGCCTTGTGACAGAACGGGCGTCTGTGCGCGGAAACGCTCGACAATGCCGCGAACGAACGGCCGCACATTCGACGAGGTGACGAGGACCGGCGCTTCGCCCTCGCGGGCGGCCTCCTCGAAACGCTCCCGGACCAGCGAGATGAATTCCGACAGGCGCGACGGCTGCATGGCCAGTTGCCGTTCGTCGCCTTGTCCGACCAGAGATTCGGCGAAGGCTTGTTCCCACTTGGCCGAGAGCGCAATCAAAGGGAGGTAGCCGCCCGGGCTGGTGTATTGGGCACATAGTTGGCGTGACAAGCGCGCACGCACATGTTCGGTGAGGGTTACCGGATTGCGCGAACCGGCAATGCCATCGGCGATGCCCTCGAGAATGGTTGCGAGATCGCGGATCGAGACGCGTTCGCCCAGCAGGATCTGCAACACGCGTTGGATGCCGGAAACGGTTATCAGGTTTGGCACCAGGTCCTTGACGAGGTCGGCCTGCTCCTTCGGCAATTCCTTGAGAAGTTTCTGCACTTCGCCATACGAGAGCAATTCCGCCATGTTGCTCTTGAGCAGTTCGGTCAGATGTGTGGACAGTACGGTGGCGGCGTCGACCACCGTATAGCCCTTCATTGAAGCTTCTTCTTTCAGCGCGCCGTCGATCCAGGTAGCCGGCAACCCGAAAGTCGGCTCGGTCGTATGAGTGCCGGGCAGCTTCACCTGACCGCCCGCCGGGTCCATCACCATGTACTGGCCGGCCCACACCTTGCCGCTGCCGGCCTCAACCTCCTTCACTTTGATGACGTAGGCGTTGGCGTCGAGTTGGACGTTGTCGAGAATGCGGACAGCCGGCATGACGAAGCCCATTTCGACTGCGAGCGAACGCCGCAAAGCCTTGATCTGCTCGGTAAGGCGATCGGATCCGTCGGGCGCATTGACCAGCGGCAGCAGCGCGTAGCCGAGTTCGACCTTCAGATCGTCGATCTTGAGCGCAGTTGCGATGGGCTCGTCCGCGCCGTCCGTCTTGGCTGCGGTTTCGGTTTTCTTGGCGTCCGCTGCGGCGGTGAGTTTGGCGCGCTTATCGATAATGAAAGCGAGCGCACCGGCGCCGCTGCCCAGTGCCAGAAACGGGATCATCGGAATACCGGGCAACAGCGACATCACCAGCATCACCGCTCCCGACATGCCAAGCGCATTAGGATAGCCGGAGAGCTGCTTGAGCAACGCTTTGTCTGCGGCGCCGGAGACGCCGGCTTTCGAAACGAGCAAACCTGCGGCGGTAGAGACGATCAGCGCCGGCACTTGTGTTACCAGGCCGTCGCCGACGGTGAGGATCGTGTACGAATGAGCTGCGTCGGCGAACGACAGGCCTTGCTGGGCGATACCGATAATCATGCCGCCGATGACATTGATGAATACGACCAGCAGACCGGCGATGGCGTCGCCGCGCACAAACTTGGAAGCGCCGTCCATGGCGCCGAAGAAGCCGCCTTCGTCCTCCAGTTTCTGCCGGCGCCGTCGCGCCTCTTTTTCGTCGATGAGGCCGGCCGACAGATCTGCGTCGATCGCCATCTGTTTGCCGGGCATTGCGTCCAGGTGGAAACGAGCCGCCACTTCGGCGATGCGGCCGGAACCTTTGGTGATCACCACAAAATTCACGATGATCAGGATCGTGAACACGATGATGCCGATCACGAAATTGCCGCTCATAACGAAATTGCCGAACGCCTCGATGACGTGGCCGGCAGCATCAGTGCCCTCGTGCCCGTGTGCGAGAATCAGGCGGGTAGAGGCCAGGTTGAGCGCGAGCCGCATCATTGTCGCAATCAGCAGCACGGTCGGGAATGCCGAGAATTCCAGTGGCGTGTGAATGAACAACGCCGTCATCAGGATCAGAACCGAGAAAATGATCGAGATAGCCAGGGAGAAATCCAGCAGCAACGGCGGCAGCGGCAGGATCAGCACCACCAGGATGGTGAGCACGCCGATGGCGAGCGCGATGTCGCCGCGCTTGAAGAATGCGCCGATGTCGCCGAGTCCGGGCAGGTTGATACCGCTGACGGCATTCGCCGGGGCGGCAGTTATGTCGCTCATGCTCACATCGGGCCGCCATTCCCCGGGCGGCGCGGACGCGAAGACCATACAAAGGTCATCAAACCAAGAAGGGGACACCGTCACCGGTGTCTGAGTAGAGAGCCGCGGTGGGCTATTACCCCCGGCAATATTTGCCCATTTTATGGTTAGCGCGGGGTTAACGTCGCTGCCTCGCGACAAACAGTCCTCTCCCCGGGGAAAGGGAGAGGACCGCAGGGGCGCTGGCCTGGCGCCGGTTGTGCCGAGCGGTCAGCCCGGCAACAACACGGTGTCGATCACGTGGATGACGCCGTTTGACTGCATCACATTACGGATCGTGACCTGGGCGGAATCGCCCTTGGCGTCCCAAATTCAGAGCTTGCCATCCTTCTCGGCGAAGGTGAGTTCGGCACCCTCGACGGTCTTCAGCATCGCTTTGCCATTCCCGGCCTTGATCTTTTCCATCAAATCCTTGGCTGTCAGACGGCCAGGCACGACGTGATAGGTCAGCACGTTGGTCAATGTTTTTTTTCCGGCTTGAGGAGAGTATCGACTGTGCCTGCCGGCAACTTGGCGAAGGCATCGTTGGTCGGCGCGAACACTGTGAACGGGCCTGTAGATTGCAGGGTATCGACGAGACCGGCCGCCTTCACGGCGGCAACCAGTGTCGTGTGATCTTTCGAGTTCACCGCGTTCTGCACAATGTTTTTGGACGGATACATCGGCGCGCCGCCTACGGTGACTGTCTTTTCCTTTTCCTTCATTTGCGCGAAAGCGGGGTCTACCCCACTCAGGTTGGCTGTCAGCGCCGCGGCGGCAAAACCGGCCAGGGCTAGCTTGATGATGTGTTTCATGGCTGTAACTCCGTTGCTCTGTATGACGTCCCCATGCCGGAGACATCGAAGCTACGGAGGCACCGTGCTCAGGGATGCACGCTCACAGAGACGTGAGCTTTCCGGTAGCGATGACCGGACCGGTTGGCAGGCCAGTCGTCGAGCCGCCCGGAGGCTCAAGCGAGACCGCCAGCACCGCGTCTTTTTTGGCGAGGGTGGCAAGATCGGGTGACATCGTGAGTGTCACCGTCTGGTCGGCACGCAATAAACCAATCGGACGTGGCTTGCCGTCGGCCGGAATGAGCCACAGCTCGGGAACACGCGTTGCGTCAGGGCTGAAAGCCGCCGGCACCACCGCAACAGTTCCACGACCACTGTCAAGGGTGGCGACGAAATGCCGATGGCCGCCGCCTTCGATGGTGGCAACCAAGGGCTGCTGCTGGGCCAACGTGCCGAGGTAGATCAACGCCGCAAGGCAGGCTGCCGCGAGCGCGCCGGCCGCAACGCCGAACCCACGCCAGAAAGTCAGGCTGTGCCACAATCCGGCGCGCTGACCTTGTGCAGGGAGGGCCGCATCAATTCGATCCCAGAGCTGCGCCGGCGGTGTGACCTCGTTAATTTCGGCGGCCCACGGTGCCAATCGGAGTTCCCATTCCGCGACCATTCGAGCAAACGCGCGCTCGCGCACGACGCGCTGTTCAACCGTCACGCGATCCGCACCCGCAAGCACGCCAAGTGCATACTCGGCGGCGAGTAATTCGTCTTCGGGCAGGCTGCTATGGTCGAAGGTGTCGGTCATTGCTCCAGGCATGCTTTCAGCTTGATCATCGCGCGCCGGATCCAGCTTTTCATGGTGCCGAGCGGTACCTTCATGCGCGCAGCTAGATCCTCATAGGTATTGCCGTCAAAAAATGCACCGCGCAGCGCCGCGCGCTCGTGCGACGCGAGGCCTTCAAGGCAGCCGTGCAGCCGCGCACGCTCCTGCAGGTCTTCCATGGCGCTGTCAGCCCCGGCCGTCGCATCAGCAATCTCTGTGGCGTAGTCGATCGGATCCATATTGCGGCTTTGGCGCGTTGCGCGCAGCCGGTCGATCGAACGGTTGCGGGCGATCGTGATCAACCAGGTCATTGGGCTGGCCCGGGTGGCGTCGAAATCGGCCGCCTTACGCCACACCGTCATGTAGACCTCCTGCAGCACGTCCTCCGCTTCGCCGCGCTCACCCAAGATACGGAGGCAGACGCCAAAAAGCTTCGCCGAGGTGAGGCGGTACACTGTCTGCAGTGCCGCGCGGTCGCCGTCCGGAATCCGGCCGAGCGCGGCGGCGATCAAGCTGCGGTTGGCATTCAGGTCCATCGCTACGGCTTATGCAGGTGCGGCTTTTCAACGCCAACTGTAGGGCTTTGCCAGGATAGCGACAAATACGGCCGATGAGTCCCTACGGTTTCAACTTCGAGGGGCGGAAATACGTGGCGGCCGTCGGGCCCGAGCAACAACGGCTCAACATGCGTCACCGCGGCGACATCGAGATCGGCGTAAAGGTGGGGAAATAACGCGCCGCCGCGCGATTGCTCCCACCTCAGACGTTCACCCAGCCGCGTGGCGTCGACGCTCACCAGCAACAGGCTGCTATGTCCGGCGAAATGTTTCGCGGCGGTTTCCACGACTTGATCGGCGTCGGAAAAATGGATGAAGCCATCGCGGCGATCCGCCTCCGATCCGCGAAATACGCCGGTACGTTCGGCTTCCTTCCACAGAGCGGCAGGACAAATTTTATAAAGGATCGTCACCGTTGCTCAAGCGGCGCCCTTGAGCTCCGAGCCCCCGTGAGGCGGCGGAATTGGCGAGCCATCGGCCGCATACTCATTGAGTTTGTTGCGCAGCGTGCGAATAGAAATGCCTAGAATGTTCGCTGCATGTGTGCGGTTGCCAAGGCAGTGCTTGAGCGTCTCAAGGATCAGATCGCGCTCGACTTCTGCGACCGTACGGCCGACCAGGTTACGGGTAACCTGTTCGGCTGCCATCGCGGCGTGCATCGCGATATCCGTGCCGCGCGCCTGATCGAGGCGCACACCGTCAGGCGAGAGAATGCCATCGAGACCAATTTCGGCGCCGGTCGAGAGCAGCACAGCGCGATGCAGCGTGTTTTCCAGTTCACGCACGTTGCCCGGCCACCGGTTGCTGTTGAGGGCGCGGCGCGCTTCGGCCGAGAGTGCGCGCAAAGGAAAACCATTAACCTGCGAGTATTTCTTGATGAAATACTGCGCCAGTTCGCCAATGTCGGCAGGCCGCTCGCGCAAGGGCGGGATCTTCAGATTGACGACATTGAGGCGGAACAGCAAATCCTCTCGGAATTTGCCTTCACGCACCGCATCGGTAAGGTTGCGATTTGACGTTGCGATGATGCGAATGTCGACCGGAACCGGACGATTGCTGCCGACGCGGTCGATGACGCGCTCCTGAATGGCGCGCAACAGTTTGGCCTGAAGTCGCACGTCCATCTCGGAGATTTCGTCGAGCAGCAGTGTCCCGCCATTCGCCTCTTCAAACTTGCCGATACGGCGGGCGAGGGCGCCGGTAAAAGCGCCTTTCTCATGGCCGAACAGCTCTGATTCAAGAAGGTTTTCAGGGATAGCCGCGCAATTGACGGTGATGAAGGGTTTTTTCGAGCGAGCGCTATGTCCATGCAGGAAACGTGCAAGGACCTCCTTGCCGGTTCCGCTTTCACCGGTGATGAGCACCGAGGCGTCAGAGCCGGCGATCCGCTGGGCCAGCGTGACGACTTTCGCCATCGCGTCATCGCGGTAGATCATCTCGCGGGTGTCGTCGGCCACGGCGGCGAGTACTGCGGCGATGAGGTCCGGATCAGGCGGAAGCGGGATGTACTCTTTCGCGCCTGCATGGATGGCATTGACGGCGGCTCGCGCGTCGTTGGTAACGCCGCAAGCGACGATTGGAACGTGGATGCGCTCGGCGCCGAGTCGTGTCACCAGGTCGCGGATGTCGAGCGTGACATCAACCATCAGCAGGTCGGCCCCACGTCCGGAGCGGAGCACGGCGAGTGCTTGCTCGTTGCTTTCGGCGTGGGTGACGCTCGCACCTTTGTCCATTGCGAGCTTGGTCGCCGTGGTGAGCTGGCCGCCGAGCGTGCCGATGATCAGGAGTCGCATGGCTTAGCTCCGTAAGTTTCAGTCATTCTGGACGGCCCGAGCAATCAGTTGTGGTCCGCTTTGATGATTTCCGTCATGGTCACGCCAAGCTTGTCCTCGACAAGCACCACTTCGCCCCGCGCCACCAGTCGATTGTTGACGTAGATGTCGATTGCCTCGCCAACCTTGCGGTCAAGTTCGAGCACGGCACCGGGGCCGAGCTTCAGCAGATTGCCAACTTCCATATGAGCGCGGCCGAGCACCGCCGAGACTTGGACCGGCACGTCAAAGACTGCTTCGAGATCGGCGGCACCGCGATTGACCGAGTCGGGATCTGACGGCGCGAGTGCGCCTACATCAGGCACAACTTGGACATCGCCGCCGTTTTCGAGGTCGGGGAGCGGTACCTTTGTGTCGTCGTCACTCATTGGTGCAGTCTCCAGAAATCCTATGTGGCGGGCGCACTTCGCGCGGAGATGTAGCGGCCAACCATTTCGTCCACGGCCGAAGCGGTCGCGGCCTGATTGCGGATGACGCCTCCGTCGGCCCATTCGATCCGGCAGTCGCCGGGTGCGAGGATTTCATCGGAGGTGACGGCGAGCCGGCCCTCAAATCCGAGAGAGCTTGTGATTTCCTCGATCTTTTCTTTGACGGCGTCGTAGACGCCGGGCGCGACGCGCACCGCGACGTGCGGGGTCGAAACCAGGTGGTGAAAGGACTCTGTGGCAAGCGCGGAAATTTCCGCGAATGGCTCCCGCGCAATCAGAGCGGGCGCAAGCTTGGCCGCGACTGCCACTGCCACTTCGACGGCTTCGGTTTCAAGCCGCGTTTCGATTGCGGTGAGCGCGCCGTCAAGACGACCGAGCCCGTCGGCGATCACGCCAAGCGACGCCGCAATGCGTTGGGCAGCTTCCTGCTGGGATTGCTCCTGCCCCGCGGCAAAACCGGTGCGATAGGCCTGCGATTCGGCATCCGCGCGCCGGCGCTCGTGCTCGACCATTGTTATGGTCGGCTTCTCGCCGGAGGCGAAATCTTCATCGAACAGATATTTGGCCGTCGCTTTCATTCGGTTCTCAATAAATCAGCTCGTCTTCGCCGCGGCTCTTGGCAATGATGATTTCACCCTTGGCCGCCAGATCCTTGGCGACATTGACAAGAAGCGCTTGCGCCTCGTCGACATCACGCAAACGCACCGGGCCCATGGCCTGCATGTCTTCCACCAGCATCTTGGCGGCACGACTGGACATGTTGGTGAAGAAGAATTGCCGGACAGTCTCGTTGGCGCCCTTGAGCGCAACCGCCAGCTTGTCCTTGTCGATGTTGCGCATCAGGGTTTGCGCCGAACCGGTATCGAGTTTGACCAGGTCGTCGAAAGTGAACATCAGCGCCTTGATGCGTTCTGCGGCGTCACGATTTTCTTCTTCCAGCGCCGTAAGGAAACGGGTTTCCGTCTGCCGGTCGAAGTTATTGAATATCTCTGCCATCACCTCGTGAGCGTCGCGACGGCGGGTCTGTGAAAGGTTAGACATGAATTCTGTTCGCAGCGTCTGCTCGACACGCTCGATTACTTCCTTTTGCACTGCCTCCATTTTCAGCATGCGGTTGACACAGTCGAGCGAGAGATCTTCAGGGAGAATTGAGAGAACGCGCGCCGCATGCTCCGGCCGCAGTTTGGAAAGCACCACGGCCACGGTCTGCGGGTATTCGTTCTTGAGGTAATTCGCCAGCACCTCTTCCTGAACGTTGGCGAGTTTTTCCCACATGTTGCGGCCGGCGGGACCGCGAATCTCGTCCATGATGCCGCCGACGCGCTCGGCCGGCAGATATTGTTTCAGCAGGCGTTCGGTGGCGTCGTAGTTTCCAAGCAACGCACCGGAAGCTGACATACGGCCGACGAATTCGAGCAGCAATTGCTCAACAGACTCAGCCTCGATTGTGCCGAGCGACGACATAACGATGGAAATTTCACGGAGTTCGTCGTCATCGAGCAGGCTGAAGATCTTGGCGCCGTATTGTTCCCCGAGCGATAGCATCAAGACTGCTGCGCGCTCCGGGCCTGTAAGCTTGCGGGTCCGATCATTGGCTGACGGGCGTTTCGACAGCTCGGCCATCAATCCGCCGATGTCCTCGCGGACGGCCTTTTCCTTGTCTTTCCGGCTCTCGGCGTAGGCTGATGGCATGGCTTAGGCTGCGTCCTCGTGGAGCCAGTTGCGGATGATGGAAACGGCCTCATGGGGGTTCTTGTCGGCGAGCTCGCCGACCTTTTGAACAGATTGCGCGTGCACTTGTCCCTGCACCTTGGCGATATCGATCATTGCCGACGTGCGATTGGAGATCGCGACCGCTTCGTCTCCGCCAACGATTGAAACGTTCGGACCGCCGGTTGAGGTGATGCTGCCGGCGACGCCCGGGATGCCCATGCTGCCGCCGGCGGCCACCGCAGCAGCGGCCTCGGGCGAAGTTGCACCGACAGCTGCCATGAGCTGGCCTGGCTGCACGCCGTCAGGCGTGATGATCCGGCGCACCAGCGGGCGCACCACCATCAGCATCACCACCAGGCCGAGCACCATCATCACGCCGAGTTCGGCGCCGCGCATGATGTCGTCCTTGGTGAATTGCAGATAGCTCATCCAGCCCGTCGGTTCGTTGATCGGCGAGGGGGTGGTCTCGGCAAATCTGAGATTGACCACTTCGACCTGATCACCACGCTTGGCATCGAAGCCGATAGCCGAACGCACCAGCGCTGCAATTCGGTCGATCTCCTCCTTCGGGCGCGGCTGATAGGCAAGGTCGCCCTTGTCGTTCTTGGTATAATTGCCGTCGACCAGGACGGCCGCTGAAATACGGTTGACCCGCCCAGCTTCGATCACCTCGGTCTTGGTCGTGCGTGAAATTTCGTAGTTGACGATCTCTTCCGTCTTGCGGCTCTGATCGCCCTTGGTCGCGCCTTCGGCCTGTTGTCGACCGCCGGGCAGCTCCGTGCCGACCGATACGGAGCCCTCCTTATTGTCGTTTGTCGCGGACTGCTCCTCGCGGGTCTGGCTCGACCGCACGACGCGACCTTCGGGGTCGAACTTGTCGGACGTCTGAGTGATACGGTTGACATCGAAATCTGCATTGATCTGGACGCGGGCGTGACCCGGGCCCACCACCGACGACACAATGGTTTCAACTTCACTGCGCAAGCGATTTTCGTAGGCAAGCTTGCGCTCGTCAGAGCTGACGCCACCAAGCGGGTTGTCCGGAGTGGCACCGTCGGCGAGCAATTTACCACTTTCGTCGATAACGGAGACGCGCTCGGGCTTCAGACCGTTGACTGCGGTCGCGACCAGGTGGCGGATAGCGCGCACCTGTTGAGGCTCCAGCGCACCGCGTACTTTAAGGACGATAGATGCCGAGGCATCGACCTTGTCGCGCGAGAATAGCGGACGCTCTGGCAGCACCAGGTGTACGCGGGCCGCCTGTACTCGCTCGATGCCGCGAATGGTGCGAGCGAGTTCGCCTTCCAGTGCCCGCAGGTGGTTGATGTTTTGAACAAAGGTCGTTGCCCCGAGCGCGTCGGTCTTGTCGAAGATTTCGTAACCGACGCCGCCGCCCTTGGGCAGTCCGGATTCGGCAAGTTTCATGCGCAGTCGGGCAACATTGTCCTTGGACACCATGACGATGGCGCCATCAGCTTTAAGCTGATAGGGGATTGCCTGCCGCTCCAGATCTTTGATGATCGACGCGCTGTCCTCCACCGAAAGGTCGGTGAATAACGGCACCATTTGCGGGGTCGTCATCCGGATCATCAGGAAAGAGAAGAAGCCGATCAGGGCCAGCGTCACCGCGGCCATAGCCGCCATCCGCGCAGCACCCAACGACTTTACGAAATCGAAGAAACCTTGCACCGGTTTTATCCTGCCCGCAGGGGGCGCGAAGCGCGCGCCTCACCCGGCAAGATTTGCCCAGTTTAAGGTTAGCACCCGGTTAATTCTGGCTGGAGGTCCGACGAAAGAAATATATGGCGCTGGATGACTGCCATAAATGAAATCGCCGGCGTGTCGCACCGGCGTTCACGACTGCGGAGACCGGAGAGAGTTACTGACGGTACTGTTGAATGCGCGTCGTGCGCAGCCCGGCGAGGCCGTGCTGGTCGATCGAGGCTTGCCAGGAGAGGAATTCCTCAACGGTCAAGGTATAGCGCGCGCAGGCTTCCTCAAGCGACAAAAGACCGCCACGGACCGCGGCGACCACTTCCGCCTTTCGACGGATGACCCAGCGCTTGGTCGTAGGTGGAGGCAGATCCGCAATAGTGAGCGGACTGCCATCAGGCCCGATCACATACTTTACCCTCGGGCGATGGGCTTCGGTCATTGGTACACTCACAAAACGGGACTCGACTGACAGTTACTGCGGA
>Ga0187785_10000388_pt1 | contig 16580 bp, 14 predicted proteins | sample 0815_BV2_4_20_MG_FD_132466 | JGI IMG/M metagenome (GOLD analysis project Ga0187785, IMG submission 132466) | Tropical peat soil microbial communities from peatlands in Department of Meta, Colombia - 0815_BV2_4_20_MG | ecosystem: Environmental > Terrestrial > Soil > Wetlands > Peat | place...
AGTGGAGAACACCGTGCGCTCGGCGCCCGGCACCCGCTCGACGATCATGCGAATCAGAGCGGCGAACTCGTCAGGCGTGGCATAGCCGACCGTGTCGGGAATATTGACGGTGGTGGCACCGGCGTTGATCGCCGCCTCGACGCAGCGGCAGAGGAAATCGTGCTCGGTGCGGGTCGCATCCATCGCCGACCATTCGACGTCGTCGGTATAGCTCCGCGCCCGCGCTACCGATTGGGTAACGCGCGCGAGCACCTCGGCCTCGTCGATCCCCATCTGATATTTGCGATGGAGCGGCGAGGTGCCGATGAAGGTGTGAATGCGGCCGCGCTTGGCGGGCTGGATCGCTTCGGCGCAGCGGTCGATGTCCTTCATTTGCGCGCGGGCAAGGCCGCAGACCACCGAATTCTTGGCGCGGCGCGCGATCTCCTGCACCGAGTTGAAATCGCCTTCGGAGGCGATGGGGAAGCCGGCCTCGATGATGTCGACGCCCATTTCATCGAGCAGCTCAGCGACCTCGAGCTTCTCGTCAAAGGTCATGGTGGCGCCGGGGCACTGCTCGCCGTCCCGCAAGGTCGTGTCGAAGATCACCACGCGGTCCCGCTCGGGGCGCGCCGGCTTCTGTTCGTTGGGATTGGACTCCATGTCTCTCGTCCTTAGGCTTTGGGCGTCAGTCTATCATGACCGACGAGCCGATTGAATTTTCTCGGATTTAGATTGCCATCCCCTGAACGCCCGCCCCGTTACCGGGGCTCGAGGAGCTCAGGGGCGTCTAAGGAGGAGGTTCGAAAGCGCGCGCGTGACCACCAGCGCAATGGCGCCTCTGTCAAACCCGATCTGGCCGTTCGAACGCTGCATGGGGCGGAAAATAGTGCGAAGCCCGTCCCGGGGCAAGGGCGCAGCAGGCCGCTCGCCTAGTCTTGCTTCTTGGTCTTGTCGACGCGGCGGCGGCGCGGGGTCACCAGAGGAGGCGGCACGAAGCCGGGAAGTTCGACATCGGGCTGATTGACGAAGATCAGCACGCCGAGCACCGCCACATAAAGGCGGAAGGCGGCCTCCTGACCGTTCCAAGTGGTCGACTGCCACATGGCGAACCACTCGCCGGCGACAACCATGAAGCCGAAGAACCAGACGAGGAAGGCGAGCAAGCAGGCGGCGATGGTGTAGATCTTGGCTTGGTTGAACATTTCGGCCGGCGCGTTCCTCACCTGGAACAGGCGGATGGCACCGGCAAAAAACAGGACGCCGGTCACCCCTTCGGCGGCGATGATCAGCGCATAGAAAATCTGCCAAAGCAGCGGGCTCGTGATCGAACGGTACATGAGCGCGTTGCCGGGGAAGGTCGTATCCATGCTCATGACGTGCTGCACGAAGAGATAGTTTGTTCCGTAGTCGGTCAGATTGTCGAAGGTGACGAGGAGGCAGAAGGCGGCGAGCACGAGGCCCAGCACGATCTTAGCGTAGCGGGTGATCAGCATTGCTCGTCCCCCTCCCCGAAGAGTTAGGAACTCTACCCTCAAACGCCCGCGATCGTGCGCGACTTATGCCCGGCATCCACGGCTTTTGGCGGGGATCCGGGGGTCATGCCGGAAGGCCTGTCGAGACGCTAGTTCTTGCTCTTGTCGACCATCTTGCGCTCGGCGATCCACGGCATCATGTCGCGCAAGCGCTTACCCACGACCTCCATGTCGTGGCTGTCGCATTTGGCGCGCATCGCCTTGAACGAGGTTTGGTTGACGCGGTTCTCGAGCATCCAGTCCTTGACAAACTTGCCGGACTGGATGTCGGCGAGAATCTCCTTCATCGCCTCCCTGCTCGCCTTGCCGACCACGCGCGGGCCTGAGACATATTCGCCGTACTCGGCGGTGTTGGAGACCGAGTAGTTCATATTGGCGATGCCGCCCTCATAGATGAGATCGACGATCAGCTTCACCTCGTGCACGCATTCGAAATAGGCCATCTCGGGCGCGTAGCCCGCCTCGATCAGGGTCTCATAGCCGTTGCGCATGAGCTCGACGAGGCCTCCGCACAGCACCGATTGCTCACCGAACAGATCGGTCTCGCATTCCTCGCGGAAGGTGGTCTCGATGATGCCCGCCCTGCCCCCGCCGATCGCAGCGGCATAAGAGAGCGTCAGATCGTGCGCGTTGCCGGTCGCATCCTGGGCGATGGCCATCAGGCAGGGAACGCCGGCGCCGCGCATGTATTCGGCACGCACCGTGTGCCCGGGCCCTTTCGGCGCCACCATGCACACATCCATGTCGGGGCGCGGCTCGATCAGATTGAAATGAATGTTGAGTCCATGAGCAAAGAAGAGCGCCGAGCCCTGCTTCATGTTGGGCTTCAGCTCCTTCTCCCAGATGCCGGCCTGGAGCTCGTCCGGGGTGAGCATCATCACGACGTCGGCCCATTTCGCCGCTTCGGGCACGTCCATGACCTTGAGCCCGGCCTTCTCGGCCTTGACCGCTGATTTTGACCCCGGCCGCAAGCCCACGGCCACGTCCTTGACCCCCGAATCCTTCAGGTTCAGTGCATGGGCATGACCCTGGCTGCCATAGCCGATGATGGCGACCTTCTTGCTTTTGATGAGATTGAGATCGGCATCCCGATCGTAGTAAACGCGCATAAGGGTGTTCCCTGCCTAAAGGTTGGCTTGCTCGGCCGCGTTTGTGACGCCCGTGGCAGCACTTTGCAAGGGGTCATGCCGGGGGTCTAATCGCCAAGAAAATCGAATCGGGGAGGATTGCGACGTGAAGAACATCGATCGCTGGTTCATTCTGATCGGGTTGCTGTGCGGGATTTTCGGCTTCGCCTTCGGCATCTGGATGGGGGTGGGCGAGCATTTCGAGCTTGCCCCGGTGCACGCCCATATCAACCTCGTGGGCTTCGCCTCGATGACGTTGTTCGGGCTCATCTATCGCGCGTATCCCGCGCTCGCCGAGAGCAAGCTCGCCACCGCCCATTTCGTGATCTTTACCATCGGCGCGGTCCTGTTCATTGCCGGGCTTCCGCTCGCGCAAGCTCACCAAACCATCGCGCTCGCGGTGATCGGCTCGCTTTGCGTGCTGGTGGGCCTCCTCGTGTTCCTGGCGAATTTCCTATTGAACGCCTTCAGCGCCAAGTCACGAGGCTAGCGTCTACATCCGCTCTGGCCCCCGGGCGATGGCGGCCAGGCCGGTGCGGGCGACCTCGACCAGGCCAAGCGGCTGCATCAGCGCGATGAACTGCTCGATCTTCGATTGCTTGCCGGTGATCTCGAATACGAAATGCTCGGTCGAGGCGTCGATCACCTGGGCGCGGAAGGCTTCCGCCAAGCGCAAAGCCTCGACGCGCTTCTCGCCCTTGCCTGCGACCTTGACCATGGCGAGCTCGCGCTCGATCGGGTTGCCTTTGACCGTCAAGTCGGTGACCGAATGAACCGGAACCAGCCGCTCCAACTGATGCTGGATCTGCTCGATCACCATGGGTGGGCCCGAGGTGACGATGGTGATGCGTGACAGATGGGCTTCGTGCTCGGTCTCCGAGACGGTCAGCGACTCGATGTTGTAGCCACGACCAGAGAATAGCCCGATGACGCGCGCGAGCACGCCGGGCTCGTTGTCCACGAGCACGGTCATGGTGTGCGTCTCTGGCTTCTCTTCGCGCTTCTCGAGCGAATAGGCCGAACCGGGCTGGGTCATCAATGCCCTCCCTCTTCGGAATTGGCCGCGCCCTTTCCGCCGAGTTCGAGCATGCGCAGCGCCGCCGCGATGAGAAAGATCGACGCCGGAAGCACAAGCATCGGCCAATCGAAAAGCTTTCCGGAATCGACGGTGCCGACCACGACGCGCGCAAAAATCACGATCAAGACGACGATGACGACTTCGGCGAGCGTCGCCTTGAGCTGCCCAACTCCCCCGATTTTCATCCAGTTCGGGAGCCGCTCTCCATACCCCTCGGGCAAGGTGAACACGAAGCCGATGGCGATGCCATAGGCGAAGATTACGAGAACGATGCCGAACAGGAAGGCGTCGACGGCCTCGAGCACGGGCACGACGACCTGGGCGGCGGAGAAGAAGAAGTCGTGCCAGGCGTGATAGAGGTAGCGTGCGCCCTGCAGGAACATCAGCAGCGCGCCGACGATGGCGCCGGCCGAGCCGATCAGCATGATGGCTCTCAGGCCGAGCAGGAAGCTCAGCAAAGTGCGGGTCCCCGAGGTCATGACTAGACCATCACCTTGCCTTCCTCGGTGATGGCGTTCTCGATGTCCTGTTCAGTCAGATCATCGCCCATCAGCATGTGATTATGCGCTTCCCCGCTCGGGATCATGGGGAAGCAATTGGCATGCTTGTCGACCCGGCAGTCGAAGATGACGGGCTTGGGCACGGCCATCATCTCTCTGATTGCGTCGTCGAGCTCGGACGGCTTCTCGGCCCGGATGCCGACCCCCTGATAGGCCTCGGCGAGCTTGACGAAGTCGGGCAGAGCCGCGGTGTAGGAGTGCGAGTAGCGCCCGCCGTGCAGCAGCTCCTGCCACTGGCGAACCATGCCCATATATTCATTGTTGAGGATGAAGATCTTGATCGGCAAGTCGTACTGCGCTGCCGTCGACATCTCCTGCATGGTCATCAGCACCGAGGCCTCGCCGGCGATGTCGATGACGAGCGAGTTCGGATGGGCGACCTGCACGCCGACCGCCGACGGCAGACCGTAACCCATAGTGCCGAGGCCGCCTGACGTCATCCAGCGGTTCGGCTCCTCGAACTTGAAGAACTGGGCGGCCCACATCTGGTGCTGGCCGACCTCGGTGGTGATGTAGACGTCATGGCCGCGCGTCAGCGCGTAAAGCCGCTCGATCGCGTATTGCGGCATGATCACATCGTCGCGCTTCTTGTAGTGAAGGCATTTCCGCGCACGCCAATTGTCGATCGTCGCCCACCACGTTTTGAGCGCCGCCTTGTTGAGCTTGGCCTTGCGCGCAGACCACGCATCGATCATCTGCTCCAGAACCTTGGCGCAGTCCCCGACGATGGGGATATCGACCTTGATGTTCTTGTTGATCGAGGAGCGGTCGATATCGACGTGGATCTTTTTTGAGCCGGGCGAAAATGCATCGACCCTCCCGGTGATGCGGTCGTCGAAACGCGCGCCGATGCAGATCATCACGTCGCAATCGTGCATAGCATTGTTGGCCTCGTAAGTGCCGTGCATGCCGAGCATGCCGAGCCACTGCTTGTCGGAGGCGGGATAGGCGCCGAGCCCCATCAGTGTCGAAGTGACGGGAAATCCGGTCATGCGCACCAGCTCGCGGAGTCTCGCGCTCGCCAGCGGCCCTGAATTGATGACGCCGCCACCGGTATAAAAGATCGGCCGCTTGGCCTTGACCATCAGTTCGACTGCTGCCGCGACGGCACCGTCGTCGCCAACCGTCTTCGGGTTGTAGCTCTTGTGTTGCGAATTGGTGAGCCCGGTATAAAGGCCTTTGGCGAACTGGATGTCCTTGGGGATATCGACCACGACTGGTCCGGGGCGCCCGGTCCGCGCGACATAGAACGCCTCGTGCAGAACGCGCGAGAGATTGTTTACGTCCTTGACGAGATAATTGTGCTTCGTGCATGGCCGGGTGATGCCGACCGTATCGCACTCTTGGAAGGCGTCGTTGCCGATCAGGTGAGTCGGCACCTGCCCGGTGATGCACACCACGGGAATGGAATCCATCAACGCGTCGGTCAGCCCCGTGACGGCATTGGTGGCACCGGGGCCGGAGGTGACGAGCACGACGCCAACCTTGCCGGTCGAGCGCGCGTAGCCTTCGGCGGCATGGACCGCCCCCTGTTCGTGGCGGACGAGGATGTGCTTGATGCGATCCTGCTGGAACAGCTCGTCGTAAATCGGAAGGACGGCACCCCCCGGATACCCGAAGATGTGCTCGACACCTTGATCGGCGAGAGCCTCAAGCACGATTTGGGCGCCTGTCATCGCGCGCGACATGTCGGTCTCACTCGTTTGGTAAAAGAAAGCCTTCGCGCCTTAAGGGTCCGCGGGGCCGTCAAAGCTCGAGGAATAGCGGAAAAGCGTGAATAAGGCGCGCACCGTAAGGTTTTCAAGAGGAGGGGTCAACGGTGAATGCGAATGAATGGGAAGATTCATCGCGATTCACTTTCCAGAAATTGCGCCATAGCCTCTTAGCATTGGGCTTTCTTGCTTGCTAAGGTCTTCCCACTTTGCAACTGACGGCTGTCAGTGGCCGGCCCTAGACAAGCGTGCCGCTTCCGCCTATGTGGCTACCGCTTGATGGATCGCGTCGGCAATCTCGGCGTTTCCGCGATACCACTTAACGCCCTTTCACTTCCCGATGCCGCAGGTCCATTCAGAACTTCCTGGTGCCAATGGCGCTGAAGCGGAGGCGCACTCACCGCGCACCTTCTGGGCGCTCACGCTCGGGAGCATGGGCGTCGTGTTCGGCGACATCGGCACGAGCCCACTTTACGCGTTTCGCGTCGCGCTCCAGGCGGCGGCGGGACCAAGCAATATCGTTACGCGTGAAAGCGTGCTCGGAGTCCTGTCTCTAATCCTCTGGGCACTGATCCTCGTCGTCACCTGCAAATATGTGCTGATCCTGCTTCGCGCCGACAACAAGGGCGAAGGAGGCACGCTTTCGCTCATGGCCCTGGCTCAGGGCGCGCTTGGCCAAGGGCGTATCCGCTTTACCATGCTCTTGCTCGGCATGATCGCCGCGGCCTTGTTCTATGGCGATGCGCTCATTACCCCGGCCATCTCGGTGTTGTCGGCGGTCGAAGGCGTGGAGGTCGGCGCGCCGCACTTGCGGGAATATGTGGTGCCGCTGACCGTGATCATCCTGCTCGCGTTGTTCGCCGTGCAATCGCGCGGCACCGCGCGGGTCGCGGCGTTCTTCGGGCCGGTAATGACGTTGTGGTTCGTTGCCATCGGGGGCGTTGGTCTCGTCCACATCGCCGACGATCCGAGTGTGTTCGCGGCCCTGAACCCAATGCACGCAATCCGCTTCCTCGCAAGCCACGGCTATATCGGACTGGTGACGCTCGGCGCCGTGTTTCTCGCCGTCACCGGTGCCGAGGCGCTCTATGCCGATCTCGGCCATTTCGGCCGAAGGCCGATTCAAACAGCATGGCTCTATTTCGTTTTCCCCGCCCTCGTCCTCAATTATTTCGGGCAAGGGGCGCTCGTCCTCGCCGAACCGACAGCCATCGGCAATCCGTTCTACCGCATGGTACCGCCGTGGGCGCTCTATCCCATGATCGCTCTGGCCACAGCCGCCACTATCATCGCGAGTCAGGCTGTGATCACCGGGGCCTTCTCGCTCACCAACCAGGCCGTGCAGCTGGGTCTGCTGCCCCGCCTTCAAATCAGGCGCACTTCCGCGACCCAGGCCGGCCAGATCTTCATTCCGCGCATCAATGTGCTGCTGCTCATCGGAGTCCTCCTACTGGTTATCGTGTTCCGCTCGTCGACTGCGCTCGCCGCGGCCTATGGCGTGGCCGTCACCGGCACCATGCTGGTGGACGGATTGATGGGTTTCACCGTGATCTGGAGGGTGTGGAACTGGTCGCTCGGAGCAGCGCTTGCGCTCATGCTGCCCTTCACCCTAATCGATCTCACCTTCCTCATCGCCAATCTGCTCAAGGTACCGCAGGGGGGGTGGGTGCCTCTTCTCATCGGCTGCTGTCTCGTCACCGTCATGCTCACCTGGCGTAGGGGCGCGCAGATTCTTGCTGCCAAGACGCGTAGGCTGGAAATGCCCGTCGAGGAGCTGATCAAGCTGTTGGAGAAAAAGCCGCCGCCGCGCGTTCCCGGCACCGCGGTGTTCTTGACCGCAGCGCCGGAAAGCGCGCCGACCGCGCTTCTGCACAGCCTGAAGCACTACAAGGTCCTGCACGAGAGCAACGTGATCCTCACTATCGTGGTCGAGAATGTGCCTCGCGTCGCGCCGCAGGACCGCGTGGAGATGGACAAGATCGGCGACAATTTCCTGCGCGTGGTGCTGCATTTCGGTTTCATGGAGACGCCCAATATCCCGAAGGCGCTCGCCATCGCACGCAAGGCCGGCTGGAGCTTCGACATCATGGCGACGTCGTTTTTCCTATCGCGGCGCGTTGTGCGTCCTGATGTGCGCTCCGGCATGCCCGCCTGGCAGGACAAACTCTTCATCTTTCTGGCTCAGAACGCCGACGACGCATCAAGCTATTTCCAGCTCCCGACCGACCGCGTGGTGGAGATCGGGACGCAAGTCACGGTCTGACGCGCGAGTGCCGTCGGGATTCACAAAACAATTCGTTGTATGGACAGGGGGCACGCTAAGGTCTATGCCGCCTCCCGCCAGGACGGGCCGCGCATAGCGCCTCGTCCGCACCATACGCGAACGATCACATTTCCCTCGCAATGACACACCGCACCAAAGTCGCCGAGACCGCCGACGGGCCTGGGCTGGAAACGTCGCACCCGAAATTTTTTGGGCTGATGCTGGGCTGCATCGGCGTCGTCTATGGCGACATCGGCACGAGCCCGCTCTATGCCCTGCGCGAATCGGTACTTGCCGCCGTGGGGCCGACCGCTCAGGCCGGCGAAGAAGTCATTCTCGGCATTCTCTCGCTGATCATCTGGGCGCTTATTCTCATCGTCACGGTGAAATACGTGATGATTTTGCTCCGCGCCGACAATAACGGCGAAGGCGGAACCCTCGCGCTGATGGCGCTCGCCCGGCGCGCGCTTGGCGGCAACGGTTTCACCATCGTGCTGCTCGGCATGATTAGCGCGGCGCTGTTTTATGGCGATGCGATGATCACGCCGGCCCTGTCGGTGCTGTCGGCCGTCGAAGGCTTGGAGGTCATCACGCCCGCGCTTGCCCGCTACGTGGTGCCGCTCTCGGTGATGATCCTGTTCGCCTTGTTCGCGGTGCAATCGCGCGGCACGGCGCGGGTTGCCACTTTCTTCGGCCCCATCACCCTTCTCTGGTTCTTCGCCCTCGCCGTTGGCGGTGCCTGGCATGTGGCACAGAACCCAAGCGTGCTCGCCGCGTTCAACCCGGTGCATGGCGTGAGCTTTCTTCTCAGCCACGGCATAATCGGGCTGCTGACGCTCGGCGCCGTGTTCCTGGTGGTCACCGGGGCCGAGGCTCTCTACGCCGATCTCGGCCATTTCGGCAGGGGGCCGATCAGGATGGCGTGGCTCACGATCTGCCTGCCGGCACTCACCATCAACTATCTCGGCCAAGGAGCACTTCTGCTCGGTGATTCGCGCGCCATCGCGAATCCGTTCTTTTTGCTTTATCCGGACTGGGCGCGCGCGCCGATGATCGCCCTTGCGACCGCCGCAACCGTGATCGCGAGCCAGGCCGTGATCTCGGGCGCCTACTCGCTCACCGCACAGGCCATTCAGCTCGGCCTTCTGCCGCGGCTCGAGATCCGCCACACCTCGGAGTCGCAGTTCGGGCAAATTTACATCCCACGCGTCAACATCATTCTGTTAATCGGCGTGCTTTTGCTCGTCGTCCAGTTCAGGTCCTCGGGCGCCCTCGCCTCGGCGTACGGCATCGCCGTGACCGGCACGATGGTGGTGACGGCGATCATGGCCTTCATCGTGATCTGGAAATATTGGCAATGGCCGGTCCTTTGCGCTGCCGCGCTGATGGCGCCGTTCCTCCTCATCGACCTGATCTTTCTCGGCGCGAACCTGCTCAAGGTGTTCCAGGGCGGCTGGGTGCCGTTGATGATCGGCGCCATGATGATGACGCTGATGCTTACGTGGGTGAAGGGAGCACGCATCCTCGCCACCAAAACGCGGCGGCTGGAGACCCCAATCGACGACTTGATCGATGCGCTGGAGAGGCGGCAGCCACACAAGGTCGCGGGCACCGCCGTGTTCCTGACCGCAGATCCCGAGGCCGCGCCGACTGCGCTTTTGCACAGCCTAAAGCACTACAAGGTGCTCCATGATCATAACGTGGTGCTCACCCTAATCATCGAGAGCACACCACGCGTTCCGCCGGCCGAGCGTGTCAGCGTTGCCCCGCTCGGCAAGATCTTCACCCGCGTGCTCGTCCGCTTCGGCTTCATGGAGACGCCCAACATACCGAAGGCGCTCGCGCTTGCGCGTAGGCAGGGCTTGACCTTCGACATCATGTCGACTTCCTTCTTCTTGTCGCGGCGCGTGGTGAGGCCCGATACCAAATCGGGCATGCGTGTGTGGCAGGATCGACTGTTCATCATCCTCGCCAAGAATGCCGACGACGCATCGAGCTATTTCGGGCTCCCCACCGATCGCGTGGTGGAGATCGGCACGCAAATCACGGTGTGAGCAGCACCGCCTCGACCGCCTCCTGAGGACCGGGAAACCACTGCCAGTCGGCCATGTAGCGCCTCGCCCAGGTCATCTGCCGCTTGGCGTAGCGCCTCGACTCGGTCTTCGACTTGATCTTTGCGTCTTCAAGGCTGCACGCGCCGGCAAGATAGGTCCTGAGCTCGCGCACTCCGTGGGCCCGCATGGCGGGAAGGCTGTCGTCGAGACCCTGCACGAGCAGCGCTTCGACCTCCTCGATGGCTCCATTCTCGATCATGTGGTCGAAGCGGGCATCGATGGCGGCATAGAGCAGCTCGCGCTCCGGCGCGATGACGAGCCTCGTCACCGCTTGCCCATCGAGGACGGGAGCGGCGGGGGTGCCTTGCCATTCCGCGAGCGAGATGCCCGTCGCATCGATGACCTCGAGGGCCCGCACCATGCGTTGTGGGTCGTTCGGCTTTAGCTTGGACGCGACGCCGGGATCACGGGCCGCAAGCTCGCGATGGAGTGCTTCGGCGTTAAGGCGGGCTGCTTGTTCGCGCCAATAAGCGCGCACTTCGGGAGGAATATCGGGGACGGGGGCGAGCCCCTCAAGGAGCGCCTTGAAATAGAGGCCGGTACCACCGACCAGGATCGGCAAGCTGCCCTCACCTCTTGCATCGGCGATGGCCGCTTGCGCCGCTTCGAGCCATCGGCCGACCGAAAAGGCCTCGCTTGCCGAGACGGTACCGTAAAGGCGATGCGGGGCACTGACTTCGTCGGCTTCGCTCGGCCGCGCAGTGAGCAGGCGAAGCTCGCGATAGAGCTGCATCGAATCGGCGTTGATGACGGTACCGCCAAGCCGATCGGCAAGGGCGAGTGCCACGGCGGACTTGCCGCTCGCGGTCGGCCCGGCAATAAGCACTATCTTCGCTTCGGCGCGCACGCTTCCCGCCGGCGGGAGACTCAAGTCGTCGGCACGGCGACGAATCTAAGCCCGCCCTTAGAGTCGGAGAGGAGCAGCAACACGGTGCGGCGGCCGGACTTCTTCACGGCTTCAAGTCGCGCGAGCACGTCGCGTGGCTGCTTCACCTTTTCCTGCGTCACCTCGACGATGACGTCCCCCGGCTTCACGTCCTTCTGCGCCGCCGGGCTATCAGGCTTGACCTCGGTGATGATGACGCCCTCGATTGCTTTCCCGATGTCGTATTGACTGCGCAGCTCATCGGTCAGAGGCGCGATGGAGAGACCGAGCAGCTCCTCTTTCTCGGGCACATCGCCCTCATCACCGTTATCGCCATTATCGTCTTGCGTCGTATCGTCGGCGGCCGCCTCCTCGTTCGCCGGCAATTGACCGATAGTGACGCTGACTGACTTGTTCTCGCCTTTGCGCAGGAGCTCAACCGCAACGCTCTTGCCGATCGGCGTCGCGGCTACCGCCCGCGGCAAGTTGCGCATATTCTCGATGTCCTGACCGTCGAAGGACAAGATCACGTCGCCCGGTTCGATACCACCCGCGGCAGCCGGACTATCGGGCGACACGGTGGCGACCAGAGCTCCTTTCGGCTCCTGCAAGCCCAGGCTTTCGGCGATCTCGTCGGTCACGTTCTGCACATGGACGCCAAGCCAGCCGCGCCTTGTCTCGCCGTATTGCTTGAGCTGATCGATCACCTGCACCGCGCTGTTCGAGGGAACGGCGAAGCCGATGCCGATCGATCCGCCAGTCGGCGAGATGATCGCCGTGTTCACGCCGATCACCTGGCCGTCCATGTTGAACAACGGGCCGCCGGAATTGCCCCTGTTGATGGCGGCGTCCGTCTGCAGGAAGTCATCGTAAGGGCCGGCATTGATGTCGCGCTTGGTGGCAGAGATGATGCCGACCGTGACGCTACCCCCTAGCCCGAAGGGATTGCCGATCGCCATCACCCAGTCGCCAACGCGCATCTTCGCCGAATCGCCGAAGGTCACGGCATGAAGCGGCTTCTTCGGCTCGACCTTGAGCAAGGCGAGATCGGTCTTGGGATCGTGACCGAGAATCTTAGTGACCTTCAGCTTGCTGCCGTCGGTGAAGTTGATGAGGATCTCGTCGGCGCCCTCGATGACGTGGTTATTGGTGACGATCAGTCCCGAAGGATCGATGACGAAGCCCGAGCCGAGCGAGCTCACCTTGCGCGGCAGCCCTTGTTTGTCCTGGTCGTCGAAGAAGTCGTCGAAGAACTCCTCGAAGGGCGAGCCCTTAGGGCCAGGCCCCGTGTTGGTGTTGTCGTTTGAGCCCTTCAGCGTCTGGGTGGTCGAAATGTTGACCACCGCGTCTTGGAGACCCTCGGCGATGTCGGCAACGGAGTCGGGACCACGAGCGAGGCTCGGGGTCGGACGCAGCGGCGATGCGCCGAGCAGGAAAAGGGCAAGACAGCAAGCAGCTAGGAATGCACGGCGCACAACCGAGACAACGCCAAGAGGTGCCACCAGCATGTGTCGCTCAGACATCGATCAAACTCTCCCGCATCGCTCGCCGGTCAAATCGCACGTCCCCATCTTAGCGGAAAACGGCCGAGTAAAGCACACCGCGCGCTTGTCGCCTCTAACCGCGCACGAGCCAGATGATGAACACGCCACAGGCGACCGCCACCGCGCCGGCAATCCGCAAGGTGCCCTCCTGAACTCCAGCCGAAGCCTGCAACAGCCTGCGGCCTAGTCCAGGCGACAACGCCCATAACGCCCCTTCGATGACGAGCACGAGCCCCAACGCCACGGCAAGATCGCTCATCGCGTCGGCAGGTGCTCCACGCGCCTCACGGGGCCGGCTGTGCCTCGGGGGACGTCTCGCCAACCGAAAGCTTGTGCTCGGGCGCCGGCGTCGGGGTGCCGACCGAGGCCCCCTGCTCCGGCTCAGGCCCCTCCTCGCTGGGGGCCTGTGGCGCCTCAGAGGGCTTTGCCGCCGGCGGCGCGGCGGGCGAAGAGCCCGGCTGCTCGGTTTTGCCGCTATCGTCGTTGAAATACTGGAAGAACTGCGAATTAGGGCTCAGCAGAAAGCGTGTGTCGTCGCCCTTGAGCGCCGCAGCGTAAGCCTGCATGGACCGATAGAAGGAGAAGAAGTCGGGATCCTGGCCGAAGGCGTCGGCAAAGATGCGGTTTTTCTCGGCATCGCCGGTGCCCCTGATTCGCTCCGACTCGCCCGTCGCGTCGGCCTTGATCACGGTGACCTGGCGGTCCGCCGTGCCGCGAATGCGCCGCGCGGCGCCCTCGCCCTCGGCACGGAACTCGGCCGCTTGCCGTTGCCGCTCGGTCTGCATGCGACGGTAGATCGCCTGCATGTTCGCTTCGGGCAGGTCGACGCGTTTGATCCGCACATCGACGACGTTGATGCCAAAAGGTGCCGCCTCCTGGTTGACCTGACTGAGAATGGTGCGCATCAGCTCCTCGCGCTTGTCGCGTACCACGGTCGCAAAGCTCGCGGCGCCGAGTACTCGTCTGAGCGAGGATTCAAGAATAGCCCCAAGGCGCGAGTCGGCACCCTCCTCGTTGCCCAAGCTCTGGAAGAACAACAAGGCATTGACGATTTTGTAACGCGCAAAGGCATCGACGACGAGCCGCTTTTGGTCGGAGGCGATCACTTCTTGCGAGGCGGTGTCGATGTCGAGGATGCGTTTGTCGAACAACACGACGTTCTGAATGAAGGGAATTTTGTACTGAAGCCCAGGCTCGGTGATGATGCGCTTGGGCTTGCCGAATTCGAGGACGATCGCCTGCTGAGTTTGGCCGACCGTAAACAGAGTCAGGTAGCTGACGAGGGCCGCGAAGGCGAGGATGATGAGACTGAAGGTGAGAGCGGTGCGGCTCATTGGGGCTGGCCCTCCGGAGCAAGAGGACGTTTGGAGAATTCCGGAAGCGGCAAATAGGGAACGACCCCGGTACCCGACTTGCCATCGATGATGACCTTGTCGGTGTCGCCGAGCACTTTCTCCATAGTCTCGATGAAGATACGCTTGCGCGTCACGTCGGGCGCCTTTTTGTACTGCTCATAGACGCTGAGGAAGCGGTCGGCCTGGCCCTTGGCCTCGGCGATGACCTGGTCGCGATAGCCTTGGGCCGCCTGGAGAATGCGCTCGGCTTCGCCGCGCGCCTCGGGGATGATTCGGTTGGCATAGGCTTCCGCTTCGTTCTGCAAGCGCTCCTGATCGGCGCGCGCCGCCTGCACGTCGCGGAAGGCGTCGATCACTTGCGCGGGCGGATCGACCTTTTGCAATTGCACCTGAGTAATCAACACGCCCGCGCCGTAGGCATCGAGGGTCTTCTGCATCAGGGCCTGCGCATCAGCCTCGGTCTTGGCCCGCGCCCCGGTGAGGATCGGCTCGATATCGCTTTGACCCACGATCTCACGCATGGCGCTTTCCGCCACGTCCTTCACCGTGCCTTCGGGGTTCTGAATGTTGAACAGGAAGTCGGCGGCATTGCTGATCTTCCAAAACACGACGAAATCGACGTCGACGATATTCTCGTCGCCGGTCAGCATCAGACTTTCTTCCGGCACGTCGCGGACCGTGCTCGAAGCATCGCGCACGTCGGAGGAGCCGCGCATGCCGATCTCGATCCGATTGATGCGAGTGACCTTGGGTAGCTCGACCTCCTCGATGGGATAGGGCCAGCGGAAGTTAAGGCCGGGCGGCAGCTGGCGCACATATTTGCCGAAGCGCAGAACGACGCCGAGCTCGTCGGGGTTGACCCGCACGGTGAAGCCGAAGAAGCCGATAAGCGCGATCAGAACCACGGCGGCGAGCGCCATGAAGGGGCCGCCAAGGTTTCCGCCGGGCATGGCTTGGCGAATGCGGTCCTGACTGCGGCGCAGAATTTCTTCCAAATCGGGTTGCTGGCCGGGGCCGCCCGGGCGCGGACCCCAAGGGCCGCCGCCGCTGCCTTTCCAGCCGCCGCCTCCGCTCTGATTGCTCCAAGGCATGATCGAAATTTGTCCTGATGTCTTGTGGGGGTGGCGCGAGGACCGGCCTAAGAAGGTGAGCTCAAGACGGCAAGTCTAGCCGCATCAAAATGGCGGTCCTGCGACAAGGTCGGGAGGGTTATAGGCCAGTGATCCTTGCCGCGCAATGCAATGAGGCCGTTATGGTGAGGAGCGCTCAAGCACGACGAAGCTGAAGGCATGCTCGTCCTTGGGGCCCGGCTCGCGGCGATCGCGCGAGATCTCGTGCCATTCTCCGCGGTCGAGCGGCGGAAACCAGGTGTCGGCGTGGGGCGTGGCATGAACCTCGGTGAGGTAAATGCGCCCCGCTTGCGGGAGCACGGCGCGGAACACGTCCTCGCCGCCGATCACCATGATCTCCTCGGCGCCGGTCCGCGCCGCCGAATCGCGCGCGAGCTGCAGGCCTTCCTCGAGGCTGTGAGCCATGACGGCGCCGTCGGCGATGAAGCCGCTGTCGCGTGACAGCACGATGTTGAGACGCCCATCGAGAACGCGCGGCAGCGATTTGAACGTGCGGCGCCCCATGATCACGGGCTTGCCCATGGTGATCGCACGGAAATAGCGGAGATCGCTCGACAGCCGCCACGGCAAGTCCCCGCCCCTGCCGATGGCGCCGTTCTCGGCCATCGCCACGACGAGCGCGATGACGGGCGTGCCCGGTGCGGACTTGGCCAGGCTCACACCGCAACCTCGGCGCGGATCGCCGGATGCGGGTCGTAGCCAACCAGCTTGAAGTCCTCATAGGCGAAATCGAACAGAGAGCTGATCTCGGGATTGATCGCCATGCGCGGCAATGCACGCGGGCTTCGTGTCAGCTGCTCGTCGGCCTGATCGAGATGGTTGAGATAAAGATGCGCGTCGCCGAAGGTGTGGACGAACTCTCCCGGCTTGAGCCCGGTAACCTGCGCCATCATCATCGTCAGGAGAGCGTAAGAGGCAATGTTGAAGGGAACGCCCAAGAACATGTCGGCGGAGCGCTGATAGAGCTGGCAGGATAGCCGTCCGTCCCCGACATAAAACTGGAACAGGCAGTGGCAGGGGGGCAGCGCCATCTTGTCGAGTTCGCCGACGTTCCAGGCGCAGACGATATGGCGACGCGAATCAGGGTCCCGCTTCAAACCATCGACCACATTGGCGATCTGATCGATCTGTCGTCCATCGGACGCCGGCCAAGAGCGCCACTGCCGCCCGTAGACCGGACCGAGCTCGCCCTCCTCGTCAGCCCATTCATCCCAGATGCTCACTCCGTGCTCGTTCAGATAGCGCACATTGGTCGAGCCCTGAAGGAACCAAAGCAGCTCATGGACGATCGACTTGATGTGCAGCTTCTTGGTGGTGA
>Ga0187785_10000389_pt1 | contig 16563 bp, 12 predicted proteins | sample 0815_BV2_4_20_MG_FD_132466 | JGI IMG/M metagenome (GOLD analysis project Ga0187785, IMG submission 132466) | Tropical peat soil microbial communities from peatlands in Department of Meta, Colombia - 0815_BV2_4_20_MG | ecosystem: Environmental > Terrestrial > Soil > Wetlands > Peat | place...
CCAAGGACGGCGTGACGGTGGCGAAGGAAATCGAGCTCGCCGACAGATTCGAGAACATGGGCGCGCAAATGGTGCGCGAAGTTGCTCAGAAGACAAACGATCTCGCCGGTGATGGTACGACCACAGCGACCGTGCTGGCGCAGGCCATTGTGAAGGAAGGCGCCAAATCTGTCGCCGCCGGTATGAACCCGATGGATCTCAAACGCGGCATCGACATCGCCGTCACCGCCGTGGTGAAGGACATCGAAAAGCGCGCCAAGAAAGTCGGATCATCGTCGGAAGTCGCCCAGGTTGGCACCATCTCGTCGAATGGCGACGCCAAAATCGGCCAGATGATTGCCAAGGCGATGCAGAAAGTCGGCAACGAAGGCGTAATCACGGTAGAGGAAGCCAAGTCGCTGGAGACCGAGGTTGAAATCGTCGAGGGTATGCAGTTCGATCGCGGTTATATTTCATCCTACTTTGTCACGAATGCCGAGAAGATGTTGGCCGAGCTCGAGGATGCCTACATTCTTCTGCACGAGAAGAAATTGTCGGGTTTGCAATCGATGCTTCCGGTGCTGGAAGCGGTGGTTCAGTCGGGCAAACCGCTCGTCATTATCGCAGAGGATGTCGAAGGCGAGGCGATCGCTACACTGGTAGTCAACAAGCTGCGCGGCGGCCTGAAGGTTGCCGCGGTGAAAGCCCCCGGCTTCGGCGACCGCCGCAAGGCCATGCTTGAGGATATCGCGATCCTGAGCGGCGGCCAGCTTATCTCCGAGGATCTCGGCATAAAGCTCGAGAACGTGACCACGGCAATGCTTGGCCGGGCGAAGAAGGTCATCATCGAGAAGGAAAAGACCACCATCGTAAATGGTGCCGGCAAGAAGCCCGACATCGAGGCGCGCGTGCAGCAGATCAAGGCGCAGATTGAGGAAACCACATCCGACTACGATCGGGAGAAGCTGCAGGAACGGCTGGCGAAGCTGGCCGGCGGTGTCGCAGTGATCCGCGTCGGCGGCGCCACCGAAGTCGAGGTGAAGGAGAAGAAAGATCGCGTCGAGGATGCGCTTAACGCCACCCGCGCCGCGGTTGAGGAAGGAATCGTGCCGGGCGGCGGCGTTGCCTTGCTTCGCGCGAAGAGGGCGGTTGGCCGCATTCACGATGAGAACCCGGATGTGCAGGCCGGCATCAACATCGTGCTGAAAGCACTGGAAGCACCGATCCGCCAGATTGCAGAAAACGCCGGTGCTGAGGGCTCTATCGTGGTTGGCAAGATTTCAGACGAGAAATCTGAGACTTACGGTTTCGACGCCCAGACTGAAAAGTATGTCGATATGGTCGAAGCCGGCATTGTCGATCCGGCGAAGGTTGTCCGTACCGCCCTGCAGGATGCCGGCTCTGTTGCGGGCCTCCTTGTAACCACCGAGGCGATGGTCGCCGAGGTGCCGAAGGAGCCAGCCCCGGCTATGCCGCCTGGCGGCGGCATGGGTGGCGGAATGGGCTTCTAAACTGGCCGAAGCCCGAACGACGGAATTGGAGGCGCGGCCGAGGCCGCGCCTTTTCGTTGTGTGGGATCAATGGTCGCTGACCCGAAATGTGAGCGGCTTCGGTCCTTCCAGCACGACGCCGTCTCCCGCGCGGCGCCATCCCGTAATCTGGCCAAGCGTCGAAAGCAATTCCTCGTCTGCCTGCATTCGTTCAGGCGTGCACTGCCCCGCGCTCATCATTTCGGGCTGGCCTTCCGGCAAGGGGCCAGCCTCGATTTTCATGGCTGCATCCGAAATCTCGATCCGTGCAGACACAGTCCTGCACCACAGATCAATTCTGGCATTTCCGTTTGGCTCGACAACAAGAAGCGGCATACGCTTACCCGGCCGCATCGGCGCTGCGTCGAGCAAGAGCTCCCGGTCGAACGGAAACGACTCGGCCGGAACACCGGCGCCACACGTCAGAAATACCAGAACCGCGGCGATCGCGCCGCGTACACGAGCAAACCGCAACTGCATCATCATTCCTCGGTAAGCTGCCGTACAAGAGCGCGGCCAGTGCGCAGCAGCCTTTCGTCGCGTCCCGGTGCTCCGACCAGTTGTACGCCAATCGGAAGACCGTCATCGTTCGCCAAAAGCGGCAGGTTGAGTGACGGGTACCCGGTCAAACTCCAAAGGGTGCAAAACACGGGATCCCCGGTTGCCTCGATGCCCAATGGAGCGACTCCTCTGGCGGACGGTGTGATAATCGCGTCCGCAAGTTGTTCAAAAATGCCCGTCATGCCGTCCGCATAGCGGCGCGCATCGCGTACCGCCGCCAGATATTGGACGGCCGTGACCTTGCGGCCCTCGGCTATCAATTCCCGAAATCGGGTGCTGGCCTCTCCCCCTTTGTCGAGGAAGGCGCCCAGGTTGTGCGCCATGTCGGTCGCCATGATGATGCGTTGAGCCTCCCATGCGGCGCGATAGTCATCGGGCAAGTCAGCCTCGCGCGCGTGCACTTCTTTGGCGAGATCTTCTATGGCGGTGCGCGTATCCGCGTCGGCCTTATCCCACATTGGAGTGCGCACCAGAACATAGCTTGGCGGAATTGGCGGCGCCTCAGCGGCGCTGGCCTGGAAACTTGGCGAAGCGTAGGGCCGCGAGTCGGGATCGGCAGAATCCTGACCCACAAGCACATCGAGAATGAGCGCGAGATCTTCGATCGAGCGCGCGAACGCACCGACATGGTCCAGGTTCAGCGAAAGCGTCAAAGCCCCCGCACGCGAAATCAGGCCGTGGCTGGGCTTGATTGCAAAAACACCGCAAAAAGCAGCCGGGCGGATAACCGAGCCATTGGTTTGCGAGCCGATCGCCAGTGGCACCATACCGGCCGCAACCGCGGCAGCGGAGCCTGATGACGAACCGCCCGGTGTTCGCTTCAGGTCACGCGGATTGCGCGCCTTCCCAGGGTGGAAATAGGCGAACTCAGTCGTCACCGTCTTGCCGATGATGACGGCCCCGGCCTCGCGCAGTTTGCGAACAGCAGTGGCGTCGGCATCTGGCCGGCGGCCTGCAAAAATCGGACTACCGTATTCTGTGGGATAGTCGGCGGTATCGAAGATATCCTTGATCCCGATCGGGATGCCATGTAACGGCCCGATGCGTTCGCCATTGGCCTTTAGGCGATCGAGTGCGCGCGCCTGTGCCAGCGCATGAGCGGGATCGAGATGGACGAAGGCCTGCACATCGCCTTCGATCGCTGCAATGCGGTCGAGACAGGCGCGGGTAAACTCCTCAGCCGAGATCGCGCCGCGCGCGACTTCGGCAGCGGCTTCGGTGGCGGTGAGCGCGGTTAAATCAACCGCCGCCATAGAGATAATTCGGCAACCAAAGCGTCATGCCCGGCCAGAAGTACATGATGACCATGCACACGATCACGATCAGCATGTACGGCATCATGCCGGCGAATATCTGGTTGAGGGTAACGTGCCTCGGCGCGACGCCCTTGAGATAGAACGCCGACATCGCCACCGGCGGCGACAGGAACGCCGCCTGCAGGTTCACGAACACCAGCGTGCCCCACAGCACCGGGTCGATGTTGAAGTGCCTGAGCATCGGAAGAAAGATCGGCACGAAGATGATGATGATCTCGGTCCACTCCAGCGGCCAGCCGAGCACGAAGATGATCGCTTGCGACAGGAGCATGAATGTTATCGGCGACATATTGAGCCCGAGCACCCAATGCTCGAGCAGCGCCTGACCACCAAGGATCGCGAACACGCCCGAGAACAGCGCCGAACCGACGAATAGCCAGCACACCATGGCGGTGGTCTTAGCGGTTAGGAACACCGCCTCCTTGGTGCGTTTCCAGTCCAGCGTGCGGGCTTGCACCGCCAACAAAAACGCGCCAAACGCGCCAACGGCGGCGGACTCGGTCGCGGTACAGATTCCGAACAGGATAACGGCAAGCACGACGACGGTGAGAATGCCCAGCGGCATCGTCGACGAGGTCAGCAGTCTCACGATCTGCAGCCGCTCGGCGTTAAAACGCCAGTAGTAGCGCACCTGCAGCAGCGCGCAGATGGCGGTGATGCCCCAGAACCAGAGGTAGAATTCGAGCGTTGGCCCCAGTTCGGCGGGCGTAGCCTCGCTCTTAACCACTTCTGGTGTGCCCAATTGCTGCACCCCAGTCACGGCGACATCGGCAGCCGCCTGCTGATGAATGACGACGTACCACCAGACCGTGCAAAGCGTGCCGGCGACCAACATAAACGGCACCAGCGCGTAACAAAGATTTGTAGCCAGCATCCAATAGCTGACAGGATGGCCGTCCACATTGATCTTCCTCGCCTTCGACGGCGAGAGAACCGCCTTGATCAACGAGATCAGGATCGATTGCGAACGATAGGCGTCTTCGAACGTCGCCAGCCACGGCGGCACCGGTACTTTCGTTTGGTCTTCCGGCAACCGTGGCGCGATCTTCGGATTGATCATCGCCCAGCCGATGATATAGACGAGGTACAGGAACGACAGGAAAAAGCCGGGAAACATTGCCGCCGCGTACAGCTTGACGATCGACTGACCAGCGACCGCCGCATAGACGATGATCATGACCGACGGCGGAATCAGGATTCCGAGAGTTCCGCCTGCCGTGATGACGCCGGAGGCGAGTTTCACATCGTATCCCGCCTTGAGCATGGGATTAAACGCGATAACCCCCATCAGCACCACCACCGCGCCCACCAGGCCGCTGGCGATGCCCCAGAACGTGCACACGATCAGCGTGGCGACGGCGAGCGACGCCGGCACTTTCCGGAATGCGAGCTGGATCGAGTAGAACATCTTGTCGACCAGCGCGCCGCGCTCCATCACATATCCCATGAGAACAAATAGCGGGATGGAGATCAGAACGTCGTTGGTCATGGCGCCGTAGGTGCGCTCGACCATCAAATCGAACACGCGGTTGTCGAACAACGAATGCGACGGTGTGTAGAACGCTATGTAGCCAAAAAACATCCCGAGGCCCATCAGCGTGAAGGCGGTCGGGAAGCCCATCATGATCACAATCACAATGAGCGTGAGCATCAAGAGCCCAAGTGCCGGATCGCTCATGTGTTCGTGTCTCCGCCCATGCCGCGCTGGCGCGCGAGTTCGTCGATCCGCTGGGCGCCCTCAATCGCGATTTTGCGCGACTCCTCGTCGACATATTCGCTGTGCGCGAGCTGCTCCTCGATGACGTCGATCTCGGCGACGTCTTTCAGCCGGTCAGGCCATTCGCCGGTCCGCAGGCAGACGACGCAGCGCACGATTTCGGCGATGCCTTGCACCATCACCAACACGCCGGCGAGCGGGATCATCGCCTTAAACTGGTAGACCGGCGGCCCGTCGGCCGTCACATTCGAATGTTCCGCGATCCGCCACGAGTCCGCCGCGTAGTCAAAGCCGGCGTATATGAGGGCGGCGATTCCAGGGATAAAAAAGACAACATAAAGCACGATATCGAGCGAGGCCTGCATCCGCGGCCGCATCGAGCTGTAAAGAAAGTCGCCGCGGACATGGGCATTCTGCGCCAGGGTATAGGCCCCGCACAGCATAAACGCCGTTCCGTAAAGCATATTGTCGAGGTCGAAAATCCACGCTGTCGGCATGTTCATGATGTAGCGCTTGAAGACTTCGACGCACACAACGGCCATCAGCAAAATAATCAGCCAGGCCGCAGTCTTGCCGACCCATGTGCTGATTTCGTCAACGATCAGGAGAAATTTCTGGACCGTCATTGATGGCCGCCAATTGTTCAGAAGGAAGATTAAAACGACAAAGCACCATTCGGTCGCCATCCCGAACGGTGCTTTGCAAGTTCAGTGCGCCGTCAGGTCTTCAACGTTCCTTTCGGCCCGAAGTAGTAGTCGAACGCCATCTTGCGGCTTACGACGGTATCCTGTTCCCATTGCGTCGCCCGCCTTGCAAACGCGATCTGCGAGGCGACGATTTCCGTAAACAGCGGGTTGCCTTCCGATTTCTTCTTCACGATGTCGTCGTAGATCTTGAGCTGCGCTTGGAGGATTGACTCCGGCGTCTTGTAGAACTTCACTTTGTCCTTAGTCTGCAGCTCAATGTAGTCCTTCGAGTAGCGGTCGATCGCCTTCCATTGCATCTCTTGCGAGGCGGCGCTGACCGCATTGGCGATGATCGCCTTCATCTTGTCGGGCAGCGCGTCGTACTTGGCTTTGTTGAAGGTGATCTCGAGCTGCTCGGCGTTCTGGTGGTAGCTTTGTAGCATGCACACTTTGGAGACATCGGCGAAGCCGAGGATCCGGTCGGACGTGGCGTTGTTGAATTCGGCCGCGTCGAGCAGGCCGCGGTCGATCGCCGACACGATCTCGCCGCCGGGCAGTGCGTTCACCGCGGCGCCCATGGCGGTGAACATGTCAATGGAGATGCCGACGGTACGGTATTTGATGCCCTTGAAGTCGTCGGCCTTGGTAATCGGGTTTTTGAACCAGCCGAGCGGCTGCGTCGGCATCGGGGCGTACGGAAACGAGACGACGTTCAGTCCGAGCGACGAATAAAGCTTGGCGAGAAGCTCCTTGCCACCGCCCCACCTGTGCCAGGCCAGCAGCATGTTGGCATCCATGGCGTAGCCGGGGCCCGAACCCCACAACGCCAGCGCGTTTTGCTTGCCGTAGTGATAGACCAAAACGCCGTGGCCACCGTCGAGCGTGCCTTTCGACACCGCATCGATCAGACCGAACGCAGGCACCACGGCGCCGGCAGGAAGCACCTCGATCTTGAGGTCGCCGCCGGTCATGTCGTTGACCGTCTTTGCGTAGTCGAGCGCGTATTCGTGGAAGATATCCTTCGACGGCCAGGTGCTCTGCCATCGCATCGAGATCGGCCCCTGCGCCTTGACGACCGCCGGTCCGGCAATCGTCGCAACGCCGGCTACCGCGGCGCCGCCGAGAAACTTACGGCGGGTCGCAGCCGCAGATAGTTTATTATTGGACATTTCGCTTTTCCTCCCTTGGATCACTACCCCGTGAACATTTTTCGCCGGGTCTTATTCCGCGACCCCGGCCTTTCGGCCTGGATCGGGTGAACCCTTAAACGTAATGGTAGGGGCTGTGGCGGTCGGAAGCAATATTGGGCAGCATTTGGGCGGCGGGCACACGCGCACTTCAGGACGCCCTTGATATGCCCTTTTTATGCGCAAATCCGGCAAAACAGATCGAATTCCCGCGCGGCACTAGCCGTTAGTGCTGATCATGTAATCTCCACTGTTTTTCAAGTTCCGACAGGAGACCTCCCGTGAGAGGCATAACTTCGACGCTCGCCATCGCGTGGCGAATTGCCAGCCCGTATTTCTATTCCGAGGATCGCTGGCCCGGACGCATTCTGCTCGCCGCGGTGGTCGCGATCGAATTGTCAATCGTCGGCATCAATGTGTTGCTCAATTCGTGGAACAACACTTTTTACAATGCGCTGCAGGACAAAGATTGGGGTGCCTTCATCTATCAGCTCGGCTATTTCTGTGTCCTTGCGACCATCTATATTTTCCTCGCGGTTTATCAGCTCTATCTCAATCAATGGCTTCAGATCCGTTGGCGGCGCTGGCTAACGCAAACTTATCTTGACCGTTGGCTCACGAGCGCCAACCACTATCGCATGCAATTGCTCGGGGACGCCGCCGACAACCCCGACCAACGCATTGCCGAGGACGTCAGGGAATTCATCGATTCCGGCACGACAGGAGTTGGCATTCTGCCGATTGGCCTCGGTTTGCTGAATTCAGTTGTGACACTCGGTTCCTTCGCGGTGATCCTGTGGAATTTGTCCGGGACCGCGCCTCTGCACCTTTTCGGCACGACATGGGCAATTCCAGGCTACCTGTTCTGGGCGGCGCTGATTTACGCGGTGATCGGCACTGTTCTTACCCATTTGGTCGGCCGCGCGCTGACCGCGCTTAATTTCCAGCAACAGCGCTACGAGGCAGATTTTCGCTTCAACCTAGTCCGCGTACGCGAGAATTCCGAACAGATCGCCCTGCTCGACGGCGAGCGCACTGAGCGCAACCGGTTGCTGCACCGCTTCGGCAATATCCTGGGAAATTGGCTCGCGATCATGTCGCGCCAGAAGAAACTCACCTTTCTGACCGCCGGCTACGGACAGATATCTTCGGTTTTTCCTTTTGTCGTTGTGAGTCCCGCCTATTTCGCCGGCGCGATCCAGCTCGGCGGCTTGATGCAGACGGCCTCGGCTTTCGGCAGCGTTCAAGGCGCGCTCTCGTTCTTTGTGACGGCCTATCGTTCGCTCGCCGAGTGGCGAGCGGTGATCGAAAGGCTCGCCGGCTTCGACGAATCGATCGCAGTCGCGAAAACGGCCGCGACCAAGCCTCCGGTTATAGTGCTTGCGCCGGGCGATGCAAATGCCGTCAACTTCAACGATCTCGCCGTAAAGTTGCCGAATGGCACGCCGCTCGTAAATGCCAGCGACCTTTCGATCAAGCTTGGTGAGCGCGTGCTGGTGAGCGGTCCTTCCGGCGCTGGCAAATCCACCTTGTTCCGCGCGTTGGCCGGGATTTGGCCGTTTGGCGTTGGCACAATTACAGTGCCGAAAAATGCACGGGTGATGATCCTCCCGCAGCGGCCATACTTTCCAATTGCGCCGCTTGGCGCCGCTGTCGCCTATCCGGCCGAACCCGGCAGCTTCGATACCGCGAGGGTCGCTGAATCAATAGATGCCGTCGGATTGCCGGCGCTCGCCTCCCGCATTGAGGAAGAAGCGCATTGGAACCGCATGCTGTCGCTCGGCGAGCAGCAACGGCTGGGAATCGCGCGCGCGCTCCTTTACGCGCCCGACTTTCTGTTCCTGGATGAGGCCACCGCCTCGCTCGACGAGCCGGCCGAGGCGGCGCTCTATCAACTGCTCGGCCGCAAACTTGCCCATGCCACCATTGTGTCAATCGGCCACCGGGCGACGCTGGCGGCGTTTCACAAGCGTCGATTCGCATTTAGCCGACGAGGTGATCATTACGCTGTGCAGGAGGCGGCCCTCACGCCGGCTGAATAGGAAAACCGGCAGGCCCCGAAAAGGAGAAAGGGCGGCAACCGATCGCACGGTCGCCGCCCTTTCCGGGACAGACGTAGGTTAGACTTACTTCAGGCTGCCGAGAGTGAGATCGGCAGATAGTTTGGCAACGAAGGTCGCGCCGCACCAGCTGGAGCTCGGCCCGCCGTTGATGGCATTGAGGCCAGCTGTGCCAGTCGCTGTTGGATCGCTGGTAAAGGCGTTGCAGTTACCCTTGCTCAGATCCGTGTCGTAGTAACGCAGATCGAGGGTGAACACTTTCCAGGTCAGGCCCAAACCGACGTTCCACGTGTTGTAGTCGGCGTACGGGATGCCATTAGGATTGTTCGCCAGGCAGACACCGCCAGCCGCGATCGACTTGCACCCGTAGAACGCATCGCTGGTGCCCAGCCATTGATGGCCGAATTCACCCGACACGTACCAGCCGAACGGACCCATCGCCATTTTCTCGGGCGCGGTGAACTTGATGGTGCCGGAGAGATATTCGCCATCGGCGCCAAGGTTCAGGAAGTTCGGAGAGTAGTAGAAGTTCGCTCCGAAGACCCAGTCGGTCCAAGTGTATGCAACCTTGCCGTAGATTTCGTAGAAGCTGGCAACTTTCTTGGCGACGTTGCCGTTGGTCGGAATGGCAGGCCAGCAACCCGGATCGAACGATTGCGTGGGACCGGTGCCGTAGCATTGGCCACCCGGGTAGTAGTAGTACCAATAGCCAATATCGAAGGCCAATGGACCGAAGGTCGGGCGCACGCCGCCGTAGAAGTCGATTTCGGCCGCCGCGTTATTGGCAAACTTGATGCTCTCGCCGGAGAGACCAGCGTAAAGCTGCCAGTTCGAACTGATGTTGTAGCGCGGCTCAAAGTAGGCCGCGACCGATCCTTTGTGCCCGGATTGAGTGACGCCGCGGAAAATATAGTCATTCATGATAGCCGCGCCGAACGCGATATCCCACGGGCTCGGCGGTGGCGCCGGAGCTACCTTGGGGGCTTTCGACGGCATGTCAGCCGCGAATGCGGGCGCGGCAGCCGAAACTGCAAGCGCCGCGACAACCGACAACACAACTTTCTTCATTGAATCTGCCCCTTTAATTCGATCGGTCCGAGGGTTCCGGCCGATCCCCTTCTGCCCGTTATCTCTCGCGTAGCGAACCGTATAGTTCCCCGGCTGCGATCGACCGCTACGCGATTTGCGGTGCATTACGGTAAATTTAGAGCCGCGACCGTCCGCCGCGGCAAGCCAAAAACGGCAGCAACTGCCGCCTTTTTAGGCGAATCTGCCATGTATCGACAGATTGCTGCGGGTTGTTGCGTGAATGTCACAATTTCGGTCCGCAAATCGGTAGTTCGACGTTGCATAGGGCTGTTTCGACGACCCCTGAGTGCAGTTTTCCACACCCCGGCGCGGGGTGAGCCAGTACGTGGGGACTAAGTGAGTCGGATTAGGCTGCCGCCGCCTTCTTGCGGTTGGCCTCGAGCCGTGAGTCGACCAGGGCCACGATCGCATCGATCACCGGATGGCTAAGGCCCTTTTGTTTGGCGATCAGCTGCACGAGCTTGTCGGCGCGTTCGATATTGGGCGCACCGTTCTGCAAAGCGCGCGCGGCAGAGGCCGGGCGTGTGAGACTTTGCGCTGCGGCAGCATATTTTTCGAAAGGCACCAAGTCGCTCGGGGCGGCGCCGAGCTTGACGCAGAGGTCGAACACGAAATTGTAGACGGAACGCGACTCCTCGATATTCGAATGCACAGCTTCTTGCGCCGTGCGCATGCCATCCTTGGTTATGCAACGATAATTACCGGCCAGCAGCATCGACCATTTGGCCAGCGGTACGAAAATGGAATCGTGAACGCGCAATTTCACCGGCAATTCGATTTTGCCCTCTGGCGCATCGAAGCGAACGGCATCGATATCCTTTTCCAGCCGCCGCAGAATGCCTGTGTACATTTCGTTGTCGAACTTGGCCACTTTGAAATTGGTCGGCAACGTCACTTGCAGCACGTTGACCTTTTCCTCAGGCGGACGGATTGCTTGGGGATCCGGGCTGCACAGAGTCAGCAATCCCGGTTCGAAATTGTCCCATACACTGGGATCGGTGTAGGCGGGCTTGAGTGCATCGTAGTTGAGGCCCGGAATACGCTTCACGTAAGGAAGCGGCGGCATGTTCATAATCGACATGCAGGGCACTTTTGATTTCGCAACCGCATCGAGCAGTTCGCGCACACCAGGCGAACGGTATTGCGGTTCCTGCATCGCGAGGCCAACCAGATCGTAGTCCTTTGGGTTGACGCCCGTCGCACCGCCGGCGCTGACCTTGCCCGGCAGCTTGCGCGAGTCGATCTCGATCTGATCCTTGCGACCCCGGACCGGCATGCGGACGCGGAATCCTTCCGCATTGATGAGGTCGGCTTCTGCTGGCAGGCAGACCAGATGCACCGAATGCCCACCGTACAGAATCTTGGAGGCGAGCAGCGAGCCGTATGACGCACCCATAATCAGAATTTTGTATGTCGCCGGCATTGCCGCCTCCCTTACTCGTTACATTCGCAAAAATCGAAAGAGTTCCGGCCCTTAGAGGCCGTCGGTTTCCCGCATGCTATGCGGCCCGTCTTGTCGATGCAATTGGGCCCGTTGGTAGTATTTCGTTACGCGAATATGCTGAAATGCTAAAGAAATAGAGCGAATTTCTGCTGGGGGAAGCTGCATCCATGGGTCGTACTCGGACTATTCCGGTCCTGAGCAGCGTGGTTCTCGTCGCGGCGCTGACAACAACCGGCGAAATAACCTTTGCGCAAAACGAAGCAACGACAGCCAACTTCATTATGCCGGGCTGCCGTGCATTTTTAGGGCCCGCTTTGCAACAGGATCGCTGCGTTGGGATCGTCGAAGGACTTATTTTTGCGAGCAAAGGTGCGGTCTGTCCTCCCAGGACGTCAACGACCGCGCAGGCGGTCCAGATCGTCGTGAATTACATCGACAGCCGATCCACGAGGCAAAATGACAATTTTTTCACACTAGCCCTTGAAGCTCTAAAAACGACTTGGCCGTGCAAGAAAAATTGATGCCAACCCATGCTGCCGTTCGGCCAGCAAAAGAATAAATCAATTCGAGAGTCGCCGCTGGCGTACGCTGCGGAACGCTAGCGCCGCGGCGGCGTCTCTTTCCATTGCTGAAGGCTTTCGGCGATCACCTTCATCGCGGTCGTGGCCGCGTGACTCAAATTTGCAAAACTCACGATTTCGCGGCTCACTCTCTCGCCTTCAGTGCGCAGCATTTCGCGCACACTTTCCAGTTCACAAATAACTCGATCAATTTCTTCGATTGACGCGCCCGAGACCCGTCGCACCAACTCATTGGGTCTTTCGACGATCGAATCGTTGCCCGGTTCTACGTCATCGCGCTGTCGGCGCAAGAACGCGATGTGACCGGCATCGCTCGGTTTTTCCGGTACACGCCGGTTCTGCGGAGCGAATATCTCTGGACCTGACTTGTTCGCGTCAAGCCAATCCGGTCTGACGATCGTCATTGTATTACCCCCTACAACGCAACAGGTACGTTGATGCTCCTGCCAAGGCCAATTGCCCCATGCGACTGAGGCGGCATTGGGGCGCATTTCGGCAGGAAACTGATATCCACCGAATTAAAAGGCGATATCCGCTTTGCCGGAGAGCGCGAGGAGCGGCTCCGGCACTGGACCGCCGGTCGCCCAGTCGAGCAACTCGACTGTATGTACGACCGGGATGGCGGTACCGGCAGCGAGCTGCGTGATGCAGCCAATATTGCCGGCCGCGATCGCGTCCGGCTTGAGCCATTCGATGTTGGCAACCTTGCGGGCGCGCAAATATTCAGCCAGCGCGGGCTGAAGGATGTTGTAGGTGCCTGCCGAGCCGCAGCACAAATGACCCTCGGGCACGTCTTTGACAACGAAGCCCGCCTCGCTGAGCAAATCCTTCGGCTGGCGTAAGACCTTCTGCCCGTGCTGCAGTGAGCAGGCAGCGTGATAGGCGACAGTCAGCGGAACCGGAGCGGCCGCATCGCGCAATTTGAGCGTTGACAAATATTCGGTGATGTCACGCGCGCGCGCGGAAATGCGGGCGGCCTTGGCGGCGTAGACCGGATCGTTGCGGAACATGAATCCATAATCCTTGATGGTCGTTCCGCAGCCGGAGACGGTGACAAGGATGGCGTCGAGGCCTGCGCCTTCGAGCTCGCGTGTCCATGCATCAATGTTGTTGCGGGCCTGCGACAGCGCCGTCCGCTCGCGCCCCATGTGGTGGACCAGTGAGCCGCAACAGGCTTCGCCGGCGGCGATCACCACCTCGATGCCGTGGCGATTGAGCAGGCGGATGGCCGCTTCATTCGTCGAGGGCGCAATCACGGGATTGATGCAGCCCGACAACAGCGCCACCCGGCCACGCCGTTTTCCTTCCGCCGGATAGATCTTTACCGAGCGATCGAGTGGAGGCGCCGGCTTTCGACGCGGAGTAAGACGGAGCATTGCCGCCATGCGGCGCATACCCAGCAGATTCAACACCGGCGCCAGCGGGCGCGCGATCAAGCCGGCCACCACGGCAATGCGAAAGAGTGCCGGATCGACCAGCACGCGCGCCAGCAGCCCGCGCAAAATGCGATCGGCGATTGGGCGCTTATAGGTCTTCTCGATGTGCTCGCGCGCGTGGTCGACCAGGTGCATGTAATGCACCCCGGATGGACAGGTGGTCATGCAGGCAAGACACGACAGGCAGCGGTCGATGTGCTTGACAACTTCACGCGTAGCCGGCTTGTCCTGTTCCAGCATTTCCTTGATCAGGTAAATGCGTCCACGGGGCGAATCGAGCTCGTCTCCTAGCGCGACGTAGGTCGGGCACGTCGCAGTGCAGAAGCCGCAATGGACGCAGGCGCGCAGGATTTTCTCCGAAGATGCGATCTGCGGGTCCTTCAGCTGCGCCAGGGTGAACGAGGTTTGCATCGGTTACGCACCAGCATCTGCCGTCATGGCCGGGCCCGTCCCGGCCATCCACGTCTTGCGCAGCCACTCTGAAAGACGTGGATGCCCGCGACAAGCGCGGGCATGACAGGGAGAAAAGCACTGCATCATCTCACACACCTGCCCACATGCGCCCCGGATTAAGCACGCCCTTTGGATCGAAACTTTCCTTCACGCGCATGGCAAGCGCGCGCGCGACGGAATCTTCCGGCTGGAAAACATCGACGGCAGCGCGGACGGCCGCCGGCGCACGCACAAGCGTCGCGTGCCCACCGACCGCGGCAACCGCGCCCCGGATTGCGGCCGCGTCCGGCTCCTCGGCAAGAGGCATCGCCACCCAGACAAGCCCGCCACCCCAGTCGTAGAACATCTGGGCGGCGGGCGTGATGGCCGCGGCAATTTCGTGACCCCGGCTGGGAGCGACCGAAATGCGCCACAGCGGACGCACGCGCGCGCCGTCAGCGGCGAATGGTTTGACGTCCCGGATGCTGCGCCACAAGGCGCGTGAGCTTTTCTCGTCAAGCAGAGCCACCGGTCCAAAAGTTTTCATCAAAGCGGCGAGAGTCCCCTTGCGGTGCGCGACTGACGGCGCGAAGCCCTCCAGCCGCAACACCGTTGTTGCTTGTGCCGCCGGCAGACCATCGAACCAGGAGGCCACGTGGTCGGGTAGATGCGCGGCTCCCGAAACATCGCACGATGAACCCATTGCGGCCGCCATTGCGGCGCAGGCGTGCGCATCGTCAAGCCCCGCGACCAGTACCGTGGCTTCGGTCTCGCATTTGGGCAGCACCTTCACCGTGATGTCCGTCATTGCGCCGAGCGTGCCCCAGGACCCTGCCAGCAACTTGCAGAGGTCATAACCGGTGACGTTCTTCACCACGCGGCCCCCGGACTTGATTGTTTCTGCGCGGCCGGTGACTGCGGTAACGCCCAAAAAATGATCGCGTGCGGCGCCCGACTTGATGCGGCGCGGGCCCGAAAGATTCGTGGCGATCGCGCCGCCCAGAGTGCCGCCGTTCGCCTCACCTCCGAGCAGCGGGCCGTAATCCATGGGCTCAAAGGCGAGCTCTTGATTGTTCTTTTCAAGCAACGCGTCAATCTCGGAAAGCGGCGTTCCGGCGCGCGCCGAGAGCACAAGTTCGGCTGGCTCGTAAAGCGTGACGCCAGTGAGGCTGGAGACGTCGAGCGTCAGGTCCGTTTGGCTCGGGCGTCCAAGGTCACGCTTGGTGCCCCGCCCCGCCACCTCAAGCGACTTTTCGTTGCCGAGCGACCAGCGCACGGCCTCCTCGACCTCCTTGCTGTCGCGTGGTTTGAGTGTGTCAGCCATGACGAGACATCGTCATTCCGCGGCACGCGCGGTGACCTCGTGGGTGAAGGCGGGCAAGACCTCACGCGCGAAGCGGCGCAGCTGGTCGATGCCGCCGGCAATGGTGAGCAGGACATAGGCGACGCCGGCATCGCGCAATGCTTCGATCATGCTCCCAATCTCGTCAGGGGTGCCGTAAAGTGCGTTCTCTTCCGTGGCACCTGCCCTGTCGGCATAAGCGAGGACGTGCGATCCGGTCTTCGCCGACGGATCACGCGACACACTGATGGTGCGTCTGGTGTATTCGGCCTGACGTGCCAGCGCGGCTTCCTTGTCGGCTTTGTCCTTTGCGACATAAAGCTGTCGCGCGACCGTCACCTGCATAGAATCGAACCGCAGGCCCCGGGCTTCGCGCTCTAGCCTGTAGATGGCGATGCGTTCGGCCAGCGTGGCCGGTGACGCATATTGGTCGAGGATGAGATTGAAACCGCGCGCTGCCGCGCGCTTGATCGAATGCGGATTGCCGGCCGCCACCCAAAGCGGCGGATGTGGTGCCTGTGCCGGCGGCGGCTCCACGATAACATCTTCGAAGTGCCAGAAACGCCCCTTGTGCGAAAACCGCGCGCGCGTTGTCCAGGCGCGCATCATCACCTCGAGGGCTTCCTCAAAGCGGGCCTCGGCCTCCTCCGGTGCGATCTGGAACCCCTTGAATTCGCTATGCCGATAGCCCTTGCCGACGCCAAGATCGAGGCGGCCACGCGACAGAAGATCAAGCGTAGCTGCTTCTTCGGCCAGCAATATTGGATTGTGCCACGGTGGCACGATAACGGCGGTGCCAAGCCGGAGGGTCGTTGTCCGCATCGCCAGCGCGGTGAGCAGCATCAGCGTCGACGATACCTGGTGCCACCCGCTGAAATGATGCTCTACCGAGAAGCTGGAATGAAAACCGAGCGCCTCGGCCTCGACGTTGAAATCAAGGAACTCGAAAAAGCCGCGGCCGGTCTCGGGGCCGAAGCCTGCAACATCGGCTTTGGGCGAACAGAACAGACCGAAGCGCATTTTCAGAACCTCGGAATGTCGGGGAACGGCAGCTTGCCGGCGCGGACGTGCAGCCGGCCCAGTTCAGCGCAACGGTGAAGCTGCGGGAATACCTTGCCGGGGTTGAGCAATCCCTTGGCGTCGAAGGCGCACTTCAGACGCTGCTGCTGGTTGAGATCGATTTCGGAGAACATCACCGGCATCA
>Ga0187785_10000390_pt1 | contig 16558 bp, 12 predicted proteins | sample 0815_BV2_4_20_MG_FD_132466 | JGI IMG/M metagenome (GOLD analysis project Ga0187785, IMG submission 132466) | Tropical peat soil microbial communities from peatlands in Department of Meta, Colombia - 0815_BV2_4_20_MG | ecosystem: Environmental > Terrestrial > Soil > Wetlands > Peat | place...
TGGTAGGCGGCCTCGGCCTGCTCGGAAAAAGGCAGCTCCTGGAAACCCAATTATCCGCAGAAGCGGACAAACAAAAACGGGCTACACTGGAGCAGGCACTGGAAGACCAGCGAAAACTGCAGGCCGAGTCGCTCCGGAAGCAGGCAGACCGGGGGATTCAGGCGGATGCCGTACGGAAGCAGCAGGAAGAACTGAAGAAACAAACCGATCAGCGGCGACTTGGAGAACAGCCGCTCAAGCCAACCGATCAAGTTCGCCAGCAGCAACTCCAGCAGCAGGGACTTCAACAACAGCAATTAGATCAAAAACACCAAGAAGAACTTCGAAAGCAGACTGAACAAAAACTGCATCAGGAGCAACTCGACAAACAGCAGGCAGAACACAGGCGAAAACAGGAAGAGTTGCAGAAACAAACGCAGGAAAAACTTCACCGAGAGCAGCTAGAAAAGCAGCAGACGGAACAGAAAAAACTGCAACTGCAGCAACAGCAAAAAGAAAAAGTCCTCCTGCAACAACAGGAAGAACAACGCCGTCGTCAAGCCGACACCGAGCGCTTGAAAAAATTGGAAGAGGCCGCGCAAACCAGGAAGAAACAGTTGCAGACCGAGGAATTGCATAAGCAACAGCAATTGAAGGAACAGCAGAATCGCCAACTCCAACAAGGCGAACAAATACGCAGACAGCAACTCCAGACGGACCAGCTGCGTCTTCAGCAGGAGCAAATGCGCCAGCAACAATTACGCCAGCAACAGATGCAACAGCAGCAGATGCAACAGCAGCAACTCCGGGAACTACAGATGCGGCAACAGCAAATGCGCCAGCAACAATCACCGGGACAGCAGCAACAATTGCCGTCGCAGCAGCAATTTCCTCCGTTGCGATAAGTCAGATGGGAATCGGGCCGAGGCTGCCCCTGCGTAGCGAAGCAATCTCGATATTCAAGTGCAGAGATTCCTTCGGCGTTTCACTCCTCGCAATGGCACAGAAACGATGCTTCCCCCGCGAGACTGAATGATTACCCTCGGTCGAGAAATTGGGGGGATCTTATCGTTTCTTGCTTCGCATTTTAGCGGCGCGATCCGCGAACTGTTTGGCTTCAGCTTGTTTCCCGAGTTCCTGATACACGCCGCCCAGATTTTCCACAAGATCGGCCAGTTCCGGGTTGTCTGGCCCCCCGAGCCTTTCATACATGGCAAGCGCTTGTCTGAAGTGGTTCTCGGCTTCTTCGTATTTGCCGCGGGCAGCGCTTATGTTCCCGAGGTTGTTCAGAGCTGCAGCCACCTGAGGGTTCTCTTTGCCGAGAGCCTTTTCATAGACTTGCAGAGCCCTGGATACCAACGGCTCCGCTTCCGCGAAATTCTCTTGCGACGCGTAGGCTGCCGCAAGGTCCATCAGAGCCGACGCTGTCCTGGGATCGTCGGCACCGAATGCCTTTTCACTGATTTCCAGGCACTTCTTGTGCGCTATCGCGGCATCGTGAAACCTGCCCCGCGCAGCGTAAAGACTTGCCAGATTGTTCACGATAGAGAGTTGCTCCGTAGGATTCCTACCACCCCTCTCCAGGATGTCTATGGAGAACCGCATCAGCGCCTCAGCTTCAATCACTCGTCCCTGTGCCGCATATGACGTACCGAGGCTTCCCAGGGAATGCGCCACTCTGGCGTCCGTGGGTCCGTAGGTCTTTTCGGCAAGGTATAAGGCTTGCTGAAATTTCTTCTCCGCTTGCTCCACTTTTCCGTCTTGAAACAGCTTGTTTCCATCTTCAGTCAATTGTTGCCATCCGGAACGGTCCTGGGCGAGGCAGCACAAGGGCAAAACCAGTATGCAGACCGCGAGAACCATGATTGAATGCCGGGTCATGGAATCCTCCGATTACTCCGATCGACTCACGAAAAGAACGGGACAGAATTGCCGTTCATGAACGTAGATCAGGATGATGAAATTGTCAAAAAAATGCACTCCGTAGCAGTACTCATTCCGTTACCCGGGGGAAGTGCGAAACCTCTTTCATTGCGAGTTGTGAAACGACGCAGTAATCCGGATATTTATACGGATTCTCCTAAGTAGTGGCGGTTTTGATTATGCGAAAGGATTCGAAGACTGTCATTGCGAGGGCAAAGCCCGAAGCAATCTCTAACTGACCAAGACTAAGATTGCTTCGTCGTTTCGCTCCTCGCAATGACATGATTGGCCGGTCGGAATGTGGGCGAAAGTCATGAACTAATCTGGCAGAATTTTCGATAACTGCCATAACAGGCGGAGATTGCTTCGCTGCGCTCGCAATGACAGGCTTGTGGCATCTTGCACAGCCAATCCGCGATTGCTCTTGATCATCCCTATAGGTCCGTGAGGCGGCGGAGGTCTTTACATTCGCGGCTCGGCTTGGTATTCACCAGTCACAAAACGGCTGTTACACCCGCGGAGTAGGCCATGGATCACGATAACCACCTGCACAGGATCGCGGACGAGCTGGGAATTTCGTTCAGGCAGGTCTGTGCTGCCGCTCAACTCATGGACGAGGGCTGCACCATTCCCTTTATCGCCCGGTATCGCAAAGAGGCAACGGGCTCGCTGGACGAAGTGAACATATCCAAGATCAGAGATCGGCTTGAACAACTTATCGAACTGGACAAACGCCGGGAGTCGATTCTGAAGTCCCTCGGCGAGAGAGACCTGCTCACCGACGACCTGAAAGCGTCCATACTCGAAGCGGACTCCCTGGCTGTCCTGGAAGACGTGTACCTGCCGTACCGCCCCAAGCGACGCACCAGGGCCACCATAGCAAAGGAAAAAGGCTTGCAACCCCTGGCTGAGAAAATATACGCCCAGGAATCATTCGATATTCCCGCGGAGGCCGCACAATACGTCAGTGCGGAAATGGGCGTGGAGTCCGTGGAAGACGCTCTCGCAGGTGCACGAGACATTATCGCGGAAATGATTAACGAAGATGCGGATGTGCGCGGCATTCTGCGGAACATGTTCTTCGAAAAAGGACAGGTGCGCTCCAAGCTCGTTCACGGGAAGGAGACGGAGGGCGATAAATTCAGGGACTATTTCGATGCCAGCGATGCCATCGCTGATATCGCGGGACATCGGCTGCTCGCCATGTTCCGGGGAGAACAGGAAGGCGTGCTGTCTCTTCAGATACGCCCTCCTGAAAATCAGGCTCTGGAAGTTCTCGGGAAACGCATCGTCAAGCGCCGCAACGAAGCAGGCCGACAGGTGGAATCGGCTTTGGACGACGGATACAAGCGGCTACTGGCCCCTTCCATGGAAACCGAAACTCGCCAGGAAGCAAAAAAGAGGGCTGACGAAGAAGCGATCCGGGTGTTTGCGGACAATCTTCGCGAACTACTGTTGTCTGCTCCCTTAGGGCGGAAACGGGTCATGGCCCTTGACCCCGGTTTCCGCACCGGAGCAAAGCTGGTGTGCCTCGATGCGCAGGGCAAGCTGTTGCATCATGGCACCATTTATCCTACCCAATCCCAGGCAATGGGGGAAAAAGCGGGAGTCGTCGTACGGGAGTTGTGTCTGAAGTTCGATATTGAAGCCATAGCAGTGGGTAACGGCACCGCCGGGCGTGAAACTGAGCTTTTCGTCCGCTCGCTCGGGCTGCCGGCATCCATCACCGTCGTTATGGTGAACGAAAGCGGCGCTTCGGTCTATTCCGCGTCCAAGGTTGCCAGAGAGGAATTCCCGGATCACGACGTTACGGTCAGGGGTGCGGTTTCCATCGGCAGACGGCTCATGGACCCGCTGGCGGAATTGGTAAAAATCGATCCGAAATCCATAGGCGTGGGGCAATATCAGCATGATGTCGATCAACCGGCCCTGAAACGAAGTCTCGACGACGTGGTGACAAGCTGCGTGAACGGAGTGGGGGTGGAGCTCAATACCGCCAGTAAGGAACTGCTCACCTACGTTTCCGGTGTAGGACCGACCCTGGCCAAGAATATCGTCAATCGCAGGGACGAGAACGGTCCGTTCCAGGCACGGCAGGAACTGTTGAAGGTCCCGAGACTCGGACGAAAGGCCTTCGAACAGGCAGCAGGTTTCCTGCGTATTCGAGATGGAAAGAATCCGCTGGATGCCAGCGCGGTTCATCCGGAGAGCTACCCCATTGTGGAGCGATTCGCTCGCGATCTGGGAAGTTCGGTCCGGGATCTCATGACCAAGGAGGATGTGCGCCGCAGAATACGCCTGGAAGACTATATCACCGACACGGTGGGGCTGCCTACACTGACTGATATACTGGACGAATTGGCCAAACCGGGACGAGACCCGCGCAAGCAATTCGAGGCCTTCAACTTCCAGGAGGGAGTCAATTCCATCGATGACCTGAAGCCGGGCATGAAACTGCCCGGAATCGTGACAAACGTGACTAAATTCGGGGCATTCGTAGATATTGGAGTCCACCAGGACGGGCTGGTGCACGTCAGCCAACTAGCCGATCGCTTCGTGAGAGACCCGGCTGAGGTCGTAAAACCCCAGCAGCGAGTGAGCGTCACTGTTCTGGAAATAGATCCGGGACGCAAGCGAATCTCTCTGTCCATGCGATCGCATGCGCGCACCCGTAATTGAAACACACGGATAACACGTCAATTCTTCATAGATTTTTTGACAGAGAAGCTTTCTTACTGGACGCGGGCTCCTACGGTTGCTTCCAGAGTTTTGATCAAGAGCGCCAGTGTACGGTTCACCGTCGCGGGAATACCCAGCCGTTCTCCTTCGGCCGCGAGAGCGGCATTGATAAAATCGATCTCGGTCCGGCGGCCCGCCAATACGTCCTGGAACATGGAATTCACATTCGGGCCAGTGGCTTCGCACACAGCAACAACGCGTTCCTCCGGGTTCTTGAAAATCAGCTCAATCCCCTTCGCTTTCACAATGGTGAGGCATTCTTCGACGATGTCATGAATCAGGGACCTGCCGGCACCGGATGCGGGAAGATCGCCGTTGCGCACCCTCAAGAGGGTGGCCGGAGCGTTTATGGCAGCGTTTATGATGAGCTTGGACCACACGCAGCCCATAGCGTTGGACACCAGGTGAACGTCTCCGGTCTTCATGTTCTCGAAGGCCCCGGCAATGGCGCGGGTCCTGTCCCGTATCGCTCCGTCAGCCTCTCCTATGTGCGTCTGCCCGAATCCCGTATGGCGAAACCTTCCAGGACCAAGGGCCATCGCGCCCACCGTGGTGGTACCCAGGAGCACACGACCGGGAATCCCCTGATTGAGCGTTTCGTAATTCCCGATGCCGTTCTGGAGCGTGAGAGCGACGCCATTTTCTGCAAGAATCTCTTTAACATTGGGAACGGCCGCCGCGGTATCGTACGATTTTACGAGCACCAGGGCCAGGTCCACTGTGCCGGCCTCGGCAGGATCGGCCACGATTTTGACCTGAATGAAGCGGTCTCCCGACACCCCTTCCAACCACAGTCCATGCTCTTTGACAAACCGCACTTCCTCCCGGTCACGTTCGATGAGAACCGTTTCCAGACCTGCTTCCGTAAGCAATCCGCCCAGAACGGACCCCAGCGCGCCCGCTCCCACAATTCCTATACGCATGCATTCTCCTGTCATGATTTCTTTTCAGTTCTGGGAAACAATTTTGCCAATTCCGCGGCCACGTCCTCGGGCATGGGATAGCAATGCTCCTTCGCCGGGAATGCGCCCGCAGTCACTTCTTGTTTGAATTCAGCCAGGGCTTCATGGATGAGTGCGCCGACCTCACGGTATTTCTTTACGAATTTCGCTACCTTCCGATTGAACATACCGATCATGTCGTGGATCACCAGGACCTGCCCGTCACAGTGCGGTCCTGCTCCGATTCCGAACACGGGCACAGATAGTCTGTCGGTGATGACCTCAGCGACTTCTGCAGGAACCGCTTCCAGTAGAATCGAGGATGCGCCCGAATCTTCCAGTATTTTTGCGTCTTCCACGAGCTTACGTGCTGTTGCCAGATCGCGGCCCTGCGCTTTGTATCCGCCCAATTGGGCCGCAGACTGCGGGGTAAGCCCTATGTGGGCCATGACCGGAATGGTCGCGTTGGCCATTGCCCGGACTGCTTCAGCCACTTCCCGGCCGCCCTCCAGTTTCACCGCGTCACAGCCGCCTTCAGCCATGAATCTTCCACCGTTCCTGATAGCCTCGGGAATGGACACCTGATAACTCATGTACGGCATGTCGCCCACCAGATACACGTCAGGAGCGCCGTGACGAACCGCTTTCACGTGCGGCATGATCAGGTCCATCGTCACGGGCAACGTGGAGGAGTACCCGTAAATCACCATTCCCAAGGAGTCTCCCACCAGAATAACGTCTATGCCGGCCTCTTGTTCCAGAATGGCAAATGGATAATCATAGGCCGTCAGGAATGTCATACGCTCTTTGCGTGCCTTCTTCTCCCTCAATGTCTGAATTGTGATCTTGGGCATGTTGTCTCCGTTGTTCCTAGAATTTTGCATAAAAAAAGCCTTCCGAAGGGAAGGCTGGTACGGTTTTCTCGATATTCCTTCCGTCCCGGTCGGGAGATCCAGGCGGTTTTTCAGTTTTGCAAACGAATCTGAACAAGGTCCCGGGTCACCAGGGTGACTCCAGTCCTCTGTCTACTATAGCCAAAAACGCATCGCGGTCAACACCAAATATGGCTTCATACTCCATAGTAACGCTTCGGTTACTTGAGGGAAGTGCCTATCCTGTGTCATTGCGGGGAGTGAAACGACGAAGCAATCTCGATACTTAAGTGCCAGATTGCTTCGCTACGCACGCAATGACGATCTTTTCCCACTCGTAACTGAATGGATTCGCCTCATACTATTGCGCTTTCACATACGTGAAAGCGCATCCTCCTGCGAACGGTTACACATCCGTTCAGATGTGCAGCGTCAGCACTGGCATTCGTCTCTCCAGAGACATGCGTGCTCCAGGCACCCGTGAATGCCCTTGAAACACGGGGAATTTCCCTCCGCCTCCTGGATGACCCTGATGAGGCTCTCTTTTCTGTGGCGGTTGATGTTCTTTAGCCCCATGGTGCGAGCCTTCTGCCGAATTTGTTTTATGGTCATACTTGAAACTCCTTTTTATAACTCACTAAAATCAACGTCAATTTGTCTTTTTCCTTCTTTAAGCAGAATTGGTGCGTCATTGCAAGTATAAACTAAGAACAAACTTTATATATCTAAATAAGCATCTTAAAATAAAAGGAATATATGGATTATAAAAAGTGGGGTCGGTTTTGGTCGCGTGAAATGATTCCAAGCATGTCAGTTGCGAGGGCGAAGCCGAAGCAATCTCCAATTAACCAAGACAGAGGTTGCTTCGACGTTCCACTCCTCGCAATGACATGATTGATCGTTCGAATGGGGGCGAGAGTCATGAGCGAATCCGCCAGCACTTTCGAGAACTGATATAAAATGAGGGTCTGGCATCAACGGGGGAATGCGTAGCCCTCTCGACGCCGCGGTTCGCCGAGAAGACTACGAAGGCTTGATGAAAGGGCAGGGCTCGCGTGAGTTGAGCCTACGGTTCCGCTATGTTTTTCTTGAGATGAGTCTGGATATATTCCACGATGTCGACCGTGCGCGTCCCCGGGCCGAAAATCTCCTCCACACCGCTTTCTTTGAGCGTGGAAATGTCTTCATCGGGGATGATGCCGCCCCCCAGGATCAGCACGTCGTTAATGCCTTTTTCTTTGAACAGTCGGGCCACCCGTGGAAACAGGTAGTCATGGGCGCCCGAAAGCGAACTCATGCACAGTACGTCCGCGTCTTCCTGCACACAGGTCTGGAGTATAGCTTCAGGAGTTTGCCGCAGTCCGGTATAGATGACTTCCATTCCCGCGTCCCGAAGTGCGCGGGCTACCACCTTGGCCCCTCTGTCATGGCCGTCAAGTCCCGGTTTGGCCACCACAACTCTTATGTGTTTCGCCATGTCGCAATCCTCTTCCTTATCCTTAGTTGCGCCCGGTCGTCCGCCGACCCGTCGGCCGGACGAGCGCCGGAAGGACACCGGGGAGTCCTTGTGGCCAAGATCCCCCGGTGTTCTCAGCACTGTTTTACAGCGGGATGTTGCCGTGGCGCCGTTGCGGTTTTTCTTCCGCCTTGTTTTCCAATTGTGCAAAAGCTTTGATGAGCACAGCCCTGGTATCCCGGGGCAGGATAACCCTGTCCACGAACCCCAGTTGCGCAGCGCGGTACGGACTTGCGAACTTGTTCACATAGTCCTCGATCAATTCGGCGCGTCTGACATCTGGATTCTCCGCTTCTTCGATTTCACGGCGGAACAGTATCTGAATGGCGCCTTCCGGTCCCATCACGGCGATTTCCGCCGTTGGGTACGCGAGATTGATGTCGGCTCGTAGATGCTTGCTCGACATGACCACGTACGCTCCGCCATACGCCTTGCGGGTGATGAGCGTGACCTTGGGAACGGTGGCTTCGGCATACGCGTAGAGAATCTTCGCTCCGTGCTTGATGATTCCCCCATGTTCCTGCTGTGTGCCGGGCAGGTAACCGGGCACGTCCAGAAGGGTCCACAGCGGAATGTTGAAGGCATCGCAGAAGCGAACAAATCGTGCGCACTTCACCGAAGCCTCGGTATCCAGGCATCCTGCCATCCAGTTGGGCTGGTTTGCTACGACTCCGATAGTTCGTCCCGCCAAACGGCCGAATCCGGTAATGAGATTCCTGGCATAGTGCGCATGAACTTCGAAGAAATGGTGGTTGTCCATGACCGGCACGATAATTTTCTTCATGTCGTATGGACGCCGGGAATTCTCTGGGATGACTGTGTCCAGCTCGGGTACGACTCGGTCCGGCGGGTCATCGGTGGCAACAAGCGGGGCAGGAGAGCGATTGCTGTCCGGCACGAACGAGAGCAGTTCTTTCACTTTCGAGAGCGTCTCTTTTTCCGTCGGATAGTGGAAGTGGCACACGCCGGAAACGCGGCCGTGCACTTTTGCTCCACCGAGGCTCTCCGGGTCGATGACTTCGCTGGTGACCTGCTTGATCACCTGGGGACCGGTGATAAACATGTAGCTGGTTTTCTCGGTCATAAAAATGAAATCCGTGACTGCAGGCGAATACACCGCACCGCCCGCGCAGGGCCCCATGATAACCGAAATCTGGGGGATCACCCCGGAGGCGCGAACGTTCCGATAAAAGACTTCGCCATATCCTCCCAGGCTTTCGACACCCTCTTGGATGCGGGCTCCGCCCGAATCGTTGATTCCGATAAGGGGAAAACCGTTCCGATAGGCCAGATCCATCACTTTGCAGATCTTTTGGGCATGAGTGAAGGACAAGCTGCCTCCGAACACTGTGAAATCCTGCGCAAACACGTACACTCCCCGGCCGTTCACACGACCGAAGCCGGTCACCACACCTTCGCCGGGGACGACCTGGTTTTCCATCCCGAAATCGGTGCAGCGGTGGCAGACGAACTTATCGATTTCTTCGAAAGATCCTTCATCGAGAAGTTCCAGGACCCGCTCTCTTGCAGTGAGTTTCCCGGCTTTGTGGTGTTTCTGGACCTTTTCCGGGCCTCCTGCGGCATCCGATTCTTCGAGTCTCCGTCGCAATTCCTCGAATTTCGCTTCAATCGCAGACATAGACGTCTCCTCTTTTATTCTTAACCGTAGCGGTCTCGGTTACGTGAGCATCTGCTTCACCGTGGCGCCCACCTGAGTGAGATTCTCGATGACGGTGACGCCGGCATCCTGCAGGGCTTGTATTTTTCCCTGTGCAGTCCCCGATCCTCCGGAGATGATTGCACCTGCATGCCCCATCCTCTTTCCCGGGGGAGCAAGACGACCTGCAATGTAAGCTGCCACGGGCTTGTTGAATTCGCTCTTTATGAATTCCGCAGCTTGTTCTTCGGCACCTCCGCCGATTTCCCCGATCAGCACCACCGCCTCAGTTTCCGGGTCGTCGCGGAACATCTCCAGCACGTCGATAAAGCTCAGACCGACCACCGGATCCCCTCCGAGCCCCAGGCACGTGCTCTGGCCCACTCCGTTCTTCGTAAGCTGATCCACGACCTCGTACGTCAGCGTCCCGGACCTTGAGATGACTCCCACCGAACCCGGCTTGTGAATGTAACCGGGCATGATCCCTACTTTGCACCGGTCCGGGGGTGAAATGACTCCCGGAGTGTTCGGGCCCACCATCTTGCATCCTGCTTCCCGGAGCGTGTACAGTGCCGATGCAGTATCCAGAGGGGGAATGCCTTCCGTGATGCAGACGATGAGGCGAATCCCTGCGTCCACCGCTTCCAGGATCGGGTCCTTTGCCCCTGCTGCGGGTATAAAGATCAGGGAGACATCCGCTCCGGTTTCTTGTACGGCCTTCGCTACGGTATTGAAGACGGGTATTCCATCTACTGTCTGGCCTTCCTTGCCGGGAGTCACGCCGCCGACCATTTTGGTCCCGTACTCCCTGCAGGCCAGCGAATGAAACGTTCCGTTTCTCCCCGTTATGCCCTGGCAAATCACACGCGAATCTTTGTCGACTAGAATGGACATGTCAATTCTCCATGGGAATAGCTGGTTTACAAGGATTTGGCCTTCGTGACAACACGTTTGGCTGCTTCATCCAGGGACGGGATCATTTCTATAGGCAAACCGGACTGCTTGAACAATTCCAGTCCCTCTTCGATGTTCGTTCCCTCGATACGCGCTATTACCGGCAGAGGCAGGCCGCGCTGTTTGATGGCTCTGATGACGCCCCGCGCCAGCACGTCGCACCGGAGAATCCCCCCGAATATGTTGATGAACACCACTTTTACGTTCTTGTCTTCCAAAAGGATGCTCATGGCATCCGCCACAGCCTGTTCGCTCGCCCCGCCTCCAACGTCGAGAAAATTAGCGGGAGCACCCCCATGAAGCGAAATCAGATCCAGCGTGGCCATTGCCAGACCCGCGCCGTTCACGATGCACCCTATGTCTCCGCTGAGTCTGATATAGCTCAGGCCATCTTTTCGAGCGGACAGCTCCAGGGAGTCCTCCTGGGACCGGTCCCGCCACAGCTCCATTTCCGGGTGCCGAAACAGAGAGTGATCGTCGAGATTGATCTTTGCGTCGAGGGCGATGACCCGGTTTCCCGATATGATGAGAGGATTGATCTCTGCAAGCGTGCAATCGAACTCCGTGAAAACGGCATAGAGTGCTGAAATGACCGTCGTGAGTTGCGTAGCGATGGTCTTGTCCGCAGACAATCGGAAGCCGAGTCCCCGCGACTGAAACGGGGCAAGTCCGCTCAAGGGATTGACAGAGACAGTGAATATTTTCTCCGGGGACTCCTTTGCGAGAGTTTCGATTTCCACGCCGCCCTCAGGGCTTGCCATGACCGTAACGAGTCCTGAATTCCTGTCCAGAACCACTCCAATGTAGATCTCCTGGTCTATGGGCAAAACTTCCTCGACCAGGAGTCCGCTCACGGGCTTTCCCTGCGGGCCGGTTTGATTGGTAACCAGCCTCCGTTCGAGTATTTCCGACGCCTTCAGGCGTATGTCGTCACTCACCGGCATTACTGAAACGCCTCCGGCTTTGCCTCGCCCACCGGAGTGAACCTGCGCTTTGAGCACCACGTTTTCGCTTCTCAATTCCCGTGCTGCAATAAGGGCTTCAAGTCCGTCATAGCATACGGATCCGCGCGGAATCGCCACTCCCCGACGCGCCAGTAACTGCTTGGACTGATATTCATGAAGATTCATATACCCTGGCCTCCAATCCTTCCGACGTACCTCTGGGCTGTTGATGCAGGGGTCCACCCTGACATCAGCGGTCTGAAAATGATTGCCTTCAACGAAGGTTTTTCGGCAGCACAGGCAGAACTGCCAATCTACCTTCGTGACCCGGTCTTTGCAAGAGAAAACGTACGATAGACTGCGGCTCCGAGGTCCTGGTTTCGGGACGAATCTTTGCGATCTCCACCAGTGCAACAGGAGCCCGATGTTAATAACCCATTACATTATTGTTTTAAACTAATGATTTGATTTTCATGTAAATTAGTAGTATAGCATCTCCGTAACGACCCGGTGAAACGAGTGCTTCTAATCCAAGGAGATGTATTCATGAAGAGGACAGTTCTGTGGACAACGATCTTTGTCTTGAGTGCGGCTGCTCTGTGCTTCGCCGCTGATACCGAGCATTCCGCTGTCATGACTGACAATACGGGAATTGCCGCTCAGGTGGCATCTCCCGCGACGACTGCTGCTACACATGTGCCCCGTAGATTTTCGGGAGCAATGACTCACTCCACAGCCGGCAATATCACGATACCCAGAATCAACCAGTCGCCTCTTGCAGAGGCGAACTCGAGCCAGGACGGAATAGCGCCTCAGAAAACCCATTTCGGCGATGCGGCTCCCGGACCCCAGTTGCAGGGAACCGGCTTGTCTGCGGGCACCCCCAAGAAATCGTGCTCACGCTGCTCCAAGAAGACCAACACCGGGAATCCCGAGCAGTCCGGTAAAACGTTCTCTGCAGCCCCCGCAGAAGTGTCCGCCGACAATTCATCTGCAGCGGCGTCCTCAGGAACCCCTGGGGCAGAAGAATAAATGGATCGGATAAGCAGGAGATTCGGTCATTCAAAAGAATTCAGTTTGCGCTACCTCTATTTGGCGGGCCATCCATGCCACAAATTTGTACGCTCTTCCAGGCAGGCATCTGATATGGTGAAGGAAATGAATTGACGCACGGCGAATCATACTACTCATGCGCTTCCAAACAAGTAGGATTGGGGGGACCCTCTTCGTAAAGAGTGTCCCGCCCAAACCCCCTCCCAGAAACTTCCATCATGCGCAGGAGCCTGCATTTCCTCAGCGGAAATGCAGGCTCCTGCGAGTGCTAACCGTTCTTGAGGTGGGGCTCGGGGCGGAACGTCTTACAAGAAGTTCCGTCCCGATTTTAAGTATTTGAAAGCGCATGAGTATCAGATGCTCGGGTCCGGTGAACATGCTTGAACCGGATTTTCCAGGCTCATTCGCGGATGAAGAAAACGTGTTCTCGACGAGAAAGTGTTCAGATCGTCCTTACTTGAGCATCGATGTGTGGCCGACTCCTATTTTTCCATTGATCCGCGGTCCCCGTACCGCTATTATCGCTGGGTTATGAATAAAGGACGAATACTCATTGTTGACGATCAGGAAGAAATCCTCGATTCGTTAGGTGCGATACTCGCTGACGAAGGTCACGAAGCCATCAAGGCGCGGGACGGCCAGGAAGCTCTCCACATCGTGCAGAGCGATAGGCCGGATATCGTGTTTTTGGACATATGGATTCCCGGCATTGACGGCATGCAGACCCTGAAGGCAATCAAACGCATAGCTCCGGACTGCTCGGTCATTATGATGAGCGGCCACGGGACGATTGAAACCGCGGTAAAAGCCATCAAGCTGGGCGCCACCGATTATCTTGAGAAACCCCTCAACCTTGAAGACGTTCTTCACCTGGTCCAGAAGGCCATAGCCAAACGTGCAGTGGCGACTGAACGATCTGCGGGCATTGACTCGGTGCCTTCACTGATCGGAAAATCCGAAAAAGCCCGAAGTTTACGCCGGTCACTGGAAATCGCAGCAAAAGAGCAGGGCTCAGTCTGGCTTACGGGGGACAAAGGGACCGGCAAGGAATTTCTGGCGAGGATCATTCACAACCTGGAGGGGAAAGACCGAAACACCCTTGTAAAGGTTCGCTGCCCGGATCTTACACCAAGCAATTTCGAAGAAATCATGCTGGGTCGAACGACCGGAGTTCACGACAGGCCGGGCAAGATGCAGCGGGCAAAGGGCGGAACGCTGCTTCTCATTCGGGTGGACCGTCTGGACAAGTCCGTGAGATCGCCGCTATTCGAACTTGTTCGCGACTTTGCGCATCAGACGGGATCGCGTTCCGGCATCAGGCCGAGGATCGTGTCAACGTCCACAGTTGATCCCGACGTACTCACTGCGCAATACGATTTTCGTCGGGAATTTGCCGACAGCCTTTCGGAGAGAATCATCCGGATCCCCTCGTTGCAGGAACGATCGGCGGACATTCCTCTGTTTGTGGATCATTTTCTCAAGGAAGCGGTTGAGGAATTCGATAGAGATATCGTTGCCGCGGACGAGGAAGCCACTGCACGACTCCTTGAATATCCCTGGCCCGGAAACGTGAAGGAACTCAAGATCCTCATCGAACACGTGGTGATGACTGCACCGGGTCCGCTTATCACAGTGAATGATCTACTCATTCCCTGGAGCAAAATAGAGGCGGAATCCAGGCAATCCGAGCAGCCCCTCGGGCACGTACAGAGCGCGGAACAGGGCCCAATGGAGGAATCGGTCATCAGCGTGGTTGAGACTGATCATGCGGCTCAGTCACAGCCTGCCTGCGAAGGCCCGGTTCGGAGTCAGAAAACGCTGCGGGGTAAAGTGGTCATGTACGGCCAGGGATTGCATTCAGGGAACAAGACCGGTTTGACCCTTTCGCCTATGCCTCCGTACGCGGGGATAGTGTTCGGCCATATAACTGCGGCAGGAACGGTGCCGGCCACATTGGCCAATGTTGAATCGACCGGTTATTCCACGTGTTTGAAGAGAGACGGATTGCTCGCCCGGACCATCGAGCATCTCATGGCCGTGTTTCACGTGTACGGGCTCACGAATATCCTTGTGAAGATTTCGGGCGAAGTCCCCATCATGGACGGGTCAGCCCTTGATTTTTGCAATCTCGTGGAAAGCGCTGAAATTATCGTGCAGGACGATCCCGTCGAAGCCATACGAGTCACGGACAAAATAACGCTGCCCCTTGATCCGAAAGGCCCGAAAAGCCTCACAGTGGAACCGTCGGACTGCCTGGAAATTGAATATTTTCTCGACTATCCCCCGCCGATCGGCAAAATGCATCTGGAGTATCGATGTGAGGGGCCCGAGCAGTTCAAGCAACAGATAGCTCCTGCAAGGACGTTCGGGTTCGTGAAAGACATGCGTATGATGGACGAGATGGGCCTGGCCGGCGGCGGCAGGCTCTCCAATGTAGTGCTTCTGGATGAAGAGAAGGTGATCAATCCCCCCTTGAGATTCCCCGACGAGTTCGTTCGCCACAAAATCCTCGATATAATTGGGGACTTCTATCTTCTGGGAAGGCCGTTCTGCGGCAAGATAACCGCTGAGCAGACCGGTCACACGGAAAATATCGCAATGCTTGCCTTGATACGGGAAAAATTAGGGCTCGGCTGATGACCGCCGGGACTTCCCTGCATTGGCTTATACGGATTCGCTTTTTTACAGGTAACTCGATCCGGGCACAGGCTGGGGGCACTCCTTCGCTGCGGACGACGCAGAGCCGTCTCATCACTTCGCTCAGGAGAGCCCCCAACCCTGGAATCTCATGAACTTTGTGGCGAATGCGTATTACATGGTAGGAATTGCCATACGCCGTCCGAATCAGTCTATTTTTTCAGTCTGATACCAATGCGCTTTCAAAAGAGTAACATCGAAAGGATGGTTCGCGGCCTGTCCTGCCAGATCTCCTCCGCTGCGAACGGCGCGGCCTGACTTTGCTTCGGAGACCCGCTTGGACAGGCTTCATCCATCGTCACTTGTCTGATCGCACATTGGTGTGAGTCTGTCCTGGGCTTGCTTTCAGATGACCGGCTGCATTCCTTTCCGGGTGGAAGAAAATACGGATGAAATACACGAATAGGACAATGCTCAAGATCGATACGATGAGATTGTGATATTCCAATTCGAAGAACTGCGGCAACTCGGCGGGGATGTCGCCCATTTCGTACATAAAATACAAGAGATCCCATGCCTGGTAGAACGACCAGGCTGCAAGACCCACCGTCAAGACCGAGAAATAGAGATTGCCCCATTTTCTGCCTGCGAGGCTTCGTTGTGCCCATCGAAAACTTCTGATTGCCTGCACCACCAAATATGGCAGCAGAAAATTCACCCAGAGCATGAAAGACGTCCCGCCGGGCCCCATGCCTCCCGTTAACAAATCCCTTGAAATAAGCACATCGATGAGGCGAACGTCCGTATACACGAGCAGCAAGAAGAATATCAGCGGAAACACGGCGAGACACGCAAAGAGTATCAAGAGTTCCCGCACTAATCTGCTGAGGAAAGTCGACATAATCCCCTATCCTGACTCCGTCGGCGTCTGACAACAAGTCTGATTGCGCCTTCGGGCCGGGCGGTTTTTATCCCAAGGAACGCATAATATATTGCTACGCATTGAAAATGGTGCTTTCCGTCCGCAGTCAGCCAGGTTGTCCTCGGCCAGTAAGGCAAGCCGTCCGAAGCGAAGGGGACACCCGGCTGGTAGACGCATTCCTGATGCGCAGCACTATAACTCACCCGGCGTCCTCACACCACAGTTGAACCGGATTGAGGAAAAAAAACATCATTGTTCACGGCCTCGACAACGCTGCTACATGCAATGGTACGGATTCGCTTGTAATACCAATGCGCTTTCAAAAGAGTAACATTGAAAGGCTGGTTCGCAGCCTGTCCTGCCAGATCTCCTCCGCTACGAACGGCACGGCCTGACTTAGCTACGGAGACCCGCCAGGACA
>Ga0187785_10000391_pt1 | contig 16557 bp, 17 predicted proteins | sample 0815_BV2_4_20_MG_FD_132466 | JGI IMG/M metagenome (GOLD analysis project Ga0187785, IMG submission 132466) | Tropical peat soil microbial communities from peatlands in Department of Meta, Colombia - 0815_BV2_4_20_MG | ecosystem: Environmental > Terrestrial > Soil > Wetlands > Peat | place...
GACCGGCGCTTCGCTGTCTATGAATCATCTTAAGATCGTCGATCGGGTGCTCCGTACCAGTCAGAAGCTGATCGCCAGCAAAGCGAGCGTGGCGAAGGATGGCAAAAAGATCCGTGAGATCACCATCGCCCTGCATAGCGTGATCGAGGCGAGGGGTAAACGCTACCTGATGATGAATGTGCCGGCCTCATCGCTTGAGTTGGTGGAAAGGAGGATCCCGGGGCTGGCGGGCCCGACCGTGCTCAAGGTAGAGTCTATGGAGGCGTCCTCTCCCATGTGCGCGGTGCACGCGGTTGTTTCCGAGAAGGAGATCTATCGGGTGATCAACGACCTAAAAGATTTGGGAGCAAGGGATATCTTGATCGTGCCCATCGAACGTATTGTCCGTTAATCGAGTATGGGCGAGGGTAAACTATAAAACTTTCATCGGTGTATCGTAAGCCGTTAAGTATGGGGTGAAGTTCGCATTGATTGACTGGAAAAGATGGAGGCATGTGACGAAGCTTGATCCGGATAAGCCGCTTACCAAACGGGACGTGGCGGCGATCGTGGATTCCGGCACCGACGCTATCATGGTTTCGGGTACACTGGGTATCACCAAGGAGAAAGTGGCCGAGTTGGTTGGTATGCTGGCCGAATATCGTATTCCTAAGGTCTTAGAGCCTTCTCCGCCTCCAGTTATTAGGGATGATCTGGATTTCATTTTTGTAGCTTCGATCTTTAATACGAAAAATTCGAAGTTTACCGTCGGCTATCAGAAGGATTTTCTCAGGGATAACACGATTCCAGATTGGGAAAAGATCATTCCTGAGGCTTACATAGTCCTCAACCCCTTCTCGGCAGTGGCAGTCCTGACACGGGCGCAGACTAAGCTCGATCCGAAAGATGTCGCAGCCTATGGCGAGCTGGCGGATCGGTTCTTCAAGTTTCCCATCGTGTATGTCGAGTACAGCGGCACCTACGGTAATCCTGACATTGTGAGAGCTGTCCGGGAGAAGTTGCATAACTCGATCCTGTATTACGGTGGCGGGATCGATTCCAGGGAAAAAGCCGAGGCTATGTCGAAGTACGCTCATACCATCGTCGTCGGCAATGCGGTCTACAAAAAGGGCGGCGTCGAAATGTTGAAAGAGACGATCGTAAAATAGTCACCCGCTCCTATTTATATAGTATAAGCCGATATGTCATCTCTGTATGCCTTAATTCGTGCTTTTTAAACCGTGACTCAGCAGCCATTGTATTCACCTCGCTCTCCATGTAGAATGGCTCGGTAAAGGCGTGCAGGCGGAAGGCCCACGCTCTGAAAAACCCGTAGCGTTGCTTCATTATGGCGAAGGCGGTTGGGCTCAGGTGACGGGGTACGTCGTAGATCCATGCCTCCCCCCCTTCTCTCAGCACCCGGTAGATTTCGTCGAGCGCCTGTTCAGGCTCTTTCCAGTGGTGGAACGACAGTGTACTGATGGCCAAGTCGAACTCACGATCGCTGAAGGGAATTGTATCAGCACTGCCCTGCCTGAACTCCACATTTTTCAGGCCTTTCCGGACAGCGCTCTCCGAGGCGATCTTCACCATATCCCTTGAGAGGTCCAGTCCTGTCACGAGTAGCATGGGGTTACGGGCCGCGATCATGATCGGCAGCCTCCCGGGCCCGGTGCCTATGTCCAGTATTCTGCCGACTTTCAGCCGTTCGTCCACCTGGCCTGCCACCGTGCTGTAAAATCGTCTGAATAAGGTCGTGCCGGCCAGCACAGTATAGATCCGTGAGAACGGGAACGGTATGGCCTCCGGCTCGACTCGGGAGAGAAAGCTTCCGCGGGACATATTGATCATATACTCAAGCTGGAAATATAGTCGTTTGTCATCGATCGTTTGACGAAGTTTTATAGGATGGTGGGAAGCAGGAACGCCAGCAGGGCCAGCACCATGGCAGCCATCGTCGTCTTCCTGGCTCTGCTGATCGTCTTACGCTCATGGTTTCGCAGCATGCTGGCGCAGACCTGCAGCAATGTCAGTCCGGATAGGACGGTCAAAACCGCATAGATCGGGTTATGGTAGTATGTCGGGTCGAGGCTCACGAAGAACGGCACAGGCGCTAGTAGCAGCGCGAGGACGTATAGCGATACAGCCACATACTTGGCCGCTCTCTCTCCATGTACGCGGGCAACGGTCTTGACGTCACGTAGCTCGTCGCCTTCCATGTCCATGATGCCTTTCATGATCTCCCTGCCCAGCCCTACCAAAAAGGCGATAATCGATAGCAGGTTCAGCACGTTCGAGCCGTTAAACAGCATGCTGGTGAATAGGAAGGGCGCGGCCATAGTGAACGCGATGTAAATATTACCCCAGATGCCGTACTCCTTCAGCCGGTAATCGTAAAAAATACTGAAGATGATCAGGGCAATAATCACGGCCAGGGCTCCTATATTGCCCATGAGGGTGCCGGCGATGATGCTGACAGCGAAGCCGGCCACTGTCACCGCCATGGCTTCGCTCTTTGAAACCTCTCCACGGACGATCGGACGATCGGTTCTGTTGTTCTTTCGATCGACCTCCACGTCAAAGTAGTCGTTCAGCGCGAAAGCGCCCATCTCTGCCGTGATGGATGCGATAATCCCTGCCAGCGCGACGTATATCATGTTGCTCCCGTCGGGCCTGGCGATGATCAGGCTCACGACGAAGCTCATGGCGAAGATCAGCCCGTTCTCCAGCCGGGTCAGGTCCCGATAGGCTTTCAATTTCTTCAGCAAGATGGCACCCCAACGTTAATGCATGATAAATATGATTGTATAAAACGGTTTGCTATGAGGGGGGCTCCGCTATATGTATACCACGCCCGGCAGGACAACCCGAAAAAGTGCTCGGCCCGCAGGATGAGGAAGTTTGGTCTGGTACAGATGTATGAAACCCCGGAAAGGCTGCCGTCAGGCACCCTGCTCCTTGATCCGACCGCTCCAAAGGCGATCTCCCCCGCCGATATCAAACTGGCGGGCAGGGGGATCGTGGTGCTGGATTGCACCTGGGAGGAGGTAGAACGGGTATTCCCGCTGCTGGAGAGCAAGCACATGCATGGCCGGGCGCTGCCGTACCTGCTGGCCGCCAACCCGGTGAATTATGGCCGTCCATTCAGGCTCAACTCTGCTGAGGCGTTCGTCGCAGCGCTGTATATCCTGGGCTTCAAAGACCAAGCCCTGGAGATCTCGGGGAAGTTCAACTGGGGCGAGACCTTTCTAACATTAAACTATGAGCCGCTCAAAGCTTATTCCGAAGCGAAGGACTCCGCCAGCGTGGTGCGCATACAGCAGGATTTTATGCCATAGACTAAAAGCCAAGCTATTCGATCTCTCTGTTGAGGCCCTTCTAACTCTTTCCTGTTTTCGTTTCCGTCTTGAAAGGCCCCGGCCCTATGATTGCAAGGATGGCCAGAGGATCGGGCCCGTTGTTGGCGATCTCGTGATCGGTCCCTGACGGGACGATGGCCAGCATACCCTTCTTCACCTCGAACGGCATGCCAGCAAGCCTGAAATCCGCCCGGCCGGCCAGCACTATCAGTATACACTCGGAGCCTGGGTGGATATGAACCGGTACGGACTGATCAGGCAGCACAGTCCATAGGTCTATCTGGTGATGCTCGGTTCTATTCACAAGCGAGTCATGAGCTCCGGCCTGTTTGCCCTGTATGTAGTCATCGAGGTCCAGCACGATGGGGATCCTGTCTCTATACAGCGTGGTCTGCACCATGTTTTCCCTTATCACTGTTGTCGTATAGCTTTAAAAACGAGCCTCGCCATGGCAGCGCCAAATACTTTCGATCATCTAGCAAAAAGGTGATTTAGTATCGGGCATCACATGCTGCATATGAAGATCGCGGGCCTCGACATCCCTGAAGCGCTTAAGGATTTTTATATAGCATCGGGCATCGATGAGCTGTACGAGCCGCAGGGTGAGGCGGTCAAAAAAGGGCTGCTTCAGGGCCGGAATTTGTTGGTTTCCATTCCTACGGCGAGCGGCAAAACGCTCCTCGCGGAGATGGCCATGCTCAAGTCCATCGCCGGAGGTGGGAAGGCGATCTATATCGTCCCGCTGAAAGCTCTGGCAGCGGAAAAGTACGATCGCTTTCAGGAGTTTTCCAAGCTCCCGATCAAGGAGGATGGCGTCAAAGTGGGAATCGCCACAGGGGATTACGATTCTCGCGACGAGTATCTAGGCGAGAAGGACATCATCGTGGCCACATCGGAGAAGACTGATTCTCTGCTCCGTAACGGCGCCTCGTGGCTGTCAAGTCTCAGCGTGGTTGTGGCGGACGAGGTACATCTAATCGACTCGGCGAGCAGAGGCCCTACTCTAGAAGTTACCCTCTCTAAGCTCCGGAAACTGAACCGGGGCCTGCAGATATTGGCGCTGTCCGCGACGATCGGCAATGCGAAAGCTCTGGCAAAATGGCTCGGCGCGGAGCTGATCTCTAGCGAATGGAGGCCTACTGTGCTGAAAGAGGGCGTTTTCTTCGGTCGGGCGATCACGTTTAAGACGGAGAAACGCGTGGTCAGCCCTGCCGGCCCGGACGAGATCCTTTCGCTGGTGGCCGACACGCTGAACGAAGGTGGCCAGTGCCTGGTCTTTGCCGGCACTCGGAAGGGTAGCGAGAGCATCGCCCAAAAGGTCGCTCGCTCGCTCTCGAAGCGACTTACTCCGGAGGAAAAAGAACGCTACGCCGGACTTAAACAGCTGGTCCTGCGCCACGCAGAGACGGAAACCTGTGTGAAGCTCGCTGACTGCGTCGCCTGCGGCACGGCGTTTCACCACGCCGGGTTGAAGGGCGAGCATCGCCGCATTGTGGAGGATGCATTTAAAAAGAATATCCTCAAGGTCATCGCCTGCACTCCCACGCTGGCCGCGGGACTAAACCTTCCTGCAAGACGGGTGATCATCCGTGACTACAGGCGGTTCGATGTGAACTACGGAAGCGTACCGATACCGGTTCTTGAATACAAGCAGATGGCCGGCCGGGCCGGCAGGCCGCGGCTGGATCCGTACGGCGAGGCGGTGCTAATCGCAAAAAGCTATGAGGAGTTCGAGGAACTCATGGAAAACTACGTCATGGCAGAGCCCGAGCACATCATGTCCAAGCTCGGCACAGAGCCGGCGATGCGCGCCCATGTGCTCTCGGCAGTGGCGACCGGTTTCTGCCGCAGTCGCCAGGACCTCAGAGCGTTCATGGACACCACGTTCTTCGCATTCCAGCGGGGCGACCTCTCCCGGGTGATCGATAACGTGCTGGATTTCCTACTCAGGGAAAATATGATCGTCGAGAACAGGGGCGACCGCCTGAAAGCAACCGAGCTAGGCACGCTGACATCCCGGCTCTATATCGACCCCCTCTCCGCATCCCTTATAGCCCGAGGCCTGTCAGGGGCGGCTAAGAGGCACGAGATCACCGACTTCGGGTTGCTACACCTGATCTGCTCCACCCCTGACATACGATCGCTTTATCTCCGCCGCGGCGACTACTCGTGGATCATCCACTATGCAGACGAGCACGCCTCTGACTTCCTGATAGACGTGCCGGACACCTACGACGACGATATCGAGTTCGAGCAGTTCCTTGCAGGAGTGAAGACCGCCGCACTCTGCGAGATGTGGATCAACGAGAAGAGCGAGGACACGATCACCACCTTCTTCAACATCGGACCTGGGGATATCCGTAACCTCATGGAGACGTGCACATGGCTCATGCACGGTACAGCGGAGATCTCCAGGCTTCTGAGGGCGAACGCCACCACGGCTGCCCGAGAGCTCGCCACCCGCATCGAGAGCGGGGCCAGCCGGGAACTCTTAGATCTGATCGTGCTCCGGGGCGTCGGCCGCGTCAGAGCGAGGAAGCTCTATGACGCGGGATTCACCAGCCGCGAAAAACTAAAAAACGCAGACGTCGCAGCTATAGCATCAGTACCAAGCATTGGGGAGAGGCTCGCGGTCAACATCTTGAATCAGCTGGGCAGAAAAGTGGAACATACCACTCCTGTCAATGACGAGCCATCGCAGCAGCTATTCGGGCAGAGCACTCTGTTCAGTTTTGAAGAATAAGGCCACCTCACGCTGAAAGAGCTGATGGTTTCGCTGGAGGTGCATCATATGGCCGGCGCCGGGAATAATCACATAGCGCTTGTAACGCCCAGGTATCTCCTGATAAAATGATGACAGCCCTATAGCATCAGCCACATCATCAAACTCGCCGTGAATTATCATCGTCGGAACCGTAAGGCTCGAGGGACTGACCATGGGTAATCGAGTGGCCAGATCGACTTGGGGCCCAGTAGGGACAGCGGCGCCAGCCAGAACGGCCGCTCTAACATAGCGATCCACGACCTCCGGGTCGCTAGCTTCTGCCGGCGTCATCAAATAAAACCTGCTTCTCCAGCCCGCTTCAGAAACACGCTCATAAGGGCTCTCGCGAAACTCCCCGATCCTGAGCCGTCTGCTGGCGATGCCAGGGCTATCAGCACACATCTGACCGTAGCTGATATACTTGTCCACTTTTTCCGGATAGGTTGCGACGAACATCCCAGCGTACTGCGTGCCCCAAGACCAGCCGAGCAGGTTAACCCGTTGAACGTCTCTGAGATTTAGGACGTAATCTACCGCCGCATTTAGATCTTCGCTCGCGTCTGCTGTCGTCATATATCCTTCAGGACGGGTCGAACGGCCAAATCCCCTTATATCAGGGGCAAACACATCAAAACCTTCCATCGCGAGGAAACCCATCAGGCTGTACGAGGGCTTCTCCGGTATACAGAGATCGAAGCTCTCCCGGCCGGCCGTCGAGGACCCGTGGGCCAGGACGACCACCGGCTTGCCCGACGGCTTTTCCCAGTACTTTTCCCACATATAAAGCCTGATTTTATCGCCCACCCAGTGCTCCGAACTGGTGATACCGGACGTTACTAATTCCATCGATCTCAGAAACGCATCCGGATATCTTTATCATTCTCACAGCCGCTATACTTACTGTTATGACCAGTCTGATCATCACCGGCGGCCGGAAGCGCATCGATGATGTTAGGGCCTACATTCGGGCTCTCGCCTCCATCGGATCCGACTACGGGGTCACGGTGCAGGCATTGAATGCCGATACCATCTCAGGACGGGGCCACATCGAGTTCGCGGTGGCGAAAGCCGAAGAGTCCTTTGCTAGCGGGCGAAACCTCGCTCGAGATTTGGGCGTGGAGATCATGCTATACCTACGGGGACGCCGTCAGATCGAGCGCGCTCTTGATATGGGCGTTAGACCGGGCGAAAACAATGTGGCGATCGCCATCATCGGCGAGAGGGCGGTAGAGGCACTTCCGGCAGTTCAGACGACCCTTCTCGATACGGTAGATGAAAGCGTTATAGACTATACCTATGAGAAAGATCAGCTGCTAATGAAATTATTCGAGATCACCCCTGCCGAGCTGGAGATCGTGGGCCGCGACCGGGTTCCTGAGCTGGTAAGGGAACGATCCGCACTTCTTGAGTTCGAGAAGTAGTTTGGCCAGCGAGCAATAATACTTTCAGTGTATAATAAGCGTTTCTATAAATATCCTCAGGCCGATGATCGTATGGTGTATGAAAAGCAATGGCAGCGAAAATCCGATCAAAGGCCCGCCGATCTTCGGAAGATCTGGAATCCATCCCTGGCATCGGTCCCAGCATGGCTGCCGATCTTCGTAGCCTGAGAATCGATAGAGTCGACGATCTGAAGGGTAAGGACCCCGAACTGCTATATCGATCGCTGGAGGCTAGGTCCGGAGGACACCTCGACCGCTGTGTCCTATATACGTTCAGGTGTGCAGCCTATTTTGCTAACGGCGGAAGGGAGGCGGAAAAGCTGAAGTGGTGGAACTGGAAAGATAAAGGAGAGTAAGATACCCGCGGACTCCAGTACCCTTAATAGCCTGCGGTTTATTCTGTATATGTGCCTGATGTATCACGGCTTAGAGGCCTTAGAGTCGCGAGGAGGACGATGACCAATGCCGTCCTGGGACTATCCGCTACATGTCAACGTGCTTTCGGTACTCTCGACGGTTGTCAGCTGGGGCGCTGGCACAATCTTATTCTACCTGATCAGCCCGTGGCTGGCGGCCGGATATCTGCTGCTGTGCATGGCCGTCGTGATCCTGTCGCTAAAGTTCCGGTGCAGCTACTGCTGCTACTATGGAAAACGCTGCGCCACCGGGCTGGGCCTGATGAGCCCGCTGTTTTTCAGGAAGGGCGACCCTTCAGGGTTCAGCGATAAGAGGAACATCCTGACGGTTGCCCTGCCGAGCTTCGGTGCCTTATTATTGCCGTTGGCCGGGGGCGTTCTGGGGTCCATAGTCAGCTTTTCCTGGGTATTGATGATAGTAGCCGTGATATATTTCCTGGTAGCGATCCCGCCGGGCTTTGCCCTCCAGAAAAATGTGTATTGTAAGCGCTGTGCCCAGGGGAAGCTGGGTTGTCCCTCTTATCGGATGATGCAGGGTGGCAAGCTGGAGTAAACAATCTTCAGAGAATGATCCGCTCCGGCGCGGAGAACGCTTTGAGCTTCTCCTTGTTCGCGAAGCAGCACAGCGTGACGTTAGATCGTCGGGCGCTGTCGATGCCTGAGCTGATGGGCGCCGCCTTGGACATGATTAGCGGTATTCCGGCGCGGACAGCCTTCATGACCATACCTGCCGGCTGCCTGCCGGAAGATATCAGGAACATTTTCGACAGGTCGTCGCCGTTTAGCACCGCCATGCCGACGGCCTTGTCAACGGCGTTGTGGCGGCCGATATCCAGCGCCTTGTACTTCAGGTCGCCCTTCGCATCGACGAGGCTTGCGCTATGGGCTCCTTTGGTCCGGTCCTGGATCTCGTCGTACAGGTAATCCATGCTGTCCAGTAGAATATCGGCCTTGAAGACTTGGTCGACCGGCAAAGTGACATCATCGTCCCGTTTATCCCAGTTGACGCCGATACAGCCTGACGAGCGTAACTCGTACCACAGGTCGAAATGTTCGAACGAGCGTATCTTTAGGAACACTTTACCTTCCTGCTCCAGGACGTCCTCGATATCCCTCCGATCCTTTACCGCTCCCTCTGTGACCATATAGCCGACCGCCAGCTCCTTATGTAGGTCCGGAGTGGTGACGATGGATGAAAGCCTAGTCCCGTTGATAATGAGTTCAATGGTCTCTTCGATCATAACCGGGTCAGTGGCCGGTTCTTTACCCTGCCCAGTGATCTTTATCGACGTGTAGTCTCTGTAAGTTTCCATGCCTCGTACGCACCCAAAGATTTAAAAAATTGTATAAGCATATGAACTCATGATGGCTTATAAATCATTCCTCACGAAACGGCAGCTTAGCGTACTCCGGTTGAGGCAGGCGGGCCTTACCCAAGATGAGATTGCGAAGCGTATCAAGACCACCCGGGCTAACATCAGCCTCATCGAAAAGCGCGCTCGGGAAAATGTCGAGCGCTCCAGGGAGACGCTGAAGGAGTGGAATAGCATCCTTTCTCCCGTCCGCGTTACAGTGCAAAAGGGTACGGATGTCATGACAATTCCCGAGTTCGTATTCTCGGAAGCAGATAGGTCCGGGATCCATGTGCGTACCGACTCCATCGGCCTGATAACCCTCATAAAAAAAGAAAAGAGCGACGCCATCATTAACCGGGTGGTCACTGAGGAGTTCGAGATCGACATCGCGCTGTCAGGAGAAGTGAACATTCTGTGAGACGTATATTTGCTATAGACGTCGGCTCCGGCACTCAGGATATTTTGCTCTCCGACAGCAAACTTGTGAATCCTGAAACCAAGCTAGTCCTGCCGGCCCCAACACGGCTTTATGCCGCCAAAATAAGGAGAATGCGCAAAGATCTTTTCTGCGACGGCTACACAATGGGCGGCGGTTCTATTACATCTGCGCTGGTTAAGCACGCCGAAAAGTACCGGGTTGTCATGACCCCGGATGCAGCCCGTACAGTCCGGGACGATCTGGAGCAGGTCAGGAGAAGAGGCATTGAAATCGGCGAAGAGAAGGATATGGGAAGCTCATACGCCAAGCTCACACTCATAGATGTTGATATGCCCGCTTTCGAGTCAGGCCTGGCCATGATGAACTGCGACTTGCCAGACGATCCAGTGGTAGCTGTGGCCGTCCAGGATCACGGGGTGGCCCCGAAGGGCGTCAGCGACAGGGAGTTCCGCTTCGAGCAGATCGGGAAAAAAGTGAAAAAGGGGGCTAATTTTAGGGATTTCATCATCACCCGGAAAACCAGGGTTTATTCCAGGGCCAGCGCGGTCATCCAGAGCTTGCACGATCAGGGCTATGATGATGTGCTTGTAATGGACACAAAAATCGCGGGTATTTATGGCGGCCTCTACGGGGAAAAGCTCCCGGCTATCGCCATGGACGTGGGCAATGGGCATACCACAGCGGCCTCGATCTCTGAGGATGGCAGCATCGCGGGCATCTTCGAGCACCATACCCATTCCCTCACCCCGAAGACGATGAGGCTATATCTACAAAGGCTGGCGGCCGGCACGCTGACCAACGAGGAGGTCTTCGAGGACGATGGCCATGGTGCCTATGTAAAAGAGCCTGTCAAGCCCGTCTCGATCATAGTGACAGGTCCCCGGCGTAAGATCGCGCTGAAGATGAATATTCAGATCAAGTTTGCCACTCCGCTGGATGATGTGTACATGGTCGGGCCTGTAGGCATGATCCGGGCATATCAGGCGCTGAAGCCCTGATTGTAGGTCCCCGGGTTTGCACAGGCCGAAATTACCGGTAATCGACCATGTTTCTAGCGAACGCCCGAGCCTTCCCAGGTTCCCTTCGTCTGGCTGTCCCTTGTTCTTGCCGCTGAGCACCACAAGGACGCTCGGCATGATGAAGAGTACCTGGGTAAAACACGCGGGCCGTGAACTTGGCAGCAACGTTTAGTAAAAAGAAAAATGGCACGCTTCTGCTGTGTGTCGCGTGTATGTAGCTTACATCTCGTCTATTGCGGCGATGCCCAGCAGCCCCAGCGAAGCTGCCAACGCCTTCCTAGCAGCTTCCACCAGCGCCAGCCGGGCTTCGCGCAGCTCCTGATCGGCGTTGAGCACTGGTGAGACCCGGTAAAACTGGTTGAACGCCTCGGCCAGTTCCCTCGAATAGGTGGCCATGATGTGGGGCTTCAGCTCAGTGGAAGCGATCCCGACTGTATAGGGCATCTTGGCTATCTTCTTGATCAGCGCCGCCTCTTCCGGCTCTTTCAGGACGGATGGATCAAACTTCCCCGGCTTTGCCTTCTCCAGGATGCTGCAGCATCGGGCGTGGGAGTACTGGATAAAGGGCGCTCCCTGTTTTTCGAAGTCCAGCGCCTGCTCCCACTTAAAGGTGATCGACTTCTCCGGCGCCACGCGCACGATGTCGAAGCGCACAGCGCCGATGCCTACCGCCTCAGCGATCTCCCGCTTCTTCTTCTCCGGGATGTCCTTCCGGCGCTTGTCGACCTCTAAGTAGGCCCTTTCGACCGCCTCGTCTAGCAGATCGTCCAGGTTGACGACCACGCCTTTCCGGGTGGACATGCGGCCTTCGGGCAGCGATACGAAGGAGTAGAATACGATGGTCGGCGTCTTCTGCACTCCGAGGATCTTGAGCGCGGCATCCAGTCGCTGCATAGCAAGCTTCTGATCCTCTCCGAGGACGTTGACTGCCTTGTCACATCTGGTCAGCTTCCAGACGTGATAGGCGATGTCCCTGGTGGTGTACAGGGAAGTGCCGTCGGCCCTCGTCAGCACGAACTCCTTGTCGATTCCGAAGCTCGACAGGTTAAGGGCGAGGGCGCCGTCTTTGGTAGTAGCATACGGAGAGCCGGCGAGCTTTTGTACTGCTCTATTGACCGAGCCGTCCTTCACGAAGTCCGACTCCCAGATGAACGTATCGTAGGAGACGTTCATCCGTTGGAGCGTCATTTTCTGTCCCTCCAGGCAGCGTTCGACCATTTCTCTGAACTTTGGAATGATTTCAGGATCCATGTGCTCATACCGGTTCAGTATCTCCGAAATCTCCCTTTCGACCGCCTCGTCCGACTTCCTCAGGTTTGTGGCCGCCCGATAGACCTCTACGATCTCATGGTCGGGCTTATCCATCTCCGGCTTTCCCGGGCTGATCCGGTCCTGATGTCTGTAGCCCCAGACGATGGTGGCTTCTTGTTTGCCCATGTCATCAACGTAGTACTGGACTTCCAGGTCGTAGCCGCCCGCTCGAATGATCCTGGCCAGCGTATCCCCTATGATCGGATTGCGGCCTCGTCCCACATGGAGCGGCCCGGTAGGGTTGGCTGAGGTATGCTCCAGGATGGTTCTGACGCCGTTCTGCGGAAGCTCATAGAACTTCTTTTCCGATAAGATTTCGCGCAGCGACTCGGCAAGGTACTTCGGACCGGCATAAAAATTAATGTAGGCGCCGGCGGCCTCGACACGGTCAATGTAGTCGCTTCCGCCCATCTTTGCGACGATGGTCGCCGCGATCTCTTTCGGGTTTTTCTTTAACTCTTTTGCCAGACGGAAGGGCAAAGATGAGCTCACGTCTGCATGCTGTGATTCCACCAAGCTCATATCCTTGGCCGTATAGCCAGCATCCACGACCGCCTGCTTCAGGAGTCGGCCCGCTTCGTCCAATAGTTTCATGTACAATTTCGTCGAGCCTCCTTACGAGCCTGTATGATATCGCAGGATGGCCGCGATGCCGCCGAACGCGTTGAACAACTGCTCCCCCTCCTCAAAGTCAGTGCTGACGAACTCCACTTCAGTGTTCATCTGCTCCGCGATGAGCGAGAGTTCTTCCACGACGTCAACGTTCTCCGAAATGGCTAATGATGACTGGCATTTCGGGCAGCGCTCCCCAACGGTGGGCGTTTCGCCCACACGATACTTTGTCGACTTTACTACTGTGTAATCACAGTTGCCGCTCTGACATTTGATAGTGAGCCTACTCTTCCTGAGGTCTTCCGATAGCAACAGCGCCTCAACGGCGCCCATCTGAAGATTAGCCCTGACCGAGTCCTCACCGTAGGCCGCAAGGCCCCGTTCCGCGACCAGTTCCCTCATAAACCTTTCCATGAGCTTCTTCTCCTTGATCACCTCTAGACCTGAGAGCGTATCGCCCGCGGAGTCCATCAGCTCATTCAACCCCGACTCGTCCGTATATGCAATATCATATAATCCCAGGATCTTCTGCTGCAACTCATGGTGTAAGTACTCGCCTTTTTCGAACTCCTCCTTGGTCGGCGTGGGACCCCCGATCAGTACACCCTGGAAGTCGTTTCGGTCGATATTCAGGAAGATATCGTTAGCCGCATCGCCAATCCGCTTGTTGAACTCGTTGATCGCGATAAGCCGCAGTTGCTGGAAGCGATGAGATGACTGGCCGCCCTTCCTCTGCTTGCCAGGCACGGTGCTCGTCAGATGCCTCAGCGGAGTGACATGTTTGCCCTTCAGCGTCCCGATCGTCGCCTCTCTCCTGTCCAGAACTATCAGGCCAAAGGTCTTCTTATCGACCAGCATGTCCTCGAGTTTCTCTAATTCGAAATTGCTACCGCAGCGGTACGAGTAAGAGGTAATCGGCTGGGGCGGCACCACGACGATCGACTCCATACTCTGCTTATCTCCGCCGAGAGAAATCGCACCACAGAATATGATCATCCCATTTTCGGGCGGCTCCTTATAATATCTGAGCCGGGCCATGATCGATTCCAGCGCGCTCTGAACGTTGCTCCGGGTCTGCTTGGACTTGATGTTGGCGGCAGACCCGTGTTCATCCCGGAGATACGCTACCACATCGGAGATCCTCTTATCATGAGGAATGTAAAGTGATATCAGTTCGGTGCCTTGGCCCTGCTTACTGCGTAATTCTTCGAGTTGCCTCTTGAACTCATACCTGTGTCTTTGCTCTTCTGATGACATATGGAATATATCCTGTTTGGCTAGTATTCAACTGACGAGGAGGCAGCTCTGCCAAAACAGGCTACGCTAACCCCAAAATGAATATAACGGTGCGCTAGTCACGCCTCATGGTCTCAATGGCTGCAGCTACTCCAAGAACTGATATTCTGCCGCCGATGAAAACGCCATGATGCTCGCACATACTGGTTTGAAATTACAAGCCTAAATATATAAAACTTGTGATTCGTGAGACCGGTTTGGTCGTAGTGACAACTCCCACGGTTAAAAGCGTAGGCTTCCTCCACCCCACAACCACAAGATCGTAAGACTTTGCCAGGGCAGATGAAAATATGATCTTGAGGCCTTGGATCAGAAGGGGATCAACGATAATATCAACTCAAATGCGGCCCTAATCCCTCCCCATCTGTATATTTTCAGTAGTGCTACTGTTACCAGAACGAGGACAAAAACAGAAATTAATATTGCTTGAATACCTGTGATCGCCATGCATCATCAGCCTCCCAGGACTGTACATCGTCATATGACTATTAAAATACTTGGTTGTGTGAAAATAAGTTGATCGTGTGTCGTTCATTCAACAAATAATACTATCTGAAAGGGTAAAAAGCATAAAAAAGGGAAAAGCACAGGCTTTCGGCCTGTACTGTATTTATACTATGTATTTGCCAATGAGGCGGATGGCCTTGTTCTTGTCTGCGCCGATCGGCGAGCCTGCGACGATCTGGGTGCAGCCTGCCGCGGTTAAGCCTGCGATCTTGGCGTTCATGTCCTGCGGGTTGCCGTAGATGGAGAACGCGTCGATCATCTGGTCGTTGACCGCGCCGAAAGCGGTCTTGAAGTCGCCCTTTGCGAGGCCGCCCTTGATGGTCTCCACTGCGGCGAGGTCCAGGCCGTGCCTCTGGAGCACCGGTACGGGGGAGCCTGCAGCGATGAACGCTACTACGGGCTTGACAGCGCCCTTGGCCTTCTTGGCGTCCGCGTCGATGGAGAATGAGGCGTACGCGGCGATGTCGAATTTCCTCTCGCCCGAGGCCTTCTTGATGATGGGCACTGCAAAGGCGAAGTCCTTGGGATTGGAGGCGTTGATCAGGACGCCGTCGCCGATCTTGCCGGCGGTTTCCAGCATTTTCTCGCCCTGGGCGCCGATGTACACTGGGATGGCTTTCTGCTTGGGCTTGTAAGCCAGCTGGGCGCCAGCGAACTTGAACACCTTGTTGTCTGGGGTGGCTACCGTCTCGCCGGCCCACATCTTCTTGATGATGCCGACTGCCTCGGTTAACCTCGCAACAGGGGTCTCCATGGCCATGCCGATCTTCGGCAGCGTGCTCAGGTCGCCGGGGCCGATGCCCAGGGTCGCCCTGCCGCTGGAAATCTCATCAACGCTGGCGATTGCCGTTGCGGTGACTGCCGGACTGGCGGTGAACGCGTTGGTGATACCCGGACCCAGCTTGATCCTGCTCGTCTTGTCGGCGATCAGCGCAAGCATCTCAAATACCTGCCTGTTGTTGTAGTGGTCTGTGATCCAAAGGTAATCCAGGCCGTTATCTTCTGCAAATTTACAATAGTCGATGAGTTCCTTGTAAGGAACGTTCGGAACAAACTCAATGCCGAAAGTTGCCATAATTATACCTCAAGTTATTATGTTATAAGCATCCTTGTTTAAAAGAATATCGGTTTATCGGTTGCAGAGAAAATGTTTCTTCTACATCAGCCCCGTAATAGTGATAATTCGCTTTAAAGGGGCGTTTTTATGGATGTTCCCAGAGAAAATCTAGGAAACATTTATATACCAGGTGATCGATCATAATGCGCTTCACTCATAATCGCCGGACCAGAGCTGGTGCCGATGCGAGAGGCGCCAGCTTCGATGAACATCATCGCCTGTTTATATGTTCGGACACCTCCGGACGCCTTGATCTGGATATCCGGAACCGTGTTTCTGATGAGCCGCACGTCCTCGAGCTTCGCGCCCGCCGGGCCATATCCAGTCGACGTCTTGATAAACGCGGCGCCCGCCCTCCTGATCGCCTTAGCGGCCAGCACGATCTGTTCGTCGTTAAGATAGCACGCCTCTATGATCACTTTGACCGTCGCGTTACGGCAGGCGCTCACCACGTCACACAGATCCTTTTCAAAGGCCTCATATTTGCCAGAGCGCAGGTAGCCTACGTTGATCACCATGTCGATCTCCTCCGCCCCGCTCTCTACAGCCGCAGACGCCTCCTTTGCCTTGGCTGCAGTCAACGCCGAGCCGAACGGGAATCCGACCACTGAGCAGACCTTGACCCTGCCCCCCGTGCAGTACAGTTTTTCGGTTACAAGGGCGGTCCAACAGGATGCAGTGCATACTGAGGCAAAATCAAACCTGACCGCTTCCTCGCAGACTTTCAAAATATCCATCTCGACTGCATCAGGCTTCAGCAGCGTGTGATCGATAAGCCTTGCGATATCCCTGCATTCCCCGCATCTCATGCTTTCCACTTAGCAGTCCAATATAATAACAGTTAGCCCATTGACATATAGCGTTCGCTATAGCATATTAAAGGCGAGAGTCAAGCGTTCGCTATAGCATATTAAAGGCGGGAGTCAAGTCCACGTCTGAGC
>Ga0187785_10000392_pt1 | contig 16491 bp, 15 predicted proteins | sample 0815_BV2_4_20_MG_FD_132466 | JGI IMG/M metagenome (GOLD analysis project Ga0187785, IMG submission 132466) | Tropical peat soil microbial communities from peatlands in Department of Meta, Colombia - 0815_BV2_4_20_MG | ecosystem: Environmental > Terrestrial > Soil > Wetlands > Peat | place...
CTCGGTCGGGGTGCTGCTGCGGAAGAACGCGCTGATCATCTTCATGTCGGTCGAGCTCCAGCTGAACGCCGTGAACTTGGCGCTCGTGGCGTTCTCGCGGCTGCATAACGACCTCACCGGCCAGGTCCTGGCGTTCTTCTCGATGGTCGTCGCGGCGGCCGAGGTCGTGGTCGGCCTGGCGATCATCGTCGCGATCTACCGACGCCGGCGGTCCGTGGACGTCGACGACGCCCGGGAGCTGCGGTGGTAGCCGACGCCCTGACCGCGCATCCCGGCCACGGCGAGCTGTGGCTGATCCCACTGCTGCCGCTCGCGGCGGCCGCGATCAACCTGTTCGTGGGGCGGCGGCTCGGCCGGTGGGCGGGGATCGTGGCCTCGGCGGCCGTGCTGGCCTCGTTCGCGGTCGCGCTGGTGCTGGTGCGGAACCTGGCGTCGCTGCCCGAGGGCGACCGGCTCTACCTGTCGAACCTGTTCGACTGGATCTCGGTCGGCGCCTTCCGCGTGCAGGCCGAGCTCCAGCTCGACGCGCTGAGCTCGACGATGATCATGGTGATCACCGGGATCGGCTCGCTGATCACGATCTACTCGATCGGGTACATGCACGGCGATCCGCGCTACGGGCGGTTCTTCGCCTACATGAACCTGTTCGTGTTCTTCATGCTGATCCTGGTGATGGCGGAGAACTACCTCCTGCTCTACCTGGGCTGGGAGGGCGTGGGGCTCTGCTCCTACCTGTTGATCGGCTTCTGGTTCGAGAAGCCCGCGAACGCCGAGGCCGCGAAGAAGGCATTCATCACGACCCGGATCGGCGACACCGCGATGCTGATCGGGATCGTGCTGATCGGCGTGACGGTCGGCACGCTCGACTTCAACCGGGTCTTCGGTGCGGCCGGCGGGATGACGAAGACCATGGCCACCGTGATCGCCCTGCTGCTGTTCGCGGGCGCGATCGGGAAGTCGGCCCAGGTGCCGCTGCACGTGTGGCTCCCCGATGCGATGGCCGGCCCGACGCCGGTCTCCGCCCTGATCCACGCCGCCACGATGGTGACCGCCGGCGTGTATCTCGTGGTGCGCTCCCACGTGCTGTTCGAGGTCTCGGGGGTGGCGCTCGACGTCGTCGCGGTCGTAGGGACGATCACCCTGCTGTTCGCGGCCACGTGCGCGCTGGCCCAGTGGGACATCAAGCGCGTGCTGGCGTATTCGACGATCAGCCAGCTCGGCTACATGTTCCTGGCGGCCGGGATGCGGGCCTACGGGATCGCGATGTTCTTCCTGGTCGCGCACGCCTGTTACAAGGCGCTGCTGTTCCTTGGATCGGGCTCGGTGATCCACGGGATGCACGACGAACAGGACCTGCGGCAGATGGGCGGCCTGCGGCGCCGGATGCCGATCACGGCGCTCACGATGGGGATCGGGGCGCTCGCGCTGGCCGGGTTCCCGTTCCTGGCCGGCTTCTTCGCGAAGGACCTGGTCCTGGAGATCGCCGAGACGAACGGGATGTGGGGGTACTACGTGCTCGGCTCGATCGGCGCGATCCTCTCGGCGCTCTACATCGGCCGCCTGTGGTTCCTGACGTTCGGCGGAACCGCACGCAGCGAGCGGGCCGAAGGAGCCCACGAGTCGGCGCCGCTGTTCTGGGTGCCCCTCGCGGTCCTGGCGATCGCGGCCGTGTTCGCCGGGGTGTTGAGCACCTCGCCGGAGGGGACGCTCGAGACCTGGCTGCGTGCCGTCGTCGGCGTGGCCGAGGAGGGCACGCAAGGACTGGCGACGCCGGTCTTCTACGCGATCGCGATCGCGATCACGCTGGTCGGCCTGGCCGTGACCTGGTGGGTCTACGGCTCCGGCCGGATCGACTGGCAGGCGCTGCGAGAGCGGCTCGAGCCGTTCCCGCGCGCCGCCCTGAACGGCTGGTACGTCGACCGGGGTTACGACACCGTGGTGATCCAGCCCGCGAAGACCGGTGCGCGGATCACCGCGTTCGTGATCGATAAGGGGATCGTCGACGGCGCGGTCAACGCGGTCGGCGGTGGCGTGCAACGCCTGGCCCGGAGCGGGCGCCTGATCCAGACCGGCTTCGTGCGGACCTACGCCCTCGTGCTCTTCCTGGGGACGGTCGCGATCCTTGCGTACGTGGGGGTCCGCCTGTGAACGGCTCGATCCTGTCGATCGTGATCTTCCTGCCGCTCGTGGGGGTGGCCGTGCTGGCCTTCGGCGGGCGCGGGATGAGCGACGCCGCGGCGCGGTGGATCGCGCTGGCCACCGCCGTGCTCACGTTCGTCGCCTCGCTCGTGATGCTGGGCGACGTCGACCGGACCGCGGCCGGCTATCAGCTGGTCGAGGAGGCGTGGTGGGTCCGGTCGGTCGGCCTGCGGTACCTCGTGGGGGTCGACGGCTTCAGCCTCTGGCTGGTCCTGCTGACGACCTTCTTGTTCCCGATCTCGATCGTGGCCTCGTGGAACATCGACCGGAACGTCGCCCGGTACTTCGCGGCGATCCTGGCCCTGGAGACCGCGGTGCTCGGCTCGTTCCTCGCACTGGACCTGCTGCTGTTCTTCCTGTTCTTCGAGGCGATCCTGGTCCCGATGTACCTGATCATCGGCGGCTGGGGCAGCGCGAACCGCGTCTACGCCGCGATCAAGTTCTTCCTGTTCACGATGGCCGGCTCGGCGTTCCTGCTGGTGGGGATCCTGTACCTGTACGTGCACTCCGGCACGGGAGGCGACGCGTCGTTCGACGTGCGGCAGCTGACGACGGTCGCCGCCGGCCTGCCGGTGAACACCGCGCGCTGGCTGTTCCTCGCCTTCTTCGTGGCCTTCGCGGTGAAGGTCCCGCTGTTCCCGCTGCACACGTGGCTTCCCGACGCGCACACCGAGGCACCGACGGCCGGTTCGGTCCTGCTGGCCGGGGTCCTGCTGAAGGTGGGTGCGTACGGCCTGCTGCGGTTCAACCTCACGCTCTTCCCCGAGGCGTCGAAGTACTTCGCGACGTTCGTCTCGATCCTCGCGGTGATCGGGATCGTCTACGGTGCGATCTGCGCGCTGATGCAGTCCGACGTGAAACGGCTCGTGGCGTACTCGAGCGTGTCGCATCTCGGGTTCGTGGTGCTCGGGATCTTCGCGTTCACGCAGCAGTCGATCACCGGCGGCGTGCTGCAGATGGTGAACCACGGGCTCGCGACCGGGGCGCTGTTCCTGCTGGTCGGCATGGTCTACGAACGCACGCACACGCGCGAGCTGTCGGAGATGGGCGGGCTCGCGAGCGTGATGCCGTGGCTGCTCGGCGCCTTCCTGTTCGTCGTGTTCGCGAGCGCCGGGCTGCCGGGGCTGAACTCGTTCGTCGGGGAGTTCCTCGTGGTCCTCGGCACCTTCGCGGTCAGCCACTGGTTCGGTTCGATCGCCGTGCTCGCGGTGATCCTGGCCGCGATCTACCTGCTGTGGTCGTACCAGCGCGTGGCGTATGGGCCGGTCCACGAGGAGCACCGGCACCTGCCCGACCTGTCGTCGCGCGAGGTGGCGCTCCTCGCGCCGGTGCTCGCGCTGATCCTGGTCCTCGGGGTCTATCCGAAGCTGCTGACGAGCTCGATCGATCCCACCACGAAGGCCGCGATCGCGCACGTGCAGCCGACCGGGCAGACCACCGACGTCGGCGCCGTGACGGCGCAGGGGGCGCAGCCGTGATCCCCACGCCGGCGCTCGTGCTCCAGCCGATCCTGGCCGAGCTGATCCTCTGCGGCGCAGCGATCGTGGGCATGATGTACGAGGCGTTCGCGCGCCGCTCGGACCGGACGATCCACCTGGGGATCGCGCTGGTCGGGCTGGCCGGCGCGGCGGCCGCCACGTTCCAGCTCTGGAACTGGACCGGTGCGGCCTACGTCCTGGGCGACACCGTGGCGGCCGACAAGTTCTCGGCGCTCGCCGCGTTCGTGCTGCTCGGCGCGGCGGCCTTCGGGTGCCTGTACTACGCGCACTACGCGGAGCGGGACGAGGTCGCCTACCGCGGCGAGTTCTTCCCGCTCGTGCTGTTCGCCACGGCCGGCATGATCCTGCTGGCGGCGGCGAACGACCTGATCGTGGTGTTCCTGGCCCTCGAGCTGCTGTCGCTCGCGCTGTACGTGCTGACCGGCATCACCGGCGCTCGCCGCTCCACCGAGGCCGCGATGAAGTACTTCCTGCTGGGCGCGTTCTCCTCGGCGTTCTTCCTCTACGGGATCGCGATGGCCTACGGCGCGACGAACAGCACGAAGATCGTGGGCGTTACCGCGCCGGGCATCGTGCAGACGCTGGCCGGGCAGACCGGTTCGCAGGCGATCGCGTTGCTGGCGATGGCGTTCCTGCTGATCGGGTTCGGCTTCAAGGTCAGCTCGGCGCCGTTCCACATGTGGACCCCCGACGTCTACCAGGGCGCGCCCACCCCGGTGGTCGCGTTCATGAGCGCGGCCACGAAGGTCGCCGCGTTCTTCGCGCTGATCCGGGTCTTCGACGTGGCCCTGCAGCCGCTGACCTGGGACTGGACGCCGCTCGTGGAGGCGCTCGCGGCGCTGTCGATCGTGGTCGGGTCGATCCTGGCGATCGCGCAACGCGACGTGAAGCGGATGCTCGCGTACTCGAGCGTGGCCCAGGCCGGCTTCATCCTGACCGGCCTCACGTCGCCGAACGCGCTGGGGATCCGGGCCGGGATGTTCTACCTGGTCGTCTACGCGCTGATGACGGTGGGTGCGTTCGGGGTCGTGATGGTGGTCGCGACGCGGGGCGAGGAGCGGACCTCGCTCGACGCCTACGCCGGCCTGGCGAAGCGGAGCCCGGGCGTGGCCGCGCTGATGGCGGTGTTCCTGCTCTCGCTCGCCGGGATCCCGCCGACCGCCGGGTTCATCGCGAAGGTGACCGTGTTCTCGGCCGCGATCGCGGCCGGCAACTGGTGGCTCGTGGTGATCGGCGTCCTCGCGAGCGTGGCCGCCGCGTTCTTCTACCTGCGGGTGCTCGTCTACATGTACATGCGTGAGCCGGCCGAGGAGCCCGCCGAGACCGACGCCGGGATCCTGCCGCGGGTCGCGGCGGGGATCTTGGCCGTGGCCGTGATCGCCCTCGGCGTGTTCCCCGGCATCCTGTCCGACGCCCTCCGCTCGGCGTCCGTCCTGAGGTGGTGAGCGTGCGGAGGACGATCCCCGGGCTGGAGGCCGACCCCGTCCTCGAGGCGGAGATCCGCGAACGTCTGGACCGCGTCGAGGAGGAGCTCGAGAAGGCGGTCGAGACCGACGCGGAGCTCCTGTCGGCGACCGCCGGCTACCTGTTGCGCGCCGGCGGCAAGCGGTTCCGCCCGATGCTCGTCCTGCTCGCGGGGTACCAAGGCGACCCGACCGATCCACGCCTGATCCCGGGCTCGGTCGCGATCGAGCTGACGCACGTGGCCACGCTGTACCACGACGACGTGATCGATGAGGCCGACGCGAGGCACGGGGTCGCGTCCGCGAACGCCCGCTGGGACAACACGGTGGCGATCTTGACGGGCGACTACCTGTTCGCACTGGCGTCCTCGATCTCGAGCGAGCTCGGGCCCGACATCTGCAACCTGCTGGCCAGGACGATCGCCGTGCTGTGTGACGGCCAGATCCGGGAGGTCGAGGCGGCGGGCCGGATCGACCGCACCGAGGAGGACTACCTGGAGATCATCCGCCGCAAGACCGGGTCATTGATCGCGACATCCTGCCGCCTCGGCGCGCAGCTCTCCGACGCCCGGGACGAGCACGTGGAGCTGCTCGAGGCCTTCGGCGAGTCGCTCGGCCTAGCCTTCCAGCTCTCGGACGACATCATGGACGTGACGGCGAGCGAGTCGGAGCTCGGCAAGGAGCCCGGCGTCGACATGAAGGAGGGCGTCTACACCCTCCCGATGCTCCACGCGCTGCACGACGGGCCGCACCGGGACGAGCTGCGCGACCTGCTCGCCGACGGGCCGCCCGACGGCGGAGGCTTGGCACGGGCCCTGGAGATCGTGCGCACCGACGGGTCGATCGAGCACGCGCGGGGGGCGGTGGCGGCCGAGGTCGCGCGCGCCGTGGGTCTGGCCGGGCAGCTCCCGGCGGGGCCGGCGACCGACGCGCTGACGCAGCTGGCGCGGTTCCTCGCGATCCGTTGCGGCGCCGACCCCGGCGGGAGCTCGACCTAGGATGGGCGCGGGAGGGGAGTTGTTAGGATACGGCCGCGCTCCCGAAGGCGTGCACGAAACATGACCTACTACGGTTCCTACGGCGTGGTCTTGGCGGTGCTGCTCGCAGGAGCGCTGTTGGTGGCGGTCGCCTTCGGCGTGGCCCGGTTGCTGGCTCCGCATCGGCCGAACGAGGGCGGCAAGCTCAAGACCTACGAATGCGGGATCGACCCGGTGGGCGAGGGCTGGTCCCAGAGCCAGATCCGTTACTACGTCTACGGCTTCCTGTTCGTGATCTTCGACGTGGAGTCGATCTTCCTGTTCCCGTGGGCCCGCGTGTTCGGGACGATCGGATACGCGGCGGTCGTCGAGATGGCGATCTTCATCGCGATCTTGGGCGTCGGCCTGCTGTACGCCTGGCGCAAGGGGGTGCTGCGGTGGGTGTGATCACCGAGCGCACCGCGCTCCCGAGGGTCAAGCCGGTTCGGTTCCTCCTGAACTGGGGGCGGCGCTACTCCCTGTGGGTGTTCAACTTCGGCCTGGCCTGCTGCTCGATCGAGTTCATCGCGACCTCGACGGCCAAGAACGACTTCATCCGTCTCGGCGTGATCCCGTTCGCACACGGGCCACGCCAGGCCGACCTGCTGATCGTGGCCGGCACGCTCACCGACAAGATGGCGCCGGTGATCCAGCGGCTGTACGACCAGATGCCGGACCCCAAGTACGTGATCTCGTTCGGATCGTGCTCGAACTGCGGCGGGCCGTATTGGGACAGCTACTCCGTCACGAAGGGCGTGGACCAGATCATCCCGGTGGACGTGTTCGTCCCCGGATGCCCGCCCCGGCCGGAGGCGCTGCTGCACGGGATCGTGCAGCTCCAGCAGAAGATCAAGGACGAGGACATCCAGGAGAAGTTCCGCAGTGGGACGACCGCTGTCTCCTGAGGAAGCCGGGGCGCGCCTGCGGGCGCGGTTCGGCGAGGACGTCACGATCGCGGAGGCCTTCGGGCAGGTCGCGGCCACGGCCACGCCGGAGCGGTACCACGACGTGGTCCGGTTCCTGCGCGACGAGCCCGAGTTCGGCTGCGACTACTGCGACTTCACCGGCGGGGTGGACCTCGGTCCCGAGGAAGGGTTCGAGGTCGTCACGCAGCTCTACTCGACGGAGCATCACCACGAGGTGCGCGTGAAGGTGCGCCTTGGCGTCGAGGACCCGGTCGCGCCGACCATCAGCGATCTCTACCCGGGCTGCAACTGGCACGAGCGGGAGGCGATGGAGCTGTTCGGGATCCGCTTCGAGGGCCATCCCCAGCCCGTGAAGCTCCTCCTGTCCGAGCAGTTCGAGGGGCATCCCTTGCGGAAGGACTTCGCGCTGCTGTCCCGTGAGGTGAAGCCCTGGCCGGGCGCCGTCGAGGGCGAAGAGGACGAGGACGAGTGATCGCGGGCTCGGTCTTCGACGACCTGCCGTTCGGCGGCTACTGGCTCGCCCTGGTCCTGAAGGCCGCGATCGCCCTCGGGATCTTCCTGGTCGTTCCGCTCGCGGTCGGCTACATGGAGCACAAGGTGCTGGCCCACATGCAGGCGCGCCTGGGGCCGATGGAGGCCGGCCGGTTCCACGGGTGGGCCCAGCTGGTCGCCGACGGCGTGAAGTTCGTCCAGAAGGAGGACGTGGTCCCGGCCGCGGCCGACGCCGGCGTGTTCTCGCTGGCGCCCGCGGTCGTGATGATCCCGTACATCGTCACGCTGGTCGCGATCCCGTTCGGCGCCAGCATCTACCTGCTGGACCTCGACGTGGGCGTGTTCTTCGTGCTGGCGATGTCGAGCGTCGGGGTGATCGGCGTGCTGATGGCGGGCTGGGCCTCGGCGAACAAGTTCTCGCTGATCGGCGCGCTGCGGGCGGCCGCCCAGCTGATCGCCTACGAGCTCCCGCTGGTGCTGGCCACGGCGGCCGTCGTGATGCAGGCCGGCACGATGTCGCTGCTGGGCATCGCCGAGGCGCAGCACAGCGTCTGGTTCGTGTTCTACCCGTGGCAGCTGTTCGGCTTCGTGATCTTCATGATGGCCTCGGTGGCGGAGCTCACGCGGCCGCCCTTCGACATGCCGCTGGCCGACTCCGAGATCATCTTCGGCGCCTACACGGAGTACACGGGGCTGAAGTTCGCGTTCTTCCTGCTCGCGGAGTACGGGGGCATCGTCGTGATGTCGGCGATCGCGGCCACGCTCTACCTGGGAGGCTTCCAGCCGCTGTTCGGGATCGCCGCGTTCATCCCGGGGCCGTTGTGGGTGATCGGGAAGGTCTTCGCGCTCTCGTTCGTGATCGTGTGGCTGCGGGCGACGTTCCCGCGCCTGCGGGAGGACCAGCTGCAACGGTTCGCCTGGATCGGCCTGACGCCGCTGGCGCTGCTGCTGATCCTGGTGACGTCGGTGTACCGGGTGGGGATCGGATGAGCGACACGCAGCTGCACGCCGGGATCGGCCAGGGCTTGCTGAAGGGCCTGAGCGTGACGCTGCGGACGATGCTGCACCGCTCGATCACGGTGCAGTACCCGCACGTGAAGCCGCAGCTCCCGCCGCGGACGCGCAGCGTGATCGCCCTGAAGCAGGAGAACTGCACGGTCTGCTACAAGTGCTCGCGCGAGTGCCCCGACTGGTGCATCTACATCGATGCCCATAAGGAGTCGCACGAGCCGGCCGGGGGCGGCCGGGCGCGCTCGGCGAAGATCCTGGACCGGTTCGCGATCGACTTCGCCCTGTGCATGTACTGCGGGATCTGCGTCGAGGTCTGCCCGTTCGACGCGCTGTTCTGGAGCCCGGAGTTCGAATACGCCGAGTACGACGTCAAGGAGCTGACCCACGAGATGGACCGGCTGGAGGAGTGGACCTACACGGTCCTGCCGCCGCCGGCGCTCGAGGAGGGCGCCGAGGCCCCTGCGGACGACGCGACGGAGGTGGCCTCGTGACCGCCCAGGAGTACGCGTTCATCGTGGTGGCGCTGATCGGCTCGGTGTCGGCGATCGCCGTCGTGACGGCCCGCAACGTGGTCCACGCCGCGCTCTACCTGGTGCTGACGCTCGCCTCGGTCGGCGTGACGTTCCTGCTGCTCGGCGCGGAGTTCATCGGCTGGGTGCAGATCCTGATCTACGTCGGCGCGATCGTGATCCTGTTCCTGTTCGGCCTGATGCTCACGAAGGCGCCGATCGGGCGCGACGCGCTGGACTACCAGAACCGGATCGTGGGCGCCGTGGTCGGCGCCCTGATGTTCGTCGGGCTCGCCTCGCTGATCGTGCGTGCCTGGCCGGTCTCGGGAACGCCGGTGCCGGGGAGCACGCCGAACGACTCCGCCGTGCTCGGCTCCGCGCTGTTCCGGAACTACGTCCTGCCGTTCGAGGTGGTGTCGTTCCTGCTGCTGGCCGCGCTGATCGGGGCGATCGTGATCGCCCGCAAGGACGAGGGCAACTGACGTGGTGCGCCTGCCGTTCGTGCTGCTGTTCTCCGCCTTCCTGTTCTCCACCGGGATCTACGGGGTCCTCGCCCGCCGCAACGCCGTGATGGTGCTGATGGCGATCGAGCTGCTGCTGAACGCCGTGAACGTGAACCTGGTGGCCTTCGCCTCCCAGCTGCACGACATCACCGGGCAGGTGTTCGCGCTGTTCGTGATCGCCGTGGCCGCGGCCGAGGTCGGGATCGGCCTGGCGATCGTGATCCTCCTGTTCCGCAACCGCGCCACGATCGACGTCGACGAGGTGGACCTCCTCAAGTGGTAGGCGCGCTGCTGGCGGAGGAGGGGGCGTCGGCCGCGGCGGCCGGATCGAACTGGTTCGTCCACCACGCCTACGTGATCACGCTCCTGCCGTTCCTGTCGGGCGCGCTGACGCTGTTCTTCGGCAAGCGGACGCCCGGCAAGGGGCCCGTCTACGGGATCCTCGCGATCGGCGCCGGCCTGGTCCTGTCGCTCGGCGTCCTGTTCAGCTTCGTGGGCGGGGGCGGGAACTACGAGCAGAACGTCAGCTGGTTCACGATCGGGCCCCTGCACATGCAGCTCGGGTTCTACGTGGACGGCCTGACCGCGGTGATGCTCATCGTGGTCACCTCGATCTCGCTGATGGTCCACATCTACTCGCTCGGGTACATGAAGGGCGACGTGCGCTACACGTGGTTCTTCTTCGTGCTGTCGATCTTCACGGCCGGGATGCTCGACGTGGTGCTGGCCAGCAACCTGTTCCAGCTGCTGGTCGGCTGGGAGATCATGGGCGTCTGCTCGTACCTGCTGATCGGGCACTGGTACGAGGATCCCGCGAACTCGGGCGCCGCGATCAAGGCGTTCGTGACGACCCGGATCGGCGACGTGCCGTTCATGTTCGGCATCTTCGCGCTGATCTTCGCGACCGGCATGACCACCTCGAACATCCAGGTGATCAGCCACATCGTCGCCGGTGGGCACGTCTCGACGATGCTGATCACGGTCGCGGCGCTGCTGCTGTTCGGCGGCACGATCGGCAAGAGCGCCCAGTTCCCGCTGTACGTGTGGCTCCCCGACGCGATGGCCGGCCCCACGCCGGTCTCGGCCCTGATCCACGCGGCCACGATGGTCGCGGCCGGCGTCTACCTGGTGGCGCGGACGTTCCAGGTCTTCGTCAGCGCGAACCCGGTGGCGCTGCACGTCGTGGCGATCGTGGGCGCGATCACGCTGCTGATGGCCGCCCTGCTGGCCCTGGTCCAGAACGACATCAAGAAGGTGCTGGCCTACTCCACGATCTCGCAACTGGCGTACATGGTGGCGGCGCTCGGCATGGGCGAGGCCGGATATCCGGCCGCGGTGTTCCACCTGTTCACCCACGCGTTCTTCAAGGCCCTGCTGTTCCTGGGCGCCGGCTCGGTGATCCACGCCGCCCACTCCAACGACATGAAGGACATGGGCGGGCTGCGCAAGCACATGCCCGTCACGTACGTGACCTTCATGATCGGCGCGCTCGCCCTGGCCGGCGTGCCGCCCCTGGCCGGCTTCTTCTCGAAGGACGAGATCATCCTGGCCGCGAAGGACCAGCACACGTACTGGCTCGCGATCGTGCTGCTCGGCGGCGCGATCCTGACCGCGTTCTACACGACCCGGATGGTCCTGAAGACGTTCTTCGGCGAGTACCGGGGCCACGAGCACCTGCACGAGTCGCCATCGGTGATGACCGCGCCGCTGATGATCCTGGCCGCCGTGACCTGCGTGGTCGGCCTGCTGGGGTTCGCGCCGCTGGGGGCGCCGTTCATGGACTGGGTCTATTTCGGGGCGGCGCCGGAGCACGCCGTGTTCAGCCCGCTCGTCGCGCTGATCTCGGTGGTCGCGGTGGGGATCGGCCTGTTCTGGGGCTACCGCGTCTACCACGAGTACCGCGAGCCCGATCCGATCGTCCGGCTCGGCCGGTTCACGACGATCCTGGAGCACAAGTACTACCTGGACGACTTCTACTGGGAGCGGATCGTCCGGCCGGTCCGCGATCCGATCGCGGCCGGCGTCTACTGGTTCAACCAGCACATCCTGGACGGCGTGGTGAACGGCGCGAGCTGGGTGACGATGCGCGGTTCGCGCGGCATCTCGTGGTTCGACCGCACCGTGATCGACGGCGTCGTGAACGGCGCCGGCTGGTCGATGGAGCTGTTCGGCAAGGGTCTGCGCACCATCCAGACCGGGCGCGTGCAGTGGTACGCGGTCGGCCTGTTCGCCGGCGTGATCGCGCTGGCCATCATCTTCGTCCGAACGTGAGCAGGGGAGCGAGGGAACGATGACCTGGCAGAACTCCGCCATCACGATCACCACGCTGCTGCCGATCGTCGGCGCGCTGGGGGTCCTGCTGGTGCCGAAGGAGAAGGACAAGCTGATCCGTGGCTTGGGGGTGGCGATCACCGGCGCGTGTCTCGTGCTCGCGATCGCGATCGCCGCCACCTACGACTACGGCGCCGGCGGGCTCCAGTTCCAGCTGAACACCCGCTGGATCCCCGTGATCGGCGCCCGGTACCACGTCGGTATCGACGGGATCTCCCTGCCCCTGTACCTGCTGACGTTCCTCCTCGGCCTGCTCTGCGCCATCTACACGTACCGCTACGTGCCCGAGCCCGGCCGCACGAAGGCGTTCGTGGCGCTCACGCTCCTGCTGATCACCGGCATGGCCGGCACGTTCATCGCGTTCGACCTGATCCTGTTCTTCGTGTTCTGGGAGCTGGTCCTGGTCCCGATGTACTTCCTGATCGGGGTCTGGGGCTCGGCGAACCGCCAGTACGCGTCGATCAAGTTCTTCCTGTACACGCTGTTCGGCTCGGTGTTCATGTTGCTGGGGTTCCTGGCCCTGTACTTCAACGGGCCGATGGTCGAGGGCAAGCACACGTTCGACCTGACCGCGATCACCGCGTTCGGCGCCTCCGGTGGGTACGCGCACGACTTCCAGCTGATCGTCTTCGGCGCGATCGCGCTGGGCTTCGCGGTGAAGGTGCCGATGTGGCCGTTCCACACGTGGCTGCCCGACGCGCACACCGAGGCCCCGACGATCGGCTCGGTCCTGCTGGCCGGGATCATGCTGAAGATGGGCACGTACGGGTTCGTGCGCATCGCCCTGCCGGTGATGCCCGAGGGCGCCGTGGCCTACGCGCCCTGGATCGGGGCGCTGGCGGCGATCGCGATCGTCTACGCCGCGCTCGCGTGCCTGGCCCAGAAGGACCTGAAACGGCTGATCGCGTTCTCCTCCGTGGGGCACATGGGCTTCGTGATGCTCGGCATCGCGACCCTGACCACGATCGGGATCCAGGCCGCGATCTTCGGCATGGTCGCTCACGGCGTGATCACCGGCATGCTGTTCTTCTGCGTGGGGTCGATCTACGACCGCTACCACACGCGCCAGATCTCCGAGATCGGCGGCGGCATGTCCCAGACGATGCCGAAGATGGCCGGGATCTTCGCGTTCGTCGCGATCGCGAGCCTCGGCCTGCCCGGACTGGCCGGGTTCTGGGGCGAGGTGATGGCGCTGCTCGGCGCGTTCAGCCCGAACACCAGCTCCATCGCGGGCCTGAACGTCGGTCTGTTCCGCACGTTCATGGTGCTCGGCGGGATCGGCACGATCCTGACCGCCGGCTACTTCCTGTGGATGCTGCAACGCGTGAACCAGGGCGTCGCACCGGAGCGATGGGTCGCGAAGTCCTTCCGGGACATCCTGTCGGTGGAGTGGGTGTCCTGGACGCCGCTGTTGGTCCTGATCCTGGTGCTCGGGCTGGTCCCCAGCATCATCTTCAACGTCACCGAGAACGGCGTGAACGCCATCGCGAGGGTCTTCGGAGCATGAGCCGACCGTGAACATCGACTACCACGCGATCCAGCCGGTCCTGATCCTGTCGGCGACGATCCTCGTCGTCCTGGTCACGGACCTGTTCCTGTCGCCGCGACACAAGGCCGCGTCGATGTGGGTCGCGCTGGTCGGCGTGCTCGCCACGCTGGGCTCGGTGCTGAGCCTGGTGGGGCAGGGGCCGCGGAGCGCCTTCGGCGGGGTCTACGTCGTGGACTCGTTCACGCTGGTTTTCCAGGCGTTCTTCATGGGCGCGGCCGCGGTGGTGCTGCTGATCAGCTACCGGTACCTGCGGGACGGCGGTTTCTATCAGGGCGAGTACTACTTCCTGCTGCTGACCTCGTTCCTGGGCTGCCTGCTGATGCCGGCGTCGCGGGACCTGCTGATGCTGTTCCTCTCCCTCGAACTGGTATCGGCGCCGGGGTTCCTGATGGCCGCGTTCCGCAAGTCCGACGTGAAGGGGAACGAGGGCGGCCTGAAGTTCTTCCTGATCGGGGTCCTGTCCACGGCCGTGATGCTCTACGGCATGAGCCTGATCTACGGGCTCACCGGCTCCCTGCACCTGGACGCGATCGCGCGCGGCCTGGCCACGCTCGGCGGGCCGAAGGAGACCCTGGCCGACGTCGCGATCCTGTTCGTGGTCGTCGGGTTCGCGTTCAAGGTCTCGGCGGTGCCGTTCCAGTTCTGGGCGCCCGACACGTACGAGGGCGCGCCGGTGCCGGTGGCCGCGTTCCTGGCGGTGGCCTCCAGCGCCGCGGGTTTCGCGGGCCTCTTGCAGCTGATGTTCGTGGCGTTCGTGCATCAGTACGCGTTCTGGGTGCCGATGTTCGTGGCCCTGTCGCTGGTCACGATGACCCTCGGGAACCTGGTGGCGCTGCAGCAGCGCCAGGTCGTGCGGCTGCTCGCGTATTCGGGGATCGCGCAGGCCGGCTACATCCTGCTGCCGTTCGCGCTGGTCTCCGCCGACCAGAGCGTGAACCGCTCGGCGTTCCAGGCGGCGGTCACGTACATCCTGATCTACGGGATCATGAACATCGGCGCCTTCGCGGTCACCACGGCGGTCAGCCGCCGGAGCCCGTCCCTGCAGATCCGCGACTTCTCCGGGCTGTCGCGCACGGCCCCGTTCCTGGCGGTGGCGATGACCGTGTTCATGGTGTCGCTCGCGGGCGTGCCGCCTACCGCCGGGTTCTGGGGCAAGTTGCTGATCTTCCAGGCCGCGATCGGCCGCGGCGGGATCGGCGTGTGGCTCGCGATCGTGATGGTGATCAACTCCGTGATCAGCGTTGGGTACTACTTCTTGCTCCCGAGGGCGATGATCTTCGAGCAGCCGCTCGACGACCGTCCGCTCCGCTCCCCGATCCTGGTCACGGCGGTGGTCGCCACCGCGATGCTCGCCTTGGTGATCCTGTTCATCCTGCCGGACGCGGTCTACCACCTGGGCCAGGTGTCCTCGCTCGCCTTCGGTGGCTGAGCCGGCTGAGAGCTTCCTGAGAGCCAGCCCTCGGGCCTTCCGTTCCCGCGGACCGGCGGTACGCTCCTTCGTGAGGTGATGCATCGATGACCCCCGGGATCAACCGCATCAAGACCTGGATCCTGATCGCCGCGATGGGCGGCGCGTTCGTCCTGCTGGGCGGCTGGATCGGCGGCATCAGCAGGATCGGCACGTCGACCGGCCTGATGCTCGGTCTGGCCTTCGCCCTGCTCTTCAACTTGGGCGCCTACTGGTTCTCCGGCTCGATCGCCGTCAAGAGCACCCGCTCGCACCCGGTGACCGAGCAGGAGCAGCCCGAGCTCTACAAGATCGTCCGCGAGCTCTCGGCGGCCGACGGCATGCCGATGCCCGAGGTCTACGTCTCGGACATGCAGCAGCCGAACGCCTTCGCCACCGGCCGGAACCCCCAGAACGCGAAGGTGGCCGTGACGAAGGGGATCCTGGCGATCCTGGACGAGCGGGAGCTCCGCGCCGTGCTGGCCCACGAGATGTCGCACGTGAAGAACCGCGACATCCTGATCGGCTCGATCGCCGCCACGATGGGCGCCGCGATCGTGTTCCTGGCCCGGATCGCCCTGTTCTTCGGCAACGACCGCAACAACGGTGGTCTCGTCGCGATCATGGCGTGGATCCTCGCGCCGATCTCGGCCGCCGTGATCCAGATGGCGGTCTCGCGCACGCGCGAGTACCAGGCCGACGAGTCCGGCGCGTTCCTGTCGAAGGACCCCGACGCGCTGGTGAGCGCGCTCCGCAAGCTGGAGGTCGCCACGAAGCAGGTGCCGCCGCCGCGCGAGCTGAGCCCGGCCGAGGCGCACCTGTTCGTGATGAACCCGCTGGCCGGGATGCGGGGCCGCGGCTTCTCGGGCATGTTCTCGACCCACCCGCCGACGGAGCAGCGGATCGCGCGGCTGGAGCAGATCTCGCTGCAGCTCCGGGGCGGCACCCCGTTCGGCCGCGGCACCCCTTCGTAGTCCCCTTCGTGGTCGGACTCAGGCGGTCGCGTCCAGGATCGCGCGCACGTGCGCGATCGTGGTGCGCGGGTTCACGAAGCATAGGCGCGCGACCTTCTCGCCGTTCCACGACGTGGGCTGGACGAACGCCACTTGGTCGTCGAGCAGCCGGCGCCACCAGCCCTCGTAGTCATCGGGCGCCCAGCCCACCCGGCGGAACAGCACGACCGAGAGCTCGGGCTCCAGCAGGAGCTCCAGCGACGGTCGCCGGCGGATCTCCTCGGCCGTTTCGCGCGTCAGCGCCAGGGTGGTCTCCACCGCGTCGCGGTACGCGTCGGTGCCGTAGGTTGCGAGCGAGAACCACAGCGGCAGCCCCCGGGCCCGGCGTGTCAGGTGGTGCGCGTAGTCGCTCGGGTTCCACTCGGGGGTCGCGGTGATCGAGTCCAGGTACGACGCGTGCTGGACATGGGCCTCGCGCGCCGGCGTGGGGTCGCGGTAGAGCAGCGCGCACGCGTCGAACGGCGCGAACAGCCATTTGTGCGGATCGGCGACGAACGAGTCGGCGCGCTCCACGCCCGCGAATCGGGGACGGA
>Ga0187785_10000394_pt1 | contig 16422 bp, 17 predicted proteins | sample 0815_BV2_4_20_MG_FD_132466 | JGI IMG/M metagenome (GOLD analysis project Ga0187785, IMG submission 132466) | Tropical peat soil microbial communities from peatlands in Department of Meta, Colombia - 0815_BV2_4_20_MG | ecosystem: Environmental > Terrestrial > Soil > Wetlands > Peat | place...
CCGAAATCATTTTTTCTCAGGAGGTTTTTTCTCGGAGATGACGGGAAATTCCAGCGAAGTGTCCATCCTAATGGTGTCCAGATAAGCGGAGTATTCGTTGGCCGACATCAGTTCTTCAATACGCTCTTGATGCATTTTTATTTCGGTTTTCAGGAGCTTGTACTCTTGGTACAAAGCTTCCATCAGACTCTTCAGTTCCTTCTTCCGCCGTCTCGCTTGTTCCACGGCTTTCAATGTGTTTTCCAAATCTACCATGACACTTCGACCTCCTGCGGTATACGTATCGCTTCTCCACCGGGAATATGTGGAGTGCTTGGGATTGTGGCAGTCCTGAAAATCGTGATCGTTGATCCGACGGCTATCATGCCAATGCGTTTTCAAATACGTGAGATCGGGGAGGAACTTCTTGTACGTCGTTCCTCCCCGAACCCCACCTCAAGAACTTTTAGCACTTGCCGGCATCTGCATTTCCTCAGCGCAGGTGCAGATGCCGGCGCATGATAGAAGTTTCTGGGAGGGGGTTTGGGCGGGACACTCTTTTCAAAGAGGGTCCCCCCAATCTTACTTTTTTGAAAGCGCATTCGTACCAGAGCTCAAACGCCGTCCCGTAGAGTTTCATAACCTTCCAAGGATATCCGACTTCCAACCTCTTGCTCAAAGAGTGTTGCTCCAGTTTCTGAGCATGTCACAGCGCACGTTGCACGCAGTCAAGGAGTGAGTTCTGTCACGGGGGCCTGCCCTTGACGTCGCGGAAGTACTTGGGGAAAGTTGCGTGATCGGTGGTGATTGAAGACCCATGAGGACCCCGTTCCTGTCCCCGTAGCTCGTTCCGCCGCGTCAATGGAGGCATACGGGCCCGATTGAACTGACCAGCCGTATCCAGGGAGTCCGTCCGTCACTGCTGTCTGACCGTTTTGATCTCGAATGACAAAGAATCGATCGGCATAGGTGGTCGCTGGAACGACCATACATATCGCGATTGTCGCCGCGACTGCGATGGTTAACTTCACCATTGCAATGTCTCCGTTCATCCAGTTCTTTACACTCACATTAATCACGTACCCGAAGCAGAAAAGGAATCGAGGCTCCGAACCCAGTGACCTGCACTTAGGACCGTCGGAAATCCAATTGAGTGTCGGGAATGTACCACCACGCATGGATGAAGGCTTGCGATCGTGCTGGCTTGGCTGGTCTTCGAGTTCACGATTTGAAGCACACTTATGGACGAAGACTCCGGGCTGCCGGTGTGTCATGTGAAGATCGGCAGCATCTCCTGGGTCACAAGTCCACAAGAATCGCTACCCTATATTCGAGGACCGAACTGGCGAATCTTATTGCCGAAGCCCACAAGGTGTGCGAGCAAGAGTTCCCCAAAAATCCCGCACTCGTCATATTGAAAAACAAACCCCGCCTGTCTGTCGTGAACTAACGAGGCGGGATTCTTTTCGATTCATGGTGCCGAGGGACGGAATCGAACCATCGACACAAGGATTTTCAGTCCTCTGCTCTACCGGCTGAGCTACCTCGGCATCGACTGCCCATCATAACGGGTAATAACGGCCTGTGTCAACGAATTTTGCTCAGTGACCGGGGAGCGAAGCCCAAAACATCGTCATTCCGCAGGCCTGGCGACACTGGTCTACGTTCGCACGGTTGTCGCCGTCTGCTCGCCCTCATCCGTGGTGCCGGCAGCCCAAAACAGGCTCATAAGATCCTGAACAGTCATCGTGCCCAGCTGCTCACTTCCGAGGTCTCCAGATATACTTCCCCTGTTCATCATGATCGTCCTGTCGCCGCTGTCCAGTGCATGAGCCAGGTTGTGCGTTATCATGAGAGTGGTAAGCTTTTCTCGCCGCACAATGGATCGCGTCAACTCCATCACTTTGCGCGAAGCACGCGGGTCCAGAGCAGCGGTGTGCTCATCCAACAGGAGGATGGACGGGCGTTTGAACACTGCCATGAGAAGCGTGATTGCCTGGCGTTGACCTCCGGACAAGAGTCCCACCTTGGCTTTCATTCGATTTTCCAGGCCAAGTCCCAGTACTGCAAGCCTGTCCCTGATATTCCCGCGCAGGCGCGTCCCCAGCGCACGACCCAGTCCTCTGAACTCACCCCGTGACGCTGCCAAAGAAAAGTTTTCCTCCACCGTGAGCCCCGCGGAAGTCCCAACGAGGGGATCTTGAAAGACGCGACCGATAACTCCCGCGCGCAGGTGTTCGGCAAGTTTCGTAACGTTCTTGCCATCCAGTATTATTTCTCCGGTGTCCGGCAGGGCAGTGCCCGAAACGAGATTGAGAAGAGTCGATTTGCCGGAGCCGTTTCCCCCAATAATTATAAGAAATTGGCCTTCGGGTACGGTTAGAGACACCCCCGAGACGCCGACGACCTCATTCACTTCACCCGGATAGAAAACCTTGGTTATATTCTCGAGCCGTAACAAGAGGGCTTCTCCTATTCAGGACTGGAATACACAGCAGCCTGTTGGCAAAACAGTGAAACACGTTGATAAGGCAATCGGTTCATTTTAGTGCCCGGCTTTTCAACCGATTCCTTACTCGCGGAAGCGTCAAGGCCCCAATGACCAGGATCGCCGTGATCAGGTTCAGATCGCTGGGGTTCAGACTCAGCGCACCAAACCTGAAGCTCAACGCCGCGGCTATGGCCATGCGGTAGAGGACCGACCCCAGAATTACACTTGCCGTAGCAACAAAAACCGACCGATCACCCATAAACGCCTCTCCGATAATGACTGAAGCCAGTCCGGCAACGATGGTGCCAACGCCCATATTCACGTCCGCACTGCCTTGGCTCTGTGCAAGCAAAGCACCTGATACTGCCACCAACGCATTGGACAGAGCCACTCCCGCGATGATTGCCGTATGAGTGTCCACTCCCTGAGCCGCCACCATCCGCGGGTTGTCCCCTGTAGCCCTGAGAGCCAGTCCGAAACGAGTATGGAGGAACAGATCCAGTGCCATTTTCAACGCAAGGACGGCCACCAGCGCCACTATCATGGGAATGGCGTAACCGGGCACCCCAAGCCCTCTGAATCCGTCAAACAACGTGGATCGATTCAAGAAAGATATGTTCGGTGAGCCCATAATCCTGATATTTATCGAATACAAAGCTATCATCGTGAGAATACCGGCCAGGAGATTCAATATCCTGAGCTTCGTACTGATGATTCCCGTGAAGGCCCCTGCCAGGCCACCCGCAACAAAGGCTGCTGCAACGGAGAGGAAGGGATCTCCGCCCGTCGCTACGATGGCCGCACTCACGGATGCCCCGAGAGGCAGGCTACCGTCAACTGTCAAGTCGGGGAAATCGAGCACTCGGAAAGTGAGATACACACCCAAGGACATCAGGCCGAAAATAAGGCCTTGCTCCAATGCGGCAATAAACGAATACCAACTCATGGGTTTTCCGCAAAATCGAGCGCTTAGCGGCTTTTGCTGCCGGAAGGGGCAACCCCCCGCAAATGAGATATCATTTGATGATTGTCGATGCCTTCCCGACCACCGTCTCGGGTATGCGTATTCCCATTTTTTCGGCCTGGACGGGATTGAGGTACAACAACAGCTCCCGCTGGTGTTCAACGGGCAGCAGGGCAGGACTGATTTTATTCCTCAGGATTTTGACCGCCAGCGCACCGGTCTGGCGGCCCAGCTTATAGTAGTCTACAGCGAGAGCGGCTATAGCACCTCGTTTAACGGAATCCACATCTGCAGCGAACAGGGGAATCTTATTCTCCTGACACGCTTTGACCACCGCTTCCAGAGCAAGCACTACGGTGTTGTCCGTCGGTACGTGTATCGCGTCCACTCTGCCAACCAGACTCTCTGTAGCCATTTTCACCATAGCGGAGGACGTTGCCGTCGCTTCCACCACGGTGATACCCCTCTTTGTGGCTTCGGTCTTCATCTCCTGGACTGAAGCTACTGAATTCGCTTCCCCGGCATTGTAAATTGTTCCCAGCGTCTTGATGGACGGGAGAATTTCCCGAATCAAATCCAATTGAAGAGCTATCGGAGATTTGTCCGATGTTCCGGAGACATTGCCGCCAGGCTCGGCGCCTGATTTGATCAGGCCCGCAACGACAGGGTCGGTCACGGCGGAAAACAGGATGGGTATTTCTTTTGTGGCTGCAGCGACATCCTGGGCCGACGGAGTTGATATGGCCAGAATCAAGTCCGCTTTGTCTCCCACGAACTTGCGGGCGATTTGTCCGGAGACCGCCCTGTTGTTCTGGGCATTCTTGTAATCGAACTCCGTGTGCTTGCCGGGAGCATACCCGTTTTCGCCGAGATAATCCGTAAAACCTTTTCTTGTGGCATCCAAAGCCGGATGTTCGACGATTTGGGAGATGCCGATTCTCACGGTCTGCTCGGCGGACCAACCAGGCCCTGCCGACAAGAGCGCATGCACGATCCACAGCAGCACGAGGGACATTCGCATGGCGACCTCCGGGGAAAAATCCGCTATAGATTCCGGTGACGTGATCAGATTCGATCACTACCATATTTCATACTACAGGTAAATGTTCATCGTATCCGATCAGCTACGCGCGGAAAAAAGGCAGCCATTGCGAGCGACGCAAAGCATCTTCTGCCCCCGAACATGGGGATTGCTAAGTCGTTTCGCTCCTCCCAACGACGCTGAAACGATGGTTCCCCCGCGAGAGTGAATGATTCCTGTTCGTCCGTGACGATTACCACTCCGGCTTGACAGTATGAACGAGATGGCCAATACTCTCCCTTACTTGCCCGATACACGGAATAATTCGGGCAAAATTGAGGACGAATCGGGAACAATTGGTATGGTCGAGAACGAATCCAAGCAGCCTGGAGAAGGAGTGCGGAAGACGGCAGGGAAAACCGCGGTGCAGACACGGTACCCGGCGGACAGGTCTCTGGACGAGGATCTGGGCGCCTGGTGGGTTATGCACATCAAACCCAACTGCGAGAGGAAAGTTGCGGCATACCTTCTGAGCAGGAATATCAGCTATTACCTGCCTCTTCACAAGCGAAGGCAGAAAATCGGGTACTACGGCAGGATTAGAGAAACCGAGGTGCCGCTCTTCAGTGGATACCTGTGCTTTGCCCTGGACAAAGAGAAACATGCTCTGCTCTACGACACCAAGAAATTCGTACGAATCATAAAAGTTGAGGATCAACAAGGATTCGTTCAGGAGCTCAACGCCATATCCAGAGCCATAGAGACTGGCGAGGATCTCCTGGTACAGCCGGGCCTGGTTCCCGGGAAACGGGTTCTCATTCTCTCAGGGCCCATGGAAGGGATTGAAGGAGTCGTGGTGAAGCGCCGCTTGGAGCGGCAGTTGGCGCTATCGGTGAAAATGTTTAACCAGAGCGTCATCGTACGGCTGGACCCAAACACCAAAGTCGAAACTCTCTGAATGGAGATTCAGACATGGTGCACGGGCTACGGGCATTCTACCGCCGAGTTTCAGTATTGCTTTTCGTAGGTTCGGTACCGGATTTCATGACCGAGAGAGATTGCTTCGTCGCTGCGCTCATCGCAATGGCAGGCACGAGCAGTGTCATTGCGAGCGAAGCGAAGCAATCTGCTCCGACAAAAATATGCCCAGAATCGAGTTATACGAATGCGTTTTCAAGTACTTGAAATCGGGGAGGAACTTCTTGTAAGACGTTCCTCCCCGACCCCAACCTCAAGAACTTTTAGCTCTCACCGGCATCTGCATTCCAAATGAGGAAATGCAGATACCGGCGCATGATAGAAGTTTCTGGCAAGGGGTCTGGGGGGACACTCTTTACTAAAGAGGGTCCCTTCAATCTTACTTTTTTGAAAGCGCATTCGTATAAGTATAAGACATCCGCCCGGCCGTTTCTTTGCTCCATCAGGACGGCCTGGTCCAGGAGAGTCGGTGTTCCAGCTTGCGTGACGCATAGGTAAACGCGTAACATATGACGAAATAGATCATTGCGATAAAAAGAAATATTTCAGTCGGATACATCATGCTTCGATTGTTTACCTGGGTGGCCACCTGGGTCAGCTCCGAGACTCCGATGATATAAGCCAGGGAGGTGTCTTTTGTGAGCGAAACAAACTGGTTTACGAACGAAGGAATCATGTTGACCAGTCCTTGCGGTATCACCACGTAACACATCGCTTGCCACGGTTGCAGTCCCGTGGACAATGCAGCTTCCATTTGGGACTTGGGTACCCCCTCGATTCCTGCTCGAACGATCTGTCCCATGTAGGCCGAGGTGAAGAACGACAGGGCAATGATTACCGTTCGGGCCTCCGGAACAGGATGGCCGAGCAGCGACGGGAGCAGGAAGTACATCCAAAAGATGACCATGAGCAAGGGCATGCCGCGAATCGTATTCATGATTGCCACGGCAACATACTTGATCCCGCGGTTTCGGGAAATGCTCATGAGCCCCAGGATCAATCCGCCGAAAAACGAAAGCACGCAAGAGACCACCGCCAGATAGAGAGTGAGCGCGAGTCCGCCCAGACTGCCGTGAGGATACGCCCCGATGAGGAAGTACGTGAGATTGTTCTTGATTATTGCAACATCAAGCCATTGATCCATGCCCGTCTCTCTTCATGGGATCCAGGACTCTCTTGCGGTACAGATGTACCAGCCCGGCGATCGCAAGGGAAATCGCAAGATATACCAGAGTCGCTGCAGTGAACGCCTCATATCCTTTGAACGTGTAACTTTCCACCTGTCTCGCTTGATAGGTCAGCTCCGCCACTCCGATCGTCATTGCGAGCGACGAGTTCTTCACCAGATTCAGAAATTGATTCACGAGCGGTGGAATCGTAACTCTGATTGCTTGCGGCAAGATGACGTATTGCATCGATCGGATATATGAAAAGCCGGAGCTGAGAGCGGCCTCCATCTGCTCCTTCGGAATCGATCGGACACCCGAACGGATGTCTTCGGCTATGAATGCCGAGGTATAAAACGTCAGAGCGATCGCGGCTGCCGCAAACTCGAAATTCGTGCCCGTCAGCCAATCGTTCACCGCTTGAGGAAGGAGCTTGTAGGAACCGAAATACCAGAAAAAGATCTGGACCAGGAGCGGAGTGTTGCGAAAAAATTCCAGGTAACCGTAGGCAAACCAGCGGACGACACCCACTTGACTCATGCGCATGACTGCAATAGTCAGCCCCAGCAGGAACGCACATATGACGGACACGGCGGAGAGCTGCAAAGTGACGTACACTCCGGAGACCAGCCATTCGGCATAGGTTCCCGAGGTGATAATTCCCCAATCAAATGCATAGGCGGGCATATGAATCGTCTCTCACGTATGTTCCCCGGCCGTCGACAGGCTGTCCCACCGGCCATCGTCACGAAAATACATAAGGAATCTGTTTTCACAACCTGGCGGTTGTCTGCGGCCCCTCTATTTGCCCGGCGAGATGACGAAATTTCGGTCAAGAGGCGCGGACGAGTCAGGGCCAAACCATTTTTGAAAGATCTCCTTTGCTTGCCCGCTGGATTCCATTTCCAGAAGGGTGTTATTGACAAGGTCCAGAAATGCCGTATCGCCCTTACGCACGCCGATCGCGTACGGTTCCCGGGTAATCTTCAGGTTGGGAATCTCGAATTGATCCTTGTTCGGTGATTTATTCAGAATCCCCATCAGGATGGCTTCATCAGTCGTCACGGCAAACACCTTCCCCTGACACAGCGCCAGAAATGCTTGCGGATAATCGTCGAATGAAAGTATTGTCGCTGATGGCAGGGCCTTCCTGGCGTTCTGTTCCGAATTGGATCCCTTCGCGGTGGCGATCTTCTTCCCTTCCAGGTCTGCCAGACTCCTGACCGCGCCTTTTCTCGCGAGAAATTTCTGAGCAGTAACAAAATACGTGTAACTGAAGTCGATCTGCTGCGAGCGCTCCGGTGTGTTGGTCATGGTGGCTGCGATAATATCGATATTCTTTTCCATCAGTTGCGGCATCCGACTTGCCGAGGTGACGGCTTTGAGTTCCAGCTTTACCCCGAGCTTGTCCGCGATGGCTTTAAGAAAATCCGCATCGTAGCCTACGATGCGTCGGGTCGCCTCATCCACGTACCCGAAGGGCGGAAGCGAATCTTTGACACCGGCCACCAGCGTTCCTCTTTGTTGGATGCCCGCCAGGGTGTCCTGGGCTGCCAGAACGAAACCGCCGGACACATTGAAAAACAGACTCGTGACGAGCGACAAGATGACGAAAAACCTAACCATTCTTTTTCCTCCATCGATTAGTGCATGGGGGACAATACATGCTTCAGGAATTGACGTGTTCGCGCGTGCTTGGGCTTACTGAAAAATTCCGAGGGCTCTGCTTCTTCGAGAATGGCTCCCCGGTCCATAAAGACCACGCGATGTGCCACCTCCGACGCGAACCCCATTTCATGGGTCACCACGCACATGGTCATACCCGTCCCTGCAAGATCATTCATGACAGCCAGCACTTCGCCTATCATTTCAGGATCGAGGGCAGACGTAGGTTCGTCGAACAACATGATTTTCGGTTTCATTGCGAGGCTCCTTGCAATCGCGACCCGCTGTTGTTGGCCGCCGGAGAGTTGCGACGGATAAGCATCCCGTTTCTCCACAAGTCCCACCCGTTGCAGAATCTCCATGGCCTGATCCCGAGCCTCCTGTTTGGGCGTCTTGCGAACCTTGACGGGAGCAAGAATGATGTTGCTCAGAACGCTCAAATGCGGATAGAGATTGAACTGTTGAAAAACAAATCCGATTTCCGCGCGCAGGGAACGGATGTCCGTATTCGGATCCGAAATATCGTGCCCGTCGACAGTGAGCCTACCTTTATCAATGGGTTCGAGCCGGTTGATTGTACGGATGAGCGTCGATTTACCGGAGCCTGATGGACCGCAAATCACCAGTACTTGCCCTTGCTGCACGTGCAAACTGACGTCGTTCAAGACGAGGAGCTTACCGAACCGCTTGTACACGTTTTGAAATCGAATCATCGCTTCTCGTGCCCGTTTTGCATACTACGGCTTTGAAAGGAGCCATATTCCCCGGAATGTGCCGCCATGGTAGCACGCGGAAAGAATAGCGTGCAAGCCGGCGCGTCGTTCCGGAATTCGCACGTTGATGTTCCATGGGTTGGGACGGATTCGACAAACGACGGTTCTTGTAATAATGATTCATACGAATGCGCTTTCAAAAGAGTAAGATCGGGGAGGAACGTCTTACAAGAAGTTCCTCCCCGATTTCAAGTATTTGAAAACGCATTGGTATCAATCTCGCGAGGGAACCATGCTTTCCGGGGGCATCGTTCGTCGCAACGGCACATGTTGCCCGTAACCGAACGGATACTGTGAGTCCTTGCCGAGGCCATCTGGGAGAGCTGGACCTACCTCTATGCAAAAGGCGGTACGAGAAGCCACGGGGCTCCACACTGTCATCAGCATTTTATGTTGTATCCAGTTGTTCAATACGGTAATATGAATCGTACATACTGGTCGGACCAAAGTGAGACACGCTATGCCGGTAGATCCATCTGACCGCAATCGAAAACCCGTCTACGAAGGGGTGCGGGAACAAATTCAGCAGCTTATCCTGGAAGGAACATTCCGCGGGGGCCAAAAACTCCCCGGGGAGCGTACTCTTGCCGAAAACCTCCACGTTTCAAGGAATTCCGTGCGTGAGGCACTTCGGCTCCTTGAGGAGAACGATATCGTCCGGACCCGGCATGGTGACGGGACGTACGTCTGCTCGGCGGAAAACGGAGCCCTGGTTCATTTCCTGAACAAGTCATTTGAAATGCGAAAACGCAGGGTTCGGGAAATTTTTGAGTTCCGCCGCATCCTTGAACCTCAGATCGCTTGGTTGGCCGCTCACAACATCAGTCGCCGGGAAGTGGACGGGTTGAAGGTGTTGATTTTTGACCAGCAGAAAAAGCTGTTTTCCGGCGAAGAAGATTCGGATCTGGATGAGGCTTTTCATCTGTTGCTGGCAAAGGCCACAAAAAATGCCGTCATTGTCGAGGTGATGAGAAATCTCACCACTATTTTGAACGAAACCAGGTCGCATCGGTTTTCCACCGAAGAACGGAAGGCTTCTTCGTTACGAACGCACATCCTGATTGTCGACGCCTTGGAAAAGAGAGATCCCGAAGCAGCGAGACGGGCTATGGAAGAGCATCTTCAGGAAGTCGAACAAGCGATCTTCGGTACGGGAGGAACAAAGACATGAATTCCCGATTTGTAGACGTCCCGCAGTGTCTCACGCACCAGGGGGCGTCATGATATGGATCGTAATGACGTATGCCGCTGTGGGGGCGGTTGCCGGAATCCTGGCCGGGTTGCTGGGTGTCGGCGGCGGATTGGTAATAGTCCCGATGCTGGTGTACTGCTTCGCTGCTCAGGGCGTGTCCTACGATCAGATCATGCATCTGGCTCTGGGAACGTCGCTGTCGAGTATCATGTTTACGTCTATGTCCAGTTTCATGGCTCACCACCGCCGGGGAGCGGTACGCTGGGATATAGTCCGGGGAGTGGCCCTCGGGATCGTTATGGGAACGTTTCTGGGCTCCTGTATTGCGGCGCAGTTATCCACGGCTTTCTTGAGTATTTTTTTCGTCGTATTCCTGTATTATTGCGCGGTTCAGATGATTCTTGATCGAAAACCGAATCCTTCCAGGCAATTACCTGGAAAATTCGGCATGTTCGGCGTCGGAAACCTCATCGGCGCAGTATCCAGTTTTGTGGGTATCGGCGGTGGCACGTTGTCGGTCCCGTTCATGGTCTGGTGTAATATTCCCGTGCACCACGCGATCGGAACTTCGGCGGCTATCGGATTTCCCATTGCAGTGGCCGGAACCGTGGGGTACGTGTATTCCGGTCTCCATGCACCGAATCTGCCTGATTATTCTCTTGGGTATATGTACGTGCCCGGCCTTTTGGGAATAGTCTGCTCGAGCGTCCTTACTGCGCCCCTGGGCGTATGGATCGCTCACCGTCTGCCGGTAAGAAAGCTGAAACAGGTCTTTGCAGTACTGCTGGGAATCATGGGAACCAGGATGCTCTACGGCCTGCTGTAAAGAGAGGGAGCGCAATTATCTCTTGTCTTGTCCTTCCTGTGACTCGAACGCTGTTTCTCCCGCGGGCAGCCCTTCGATCACTTCTGTGGAACCGTGCGGGAAGTAGTCAAACCTCCCCCCCCGGGCGTATGTAGCCACGTCGATACCTGCTTGTTTCGCCATGCCGACGGCCATTGCGCTGGCGCTGGATCGGGAAACGACTATGGGAAATCGGCTTCGAGCGGCTTTGGTAAGCACCTCGGAGGTTATTCTGCCGGTGGTGAGGAGCAGTTTGTCCGCGGTTTGCACGCGGTTCAAGAAACAATACCCGACTATTTTGTCCACCGCATTGTGTCGTCCGAGATCTTCAAGGATGACGAGGGTGTCTGATACCGTGGCAACCGATGCGGCGTGCACCCCGCGGGTGATGCTATAGATTCCGCGATATGTGTCCAGTTCGAGCATTCGCTTCAAAATGGAGGCGGCCGGAATGACGAGGCTCGGCAATGTCTTTTCGCGGGGTGACGCTGATACCTCCACCGAGAATACCAATCCCCCGGCGCATCCCGAGGTAAGCATTCCTTTGCGTTCCAGTTTCTCGATGCGCTCTTCAGGCACATTCAGCTCCACGCGGGCGATCCGGTTGCCATGATCCACGACACATTCCGTTATTTCGTCCGGAGTCGTGAGAACTCCCTCGGAAACCAAGAAACCTACGAACAGTTCGCGTAAATGAGTAGGGAGGGTTGCCATGGAAAGGATTTCGCGATCGTTGACGAAGAGCGTATACGGAACTTCTCTTGCGAGAGGAATGGTTCTGGGCTCCAGCAGACCTTTGTTGTACCGCATCCCTGCAATTTCCGCGACAAGCCCGGGAGAGTTGTTTCGGTTGGTCGTCACAGAGCTTTTCCTTTCAACTCTGCTATGCTCCGCTTTCGGCTGGTTTCCATCACCCGGCCCGCATTACGGATCAAGATTCTTCTCCAGCGGCAGACTTCTTCGGCCTATAATCACCGTCGAACAGATCGCGAAATTGCTGATTCGCGTACTTTTCGCAACGGGTTCGCAGGCGGGTATAGGTCCACAACAGGTCGAGGCCTTGTTCCGTGAGTCGTGATCCGTCGCTGGTTCGTTCGACCAGCTTAAAACCGCAGCGTTCCTCCGTCGCCCTGATCTTCCCCCAGACGGCTCTGAACGGCTGTTTGAGCTTTGTAGCCGCTTTATTCATAGAGCCTGTTTCCAGGATTGCCTCGAGAATACGGAGTCTGCCGGTACCAATGACGAGTTTTCCGTCCTCGTTTTCGACCCATATTTTGGACCGCACACGAAGAGCCATGCATCACCATCCTTACATCTGTGCACAAAATGAGCTGCGGCCGCGCGAATCCCGACGATGGCACGAGCAGCGCATGCCGAATTCCGAATTTTTTATTATATTCCTAATCGCAGCCTCGTTCAACAACTGCCCATACTCATGCGTTTTGTAATCACTCAGTTCCTCGGGGAAAGTGCCTAACCTCTGTCATTGCGAGGAGTGAAACGACGAAGCAATCTCGATAGTTAAAGGCAGAGTTTGCTTCGCTGCGCTCGCAATGACATCCTTTACCGTCCGTAACTGAGACGTTACTGCGCTTTCAAGAAAGTGCTTAAGGTGGACGTTTCACTCCTCGCAAGGACATGGAAACGACGGCTCCCTGGCGAGACCGAATGATTACCAAGATTCCTTAATTGTGTGCATTTCCAAACCATGCACTTGAACGGTCCTCAGCCATGTGCTATGTGCCAATGAGCAATCTTTCCGAGGAGGTATTATGCACAGCGCTCCCTTCCGGGTGGCCCTCATATTCGGAGGTCGTTCTGCAGAACACGAGGTTTCCTTGCGATCAGCGTCGTCAGTGTTCCAGGCCATGGACAAGTCAAGATACGAGGTCATTCCCGTCCTGATCACGCAGGATGCCGCGTGGTTTCGTATGCCTGCCGATGATTCCTCGTTCCGTACGGGTGTGGACCTTTCCGGGAAGGCAAAGCTTTTATTTTCGCCCGATCCGGCCCACAAGGGGTTTCTCGTACTCGACGGCCGGGGCGGTATTCAACCCATGGACGCGGACGTGGTGTTTCCCGTGCTTCACGGGACCTACGGCGAGGACGGTACGCTACAGGGCTTGTTCGAACTTGCGAACGTCCCGTACGTCGGTTGCGGAGTCCTGGCATCTGCAGTGGGTATGGACAAGATACTCATGAAAGCGGCTTTCAAGGAAAACGGGCTGGAAGTGGGACCGTTCTTCTGGTTTCTGCGCTCGGACTGGAAACGCCGGCGTTCAGACATTCTTAAACGCCTGCAACTGAGCACATTCCCGGTCTTCGTGAAACCCGCGAATCTGGGATCTTCCGTAGGAATAACAAAGGTTGCGGACCCGTCGGGCTTTGAAGCAGCCGTGCACCTGGCCGCATCATACGATCGTAAGATTCTCGTGGAAGACGGCATTTCCGGCAGAGAGTTGGAAGTGAGCGTCCTGGGAAACGACGATCCCGTTGCCAGCCTTCCCGGCGAAGTCGTTTCACACGCAAATTTCTACGATTACGAAGAAAAATATCTTCGCGACACAGCGGAATTGATCATCCCTGCGGATCTCCTCCCGGACGTCGTAGAAGCGGCTCAGGACGCGGCAACCGGTGCTTTCAAGGCAGTGGACGGATCCGGTCTGGCACGGGTGGATATGTTTCTCACTGCGGATCGACGCATTGTGGTCAACGAAATAAATACTCTTCCGGGTTTCACGTCTATCAGCATGTACCCCAAGCTGTGGGAAGCCACGGGATTGCCGTACTCACAACTCATCGACAGGCTGGTGGATCTGGCTCTGGAGCGTCACAGGGAAAAACAGACCATACAGACCGACAGACAATCATGAAAGCAATGATTCTCGCCGCCGGCCTCGGCACCCGACTGAGGCCCCTGACAAGGGAGGTGGCCAAACCGGCAGTGCCTCTCCTGGGACAGCCGCTGGTGGTGCGACTGATCCGAAAGCTTGCACGTGAAGGCGTGTCGGATTTCAGATTGAATCTCCACCACGCACCGGAGTCGATCAAGAAACTGTTTCGTATTCCGCCGTGGGACTCCCTACCGGTCACGTTCTCTTACGAAGATGAAATTCTGGGCACTGCAGGCGGCCTCAAGGCAAACGAGTCATTTTTCGCCGATGGCACTTTCATCATGGCCAACGCGGATATCGTCATAGATTTTTCCTTGCAGGAGGCACTCGATTTTCACCGGCGCAATGCCGCACTCGCAACAATGATCCTGTATCCCCAGGAATATCCGTACCGCTATTTTCAGGTGCGCATAGATCAGCAGGGACGTCTCCGCCATTTCAAAGGCATGTGTCCGGGAGGAGATCTCCGGCCGGAAGCGTACGTATTCACGGGAGTACACATCCTGGAACCGGAAATATTTTCCTATATTGCCGCTGGAAAATTCTCGGAGATCAATGACGAGGTCTACCCTGCGGCCCTTGGCAAGGGAGAGAAAATATGCGGAATTCCGGTCAACGGATACTGGAACGACCTGGGTGATCCCCGGCGTTATCTCGCCGCACAAAAGGACCTGTTGATACGGGAAGCACCAAAACGACACACGTGGTTTGCTCCGGACGTTCGAGTGGCGGATTCGGCACGAGTCGGTCCCTTCGTTTCCGCGGGAAGCGGATGTGCCATCGGTGCGAAAGCTACCGTGGAAAACGCGATTCTCTGGGAGAACGTCTCCGTGGAGAGAGGCGCCACAGTGCGAAACTGTATCGTGGGTTCCGGGATGACGCTTACGGGCGACTTGTGCGACAAGATCATAACACGCGACGGCGAGGTCTCTCTTGTCTGATAATCCACGGCAACTCGAATCGAAACTGAAATCGGCGATGTTACACATGGGCTCGCCGGAACACATCACCAAACTTGCAGGCGATGCGTCCACTCGCGCCTACTACCGGGCACGTTTCCCCGATTCCCGGAGTGTGATCCTCATGGTTTCCGAGAACCCGGCTCTACACGAGGAAGAGGCGTTTCTGGAAGTCCAACATTTCCTGGAAACTCTAGGATTGGCGGTCCCGGGGGTTCTTGCTCATATTGCAGACGACGGAATAATCGTCCTGGAAGATCTCGGAGACGACCTGCTGGAAGTGGTGGTTAGAAATGCACCGGCAGAGCGGATTCGGGATCTGTACTACGAAGCAACGGACATCCTGCTCAGGATGCGCAGAGCGACTTTCACCGCTTCCAAGGATTGCAGGCCCTTCCATTTAGCCTTTGACCAGCAGAAGCTCATGCAGGAAATGAGTTTTTTCGTTCGTCATTATATCGGGAGCCTCCGTAAAGCTCGTCCTTCAGCTGCCGCAACCTCCGCGCTGGAGAGGTTTTTCGTCAAAATCTGCGAAATGCTGGCTGCGGAACCCCGAATCTTCACTCACAGGGACTATCATTCCCGCAATTTGATGCTGCACGGCGGCCGGCTTTTCATGATCGATTTCCAGGATGCCCGGATGGGACCGGCCCAATACGATCTGGCCTCACTGCTGCGCGATTCATACGTGACCCTGCCGGAGGATCTCGTCGACGAATTGCTCGACTATTACGCGCAAGAAACCGGAAAGACCGGGGAAGTCGCGCGGGACAGGTTCAGATACATATTTGATGTGATGTCCCTCCAGCGGAACATTAAGGCTCTCGGAACATTCGGCTACCAGATTGCGGTGCGCGGCTCGACGCGGTACGAGTCTTCCATTCCACGGACAGGCCGGTACATAGAGCGCAACATCGCGCGCCATGAGGAATTTGGCGAGTTCAGGGCTGTTGTAGAGGAGTTCATTTGGGGGCCCGCCCTGGAAAAGAAAGACTTCATATAATACATTACTATTTTATTGTAACTTATTGTTATATTTGATATGATACGATCATCAGGATGGGGAAGCCCGTCCAAATTCTCCTGGAGCCGGAAAAATGAATAAGATCCTGATGATCTGCCTCTGTGCCGCTTTTTTCTGCGGGTTTGCCGTCCCTCACGCCAACGCGGCCGACGTCACGAGTTTCGATGCCAAAATTCAGCAGATCAGGGAGAGCATTGAAGCACAAGTCGAACGTATCAAGAGGGCTCGCGAGAATACCGATGCCCAGATGAGCCTCGCTCGAATTCGCCTTGCGGATCAGCTCAGTCGTTCCCAGGAGGATCTCCATGTACAGACGGCAACGTTGGAGCGTTTGCGCGAACAGCTGACTGACCAGGTTTCTCAGGCAAACGGAGCGATGACGACCTATCAGAGCAGTTGGAAAGATACCGCGGCCAAGGCCCTGGCGGATATCGAGGCACAGTTGAGTCAAACGAATGCGGCCATCGCCAAG
>Ga0187785_10000395_pt1 | contig 16421 bp, 12 predicted proteins | sample 0815_BV2_4_20_MG_FD_132466 | JGI IMG/M metagenome (GOLD analysis project Ga0187785, IMG submission 132466) | Tropical peat soil microbial communities from peatlands in Department of Meta, Colombia - 0815_BV2_4_20_MG | ecosystem: Environmental > Terrestrial > Soil > Wetlands > Peat | place...
ACCGACGGCGACATCGATACTCTCTCCAACCGGATCGCGCATGTCAGGACCTGGACTTTCGTCGCCAACCGGCCCGATTGGCTCGCCGATCCGGACCATTGGCAAGCGGTCACGCGCACTGTCGAGGACAAGCTTTCCGATGCGTTACACGAGCGTTTGGCCGAACGTTTCGTGGACCGCCGCACTAGCGTGTTGATGCGGCGGCTGCGAGAAAACGCAATGTTGGAAACCGAAATCGGAAAATCTGGCGAGGTAACGGTCGAGGGCCATGTGATAGGCCGTCTCGACGGCTTCACGTTTGCACCCGATGCGTCCGCTGAAGGCTCCGAGGCCAAGGCGCTTAACGCCGCTGCACAGAAAGCTTTGGCGGGCGAAATCGAAGCGCGCGCCACCAAGATTTCGCAGGCCTCCAATGAACAAATTGTTCTCGCCGCCGACAGCGCATTGCGCTGGACCGGTGATCTGGTCGGCAAATTGACTGCTGGCGACGATACTTTGCGTCCGCGCGTGCGTGTGATCGCCGACGAACACCTGACCGGGCCTGCACGTGAATTGGTTCAAACACGGCTCGATCTCTGGCTCAAAAACCATATTGAAAAACTGCTCGCACCGCTTTTCTCGCTCACGGCCGCCGAGGATGTTACCGGCATGGCGCGAGGCGTTGCGTTTCAGCTGGTAGAATCGCTGGGTGTGCTGGAACGGCAAAAAGTGTCTGAGGAGGTCAAAGGCCTCGACCAGCCGGCGCGCGCGACCTTACGCAAATATGGTGTTCGATTCGGTGCGTATCACATTTATCTTCCAGTGCTGCTCAAGCCTGCACCGCGCGCGCTGGCGACACAGCTGTGGGCGATAAAGCACGAAAGTCCTGATGCGAAGGGCGTGAGCGAATTGCTGCATCTGGCGGCGAGCGGGCGCACTTCGATTCCCGTCGACAACGAGACCCCTAAAGCGCTTTACCGCACCGCCGGCTATCGTATTTGCGGGGAACGCGCGGTGCGCGTCGATATTTTGGAGAGACTGGCTGATCTTATCCGGCCGGCGCTGTCCTGGCGCGAAGGCGCTCCGGGTCCCAAGCCGGACGGCGTGTTCGACGGACGCAGCTTTGTGGTGACCGGTGCCATGACGTCGCTTACCGGTGCTTCCGGTGAAGACTTTGCGTCCATCTTGCGCTCGCTCGGATATCGCATGGACCGCAAGCCGAAACCCGTGGAGCCGGCAACGACACCGACCGCCGCAACCAACGAGACGGCGGCAAGCGATGTGACCCCTGCGACAACGGAATCTGCCCCGGGCAGCTCTCCACCCAGTGAAGTTGCATCGGTGGTCGGTGCGCCATCGCGATCACTGTTGCCAGAGCCGGAGATTCTCGTGCCATCGGTGCAAGAACCTTTTGGCGCGGCGCCCGAGGCCACAAAATCGGATGTTGAAGCTGGCACTGCGGAGGTGGCCCAGTCCGTGCTGCAGGCGGCGGAAAACGCACAGACCGATTCGATCGAAAACAAATCCACTGAGGAACCGGCTTTCATCGACACCTGGCGGCCGGCCGGGCGATCCGAACGCCGTCCGCACCGGCCACGCCGCGCGCATCGCGCGCCAACGCGAGCAGCACCGGCTGGCGAAGCTACCGCCGCGGCGACAGAGCCTCCGACGGCAGCGATACCTGACGCAGTTCAGCCGCAGCGCGGCCCTCGGCGCCCACGCCACGATCAGGGCGATCGTCCGGAGCGCCAACAACGAATTGACCGCCATGAGCGGCAACAGCGGATGGAGCGTCAGAGCCAGCGCACCGAGCGCAATGAACGTGCGCCGCGCGGCGGGCGGCGCCGCGATCGTGATGACGGGATTGGACGCGCGGAGCGCGAGCAATATTTCGCGAAGCCACACGGCTCGGACCGACGCGACAAACAACCTGATCCAAATTCACCCTTTGCCAAACTTGCCGCGCTCAAGCAGCAACTGGAGCAAGGGGCCAAAGAGCCGTCTTGACCACCCGAGGTCCGGATCGCCAGCGCATCGACAAATGGCTGTGGCATGCCCGGATGGTTCGCACGCGCAGTGCTGCCACCGCGCTCACGACGGCAGGGTTCGTCCGGCTTAACGGCCAGCGCATGACGGTTGCCAGCCACCCGGTGCGGATTGGTGATGTGGTAACGCTCGCGCTCGATCGCGTCGTCAGGGTGGTTCGCGTCGAGGGCGTTTGCGAAAGGCGCGGCGCCGCCCCCGCCGCTCGCACGCTTTACCGTGATTTGACCCGTGATTCCGCGAGCGGGGCCTTCAATTCCCGTGGGTTAGTCGGCTAGGCCTGTCGGTGGCAAGCCGGCCGGTTGCGGCATATGTGGGGTTAGTCTAGGCAGCGTTTGTTGATTATCGGCCGGAGTGGGGAATGACTTACGTCGTCGTCGAAAACTGCATTAAGTGCAAATACATGGACTGCGTAGAGGTGTGTCCGGTGGACTGCTTTTACGAGGGCGACAACATGCTCGTCATTCATCCGGACGAATGCATCGATTGCGGCGTGTGCGAGCCCGAATGTCCGGCAGAGGCAATAAAACCGGATACCGAATCCGGGCTGGAAAAGTGGCTGGAACTCAATGCCCAATATGCCAAGAGTTGGCCGAATATAACGGTCAAACGGGAACCCCCGGCTGACGCCAAGGATTGGGACGGGGTGCCGGAAAAATTCAAAAAGTTCTTCTCTGCGGATCCCGGTACCGGTGACTGAGTTTACCACCCCGTTAGTGGCTCGACGGCTCCACTCCAGGCTTTTGTCGCAGGGCGTTAACCGATTCCGGTAAATTGCAGGGCCGTTGCAGCAGAATTGCAGTTTTGGATCGTCATAAGGCTTTGATTCCGCCTAAAAATGTGCTATATATGTAAGAAATGGACAGGAACGGACGTTTCACCGGTGTGCTCCCCCTTCGGGAGCCTTATTTTTCGGTGGCCGAGTTCCCGAGTTCCCAGATCAGAGGGCGTGTAATCCACGCGTGAGCAGTGGCCGGAAAAACGCGTCATAAATCAAAGAAAGGTTCCACCGGAATGAGCCGTGGGCCGAAAAAGTCCGCCGAAGCGCGGCGGACCTCCCATGCCTCGCGCGGCGCCGTCCGCGGTGGGGCCCCTGCAGCCAAAATGGCCGGCAACCGCAAAGGTGCCGGTGAAGGAGTCGTGCCTGGAATGACCTCTAATAAGAAGACTACCCAACGACAAGGCTTCAAGACTAACGAATTTATCGTCTATCCGGCCCATGGCGTGGGCCAGATTATGGCGATCGAGGAGCAAGAAGTCGCCGGCGCCAAGCTGGAACTGTTCGTCATCAATTTCATCAAGGACAAGATGACGTTGCGGGTTCCCACCGCCAAGATCGTGTCAGTGGGCATGCGTAAGCTGGCTGAAGGGCCGTTGGTCAAGCGCGCGCTTGAGACGCTCAAGGGTCGTGCGCGCATCAAACGTACGATGTGGTCGCGCCGGGCGCAGGAATACGAAGCTAAAATCAACTCTGGCGATATCGTCGCCATTGCTGAGGTGGTACGCGACCTTTACCGCTCGGACACCCAGCCGGAACAGTCTTATTCGGAGCGGCAGCTTTACGAAGCGGCGCTCGATCGGCTGTCGCGCGAGATTGCCGCTGTTCAGCGGGTTACCGAGACCGAGGCGATCAAGGAGATCGAGGCGGCGCTCGCCAAGGGCCCACGCCGTGGTCCCAAGCCGCCGGAGGATGCCGGTCCCGAAGAGGGGGTCGAGGAAGAGGCAGCTTAAGCATCGGCTCGCTCGGAGATATCGAAAACCCGGCGCTTGCGCCGGGTTTTTTCGTTTGGCGAACCGCATCCTGCCGCCAGTTGCCTGGACCATCTGCCCAGTTAAAATGCTGCCGATCACCCCATCGACGGTATGGAGCAAGCAATGACCGCCATTCGCGGCTATGTCGCGCCGACCACCGAAGCCGATGCGCTCGGGGTGCATTCGCTCGATCAGTTTGTGCTGGCAGTACCCGACGCGTCGGTGGCGCAGGATTTCTACGGTCTGTTCGGCCTCGACGTTCAACGCGACGGTAACGCGCTCGCGATCAAGACGTTTGGTCACGAGCACCGCTGGGGATCAGTGGTTGAAGGCACCAAGACAAAGGCGCTGCACCATCTTTCATTCGGCTGCTACGCGGACGATCTCCCGCGTCTCAAGGCGCGCATCGAAGAGCAGGGTATCAAGCTTATTGATCCTCCGCCTGGCTTTGAGAGCAATGGCATCTGGTTTCGCAACCACGAAGGCGTACTTATCGAAGTCAAGGTCGGGCCGAAAGTGTCGCCCGACAAGAAATCCGAAAGCCAATGGATTTCTGCGCCCGCCGGAGTTGCTGCCGCGACCATCAGGGAAAAGACGCCGCCCGTGCGCCCGCGCCGGTTATCGCACGTGCTGATTTTCACACGCGACGTCGGCGAGTCGATCAAATTCTACGAACGTACACTTGGCTTGCGCCTGTCAGACCGTGCCTCCGATCTCGTCGCCTTCATGCACGGGATCCACGGCAGCGATCATCATTTGCTGGCGCTGGTCAAATCGTCGGCGCCCGGGTTCCATCATTGCAGCTGGGATGTCGCGAGCCTGAACGATATCGGTCTTGGCGCTATGCGCATGCACGACAAGGGCTGGACCAAGGGCTGGGGCCTCGGGCGCCATGTGCTCGGATCAAACTATTTCCACTATGTGCGGGATCCGTGGGGTAGCTTCTCCGAATATTCCTGCGACATCGATTACATCCCGAAAGAAGAACGCTGGCCGGCGGCTGACCACAAGCCTGAGGACTCGTTCTATCTCTGGGGTCCGGACGTGCCGCGCGAATTCACGATCAACTACGAAGGCGGCGAAAGCTGACGGCGTCTCAAGCGAATCATTTGTCATGCCCGCGCTTGTCGCGGGCATCCACGTCTTAACGGGCTGGCAAAATCAAAGACGTGGATGGCCGGGACGAGCCCGGCCATGACAGCAGTAACGTATTGCCACGAACAGTACGAGCGCCCTCAGTCCACGACGATCTTGACCTTCTCACCGGGCTTCAGGTGGTCATGCGCGCCGAGGCCGTTGAGTGCTCGAAAGCGATCGAGCGCGTGGTCGGAAATGGCCATTCTGTGCGCGAGCTTTTCGACCGTGTCGTTTGCACCGACGGCAATGATCTTCAGATGCATCGGCTTGACCTGTTGACTTTCTTTCAGGGTCATTCGGCGGAAAGTCATGATGGACTCGCGAAACTGGTGGTCCACTTGGGTGGTTCTTGACTTGGCAGCAAAAATAAAACGATAGACGTCGCTGCCGAAGCGCACTGCGAAAATACGAAATGACCAGCTCCCACCGCCGGCCGTTGCGGTCGCAGCCGGAAAGCCATTGACGGAAAATTCCTCAACACTTGCGGGATCGACGTTTTCCATCCATCCCGACTTCAGGTAATCGGGCAGCGATTGCTCGGCCGGGACGCTGATTACATCGAGACGTAATGCTTCGTCTCCGCCTTCTTTGAGTCCGAGCACCGCCTGTGCCGTGTTATCGAGCGTGAAGCCCGGTGGTGCAACGAACGTAAATCCAAGTTTGGGATGCAAGAAATGGCGGCCGCGGGCAAAACCCTCGCTGGGATCTTCGCCATAAACAAGGCCGTCCAGATCGCCGAGATATTCGGCACGGTCACGTTCGCCGCCACCCGGGCCGGTGAATTGGCGAGCATTCGCGAGCGCGTTTTTCACGCGGTCTGGAGTCGCCGGATGGCTGGAGAGAAAATCGAGCATGCGCGGATCCACGCCACCGCCAGCGGCTTTAAGGTCGGCATTGCGCTGCATGTCGGTCAAAAATCGCGAAGCGCCGAATGGATCGAAACCTGCGCGCGCCGAAATGCCGACCCCGATGCCGTCGGCTTCAAATTCCTGTGCACGCGAGAATGCCGCGAGCGTGAGTTTCGATTTTGCGAGCGCCAATGCTCCTACCTGAGGGTCGCTGAGAACGTCATTGACCACATGACTGATAATCGCGACCTGCCGCGCCTGCTCCTCGCGAATTGCCGCATGGCGCGCGATGACGTGGCCCATTTCGTGTGAAAGCACGGACGCAAGCTCGGCTTTGTCATTGGCGAGAGCGATCAATCCGCGCGTGATATAGAGCCGCCCGTTGGGGAGCGCGAAGGCGTTGATTGCCGGTGAGTTAAGAATGATGACCTGATATTTCAGATCCGGTCGCTCGGACGCCGCCACAAGACGGTCGACCGTCTTCTCAATCATGGCATGCAGCCGCGCATTGTCGTATTCGCCGCCATAGGCAGCGAGTATGCGGCCGTGCTCGCGTTGTGTCGCAGGTTCCTGCTCGGCCTGCGAGGATGTCTGGGGCACCGGAAGCGAAACGAGGCGATTGCCTGACGTGCTCGTGCAGCCGGCCAGCAGCAAGCCCAGAATGGCAGCAATCCCAAACGCGCGGCCTGCGATCCCGGTCGTTAGCGTAGCCATACCGCTCTACTCACAATAACCTTTACTCGATGAGCTCGATCTGTTCGGGGGCAGCAGCCTCGATCACCGGGCCGCTGTGCTGTTCAATCCAGCCGCGTACCCTGATCGGATGGCCTTCCAGCCGTTTTGGATCGACGCCAGCCGTGATGAAATCCCGCCGATGCCGCTTGAGAATGGTGACAGTGAAGTCCCGCGTCCAGCGCCGTCCGAAATTCAAATACATTGTGGCGCCGCTTTCACGCACCGACAAGACCTTGCCTTCTACCAGCGCAAATTGACCCCGCGCATCTGCTATCTGGTTAAGATTTTCGGACTTCAAAGGGGCAAAATTGGGGTCGGCCCATAGCCCGAGGCGCGCCGCGCGTGCCGCCCGTTCGGCGCTCAACATCGCATCGGCGCAGGATTTGTCACCGATCCTTGCCGAAACCCGCGCTTGGCCTCGCTCAAGCATCGCTTGCTGGACCGACTGCTGGCTGTCGTCGACGTAGGCGAAGGCGACCAAACGGCCATAACGATCCTGTTCAGGGCCGAGCCTTTTCAAGCGCACGTCGCGCCCGCCAACGAGTGATTGCAATGCGTTGCGGCTTTCGTCCGTGACTTCAATTGCGGACAGCCGCAGCTCGCGGCCATCGGCGAGTAACAGCGTGCGGCCATCGCGTACGCTGACGACACGACCCACCCCCATTTCGGTAAGTTTGCAGGATTCCTCTGCCGCCACACGGCACAGGAGGGCCGGCAGAATTGCCATGGACAGAGCCATGGACAGAGCCATGCACAGAATTGCGGCTTGGGCCTGGGAGAAAGGACGTTTCATGAACCGATGGTCGGAACTCGCCATTAGGCCCGTCGATAGAGATGGCGATCACGTTTCGAAGGGCTAGAATGTCTCAAACAGTCTGGACGCAATTATCGCCGGGGAGGGTATGAATGCAAACGCGCCGCGCTGTGCAAAACCGCCGCAAGTTCCTGACATCAATTGCCGCCACTGGTGTGATGGCTATCTCCGGAGCGCGCGGCGAAGACAGCCATTGGCCCGACCGTCCTGTGCGGATCATTGTGCCGTATCCGGCGGGTGGCTCAACCGATGTGCTCACGCGGATACTGGCCGAACGGCTGAAAGATATACTCGGCCAACCTTTCGTTGTCGAAAACCGGGCAGGCGCCAGCGGCAATATCGGGATTGCAGCGGTGACCGGCAGTCCGCCGGATGGCTATACCGTCGGTTCTGCCACGATCGGCCATTTCGCAATCAATCAATTTCTCTACAGCAAGATGCCTTTTGATGCTGAACGCGACATGATCCCGGTCTCTATGACTTGGGAACTGCCCAACGTTTTCGTCGTCCCTTCGGATCATGTGCCGGCGAAATCGCTCGCCGAATTCCTGGCCTGGGCGAAGCAGAAGGGACAGGTCAGCTTTGGTAGCCCCGGAGCCGGCACCACGCCGCATCTCTCTGGCGTCATGTTTGTCAAGCGCTCGGGCATCGACGCCATCCATGTTCCATTCCGTGGCGCTGCCCAGACCATACCCGCCATGCTTGCCGGTGATGTCAATTTTGCAATCGACAATCTCGCCTCGTATGTTCCGATCATTCAGTCAGGAAAGATGCGCGCCCTCGCAGTAACGTCGGCGCAACGTTGGCCGACTTTGCCGGATATTCCAACGATGGGTGAAGCCGGCATCAAGGATTTCGTGGTGACATCATGGGCAGCCTTCGTGCTGCCGGCAGGAACGCCGCGGCCGATCGTCGACAAGCTGTCTGCGGCCCAACGGCAGATCGCGGGTGAATCGTCCGTTCAGGAACGCTTCCTGGTTGCGGGCGCGCGCGTGCTTTCCAGCACGCCCGAAGGCGCTCGTGCCTTCGCCGCCAAGGAACGGGCGATCTGGAAAGATGTCGTCGCTGAGTCTGGCGCGAAAATGGATTAAGCCGAAGACCGATGCGTCACATCGGCGTCTGTGCTACATCGCAGCGCGACGGTCCCGTAGCTCAGCAGGATAGAGCAGCGGTTTCCTAAACCGAAGGTCGGAGGTTCGACTCCTCTCGGGACCGCCAGTTAACTCATTTTATGAGAATGTCGGTCGGTTGGTCCATCGTCCCGCGAAAATTTGCTGCTAGTTTGAAAGGAATATCTTGGCGCCGTAGGGGCCGACGCCTGGCGGCACGGGGACTTCGGTCGCGCTGTAGTCGGAGTTCAGCATCAGGTTCGGACCTGAATAAAGGTGAAGTTGATTGACCACGAGGACGGTATAGGCGGATTTGTCCGCGATGGGCTGGGTGGCATCGATGATGATTTCGCCCTGGGGCATATATATGGTGCCGAGCAAGTTGCGGGCGTTGTCGCTGAGTATCTGATGCTGACGCGGCGCACCGGTCTTGAGCGCTCGGCCGGCAGCTCCGCGACCGCTCTTGGGTTTCAAGGCCGGGGCGGGAGCCCCTGACGGGTCATCAAAGATCAACAAGCCTGCAAGCGGTCCGTCTTTCGGGGCGGACAGGCTGACGGTCGTGTCGGCATCGAACGTGAGGTTTGCCCCATTGCCGGTGAGATAAATCCCCACCTCGGTGCCGGATATGGATGCGCCGGTGTCCACAACGAGCGGTCCATCCTTGATGATGAAAATGCCTTTCGAAAGAACGACGACAGCGCCGTTGGTCAGCTTCAGCCCGCCGCAATAGACGCCCGGCTGGAGGCTCGCGGATCCGCCGTCGATAACGGTGTCGGTGCTGATGCAGGCGCCAACGGGCGGTGCGACGCGGGAACTCAATGGATTCGGCAAGACGGGACAATCGGTCGTGGGCGCTGGAGAGAAGTTGGCGTTACTTGTCTGGGTCTTTCCGCCGACACTGCAAATCAGGCCAGCCTGCAGCACGGCACTGTGCTTGGCTGCGAGCCCTTTCTTGTCGCTGGAATTCGATTGCACGAGACAGCCGGGTGCCGTCATCAACGCCGATTGATCGAGATTGATCGTCTCCGGAGCTGAGGGATTTAACCCAAGCACGCACAGCGGCATCGAGCCGCTCATTCTCGCCGTGGCGGAGGCGTGTAAAGCAGTGCTCATCCAGTTGACAAAGACCGGCGTGTAATTCTTTTGAAGGGTGACCTCCACGGTCATGGCAGAAAAATCGACATTGATCTGCGAGGTCACGTCCTGGATCAAACTATTGATGACATTGTTGGCGATCACCGTAATCTTGCTCGCATCCATCTGCGCGAGCTGGAGTTCACGGGCCGAGGCCAACGCCGCTGAATCGGCAACAGATTTCATCTTGGTTTGAGTCACTGACGCCAGGCTGTAATCGACGCCCCCGCCAACGGCAGAGACGAGAACCGGCAACGTCAAAGCAAAAACAAGTGCTGTGCCAGCCGCCTCGTCGGCGACGAAGCGCCCGGTCTGCCGCACCATCAATCCGGCCGCGGCTTGCGCACGCCTGTAGACCCCGCTCCACGGCATCCGGAGACTTTCAGCCCGTGATGGTTTGGTCTTTTTTATCGCCATAACGTTGTCGCTTCGCAGCTATGCGGCAGATTGTCTTGCGGTGAAATCGAAAAATTCCACTCCCATTTCTTTCAAGTTTCGCCATTTAATCAGGCACGGTCGAAACGTGTGACCACCATCAAACGTGACATCGACGGCCTCGGGCAGCTCGACAGCATTCCGAACTCGAATACGTGCGCCGGTGGACGAGAGATCACGAACGGCGCAATCCAGCACTGAAGATGTGCCAATAACGATCTTCGCGTCTTTCAGCACGTCCATTCGCGGAATTCGGCGACGCTCTGACATGTTGAGTTCCATCGACATGCGACTTGAGTTCCATCGACATGCGACTCAAAATAAAATAAAAAAATCGGCAATGCTTTAAGCCGGGATGTCGCAATTGAAGCAGTTTAGTAAGCACTTTTTTAATCACGAATGCCGCATGCGCCGACCTTCGGACTCGATAACTTGGCCGCCGAAGGCGCTGGCTCCGGGCCCGGTACTCGCAGTGACTTAGGCGAGCCAGCTTGCAGACTTTCAATCCGGCTTGAGCGAATGACGTATAGAATTTGGTAACTGAGCAGGCGCCAGTTGACAGGCTTGGTGGCGAACGAGCTGGCACCCAACTGGTACGCCCGGTCAATCGACGCGATGTCGTCGTGGCCGGTCAGCATCATGACCGGGAGATGTTTCAGCCTTTCGTCCGATCGGATTTCGGCAAGCAGCGAGAACCCGTCGACGCGAGGCATTTCAATATCGAGAACAAGCATGTCGTAGGTTGCTTCAGCGAACCGAATTCGCGCCTCGGCGCCGTCGCAAGCCGTCTCAATCGTGGCCGACGGCGTTGCGAGATAGACACTTGCGAATTCCCGCAAAATGGGATCGTCGTCCACGACGAGGATGCGTAGTGGTTCGTTCAGAACGAATGTCCACGGCGTTGTCCGGCTGTCTGCAGCGGCCATGACGTAAAGCCTTTCGCCATCATGGTCTAAGCAAAATCATCTAAAATTGGCTGAAAGTCGGGCATAAATGGGGGGTTAAGACTTTAGTGATTTATTTACCGATCGAACGCCTGTTGTTTCGGAGAATTTAATTTTGCGCCGTCCGTCGCTTAGCCGAAAACTTGTCGTCTTGGTGGCAACTGCCGTAACGGCAGGGATGACCGTGTCGGCGTTGCTTTCCACCTGGCAGGAGGTCGAGCGCTATGCGGATGCGCGCCGCCAACTCATGCGTGCGACGGCGCAAGCCTTCGCTGCCGCAGCGGCGAGTTCAATCGCCGGGCTCAAGCAACAAGAAACATTGGAAGCTATCCGCGGAATCGGGCGCGTGCCTGGATTTCTGTTTGTCCAGGTGAGAACGCCGGATGGCCGCGTACTGGCTGCGCTTGGCGGCGCATCGCGTTTGGTCAGCGACCCTCAATTAAGCAGCGATCAGACGCCGTCTATAGCCAAATTGCTCTACAGCGGAACCGTTCTCGTCACTGAACCGGTGATCAACGATGGCAAGGAGGTTGGACGGATCAATCTGATCAGTGACACGGCGGATCTCTGGCCGCGCCTGCTGTCATCGCTGCGGTTGACGCTGTTTGCATCGATTGCGGCACTAACAGCCGGCCTGATCATCACATGGCGGTTTCAGCGGGCGATCACCCACCCATTGCGTCGTTTGCTGGAGGCCATAGAGAAGGTCCGAAAAGACCATCGTTACGATGTGCGGGTTGCGGAGGCGGCCGATCAGGACATCGGTCGCCTTGTCGATGGCTTCAATGCGATGCTGGGCGACATTCGCGATCGCGACCAGCGGCTGACCGCTTACCGGGAGACGCTTGAGCAAAAAGTCATCGAGCGCACACGCGAGCTGGCTCGTGCGCGGGACGACGCCGAGAGGGCAAATCACGCCAAATCGGACTTTGTTGCCACCATGAGCCACGAGATTCGCACACCGATGAACGGCATCATGGTCATGGCGGATCTGCTGGCGAATGCAGACATTCCGCGACGCCTGCATCGATACGCGGAGGTGATCGCCACATCCGGGCGAAGCCTGTTGTCGATCATCAACGATATTCTGGATTTCTCGAAGATCGAAGCCGGCAAGCTCGAACTGGAAACCGGGCAGGTATGCCTCGATGAGATCGTGGAGAACGTCACCAGCCTGTTTGCCGAGCGCGCGAGCTCCAAAAACATCGATCTTGCCGCAGTGGTTGCGCCGGACGTGCCACGCACGATGTCTGGTGATGCGGTTCGCCTCAGCCAGGTCGTCAGCAATCTTGTCAATAACGCGCTGAAATTCACCGAAACAGGATTTGTCAAACTTACAGTCAGCAACGGTCCAGTCGCATCTCGCCTGATCGATCTGACGGTCGAAGATACCGGGATCGGAATTCCGGAGGACAAGCTTTCAACGATCTTTGAAGTCTTTACACAAGCTGACCAAACAACGACCCGGAAGTTCGGCGGCACCGGGTTGGGGCTGGCCATCTGCCGGCGCATCGTCACCGCCATGGGCGGCGAGATTAAGGTCTCGAGTGTCGTCGGCGCCGGGTCGAAGTTCCGCGTGCGGATTCCGACCGGAGAGACGACCAGCCTTCCCTGGCCAACACTCGCCATCAAGGCGCCGGCGCAACCCGTTTGTATCGTCGATGTCGGCGGGGAAGCGACTGCTTCAGCATTGTCGGATTATCTCGGAGCTTTCGGATATTCGGTCGCACGCGCCGATTCTCAAATGCTGACTTTGGACGGACCAGCCGAAATCGTATTCGCGGACGTCGACCGCCTATCCAATGTTCCGCTGCGTGGACAACCCGGCTCTCCCATCGTCGTGGCGGTGACGCAATTCGGGGATGAAAGCGCCCACGCTGCCGTTGCAGACGGCGCAGCCAATGCCACGATCAGCCGCCCACTCCTGCGTTCGGAAATCGAAGACCTGTTGCGCCGGATCGCTGCCGGGGAAAAGCAATTACAAAGCAGGGCGATCGGGGTACGCCGTGACGAGCCGCTGCCGAGATTCGCGAACCTCAGGGTGCTGGTTGCCGATGACAGCGCAATCAACCGCGAGGTCGCCATTGAGGCATTGTCCCGTTTGGGCGCTCAAGTCGAGACGGTCGAAAACGGTGCCGAGGCGGTCAGTGTCGCATCGAGGCATGCGCATGACATCATCCTGATGGATGGCAGCATGCCGCAAATGGATGGTTTTACAGCCGCCCGCGTCATTCGACAGGCAGAGGAACTGGAAAACCGCGCCCGGATTCCGATTGTCGCACTGACTGCGCACGTGATTGGCGCTGCGGCGGAAGAGTGGCGACTCGCCGGCATGGACGCGGTCATGCAAAAGCCGTTCACGATCGCGCAGCTCGCCCAATGCCTGATAGATCAAGTACCCCAATTCCAGACACAGGCCGGCGCGACTGCAGAGCCGAATTATGATGGCCCGTCGGAGGGCAAGGTTGAGACAAGATTGTCCGGCCCGGACCGAGACGCCGACGTGCCGCTCATCGATCCCGACACTTTGGGTCAATTCAGGACGCTCGATGGCTCCGGAAACGGTGATTTCCTCAAGCGCGTGATGGATCTCTATTCCGAGCACGCACCACTCGCCTGTGGTCAGTTGAGGAAACATGCAAAGGCGGGTGAAGCTGAAGCGTGCGGCTCAGTGGCGCATTCTCTTAAATCGATGAGCCTCAATATCGGCGCGATCGAAGTTGCAAAGATGGCCGCCGCCTTTGAACAAATGGCGAGAAGTGACGGCAAAATCCCCGAAGTGACTTTGCTCGACGCGTTGTCGAGCACCGTGGAGCGGACTTTGGTGGCTTTGGCTAACGAAACCGGAGCGACATACAACGGTCAGGAAATAGTGGAGGCTCACCCCGCTTCGCCGTATCTAGTTGGGGAGACGGACAGCCTCGAAAAGGATCTCTGTTCCGCGATAAAGTATCGGGCGCTGGACGTCGAATACCAGCCATTTGTGGATCACGCCGGGAGACAAGTGCTCGGTGTCGAAGGCCTCATCCGCTGGAGGAGAAGCGGCGCGCACGATGTACCCCCTTCGGTGTTTGTTCCGATCGCTGAAAGAAACGGACTCATTCATGAATTGGGTGAATGGGTGTTGCGCCGCGCGTGCGCCGATGCGGCCGCTTGGCCCGGGCTCATCGTGGCCGTGAACATCTCGCCAATTCAATTTCGCAAGCCAGGGCTCGCGGACCGCATAGAGAAAATTCTGCTGGAATCGGCCATCGATCCGCATCGTATTGAGCTTGAGATTACCGAGACGGCTTTACTCGACGCCGAAGCCGCAGTGCTGCAGACCATCGAACAATTGCATCACCGCGGTGTGACGTTTGCACTCGATGACTTTGGTACAGGATATTCGAGCCTGACATCCCTGAAGCGCTTCCCGATTGATAAAATCAAAATAGATCGCGGCTTCGTGTCAAATATCGATTCGATGGTTGACGCGACAATCGTCCATGCTGTCGTCAGCATTGGCCGCGCCTTGGGATTCAAGGTCGTTGCCGAGGGCGTCGAAACCATTGAACAACAAAAATTCGTCAAATCGGCCGGAGTGTATGCGGCGCAGGGCAACCTGTTCGCGCGGCCGATGAAAAACACGGAGGTTGCAGCCTTCGCCGCAAAATTCGATGGTCATTTTCAACCATCGGCGGCTTCCATGAGGTGATACCGAGCGTTTTAGGCCGAATTGTCAAACCGGACTGCTATGACCGCTTCACCAAACATGTTTTGGCGCAAAGCTCTTGGCCGATGAGAGTGGCGCACAACCTGGCAAATCCATAACATGTGCGCGCCAGTCAGCGTGCCGGAGCCAGCGAATATGCCCCTCATTGACGTCCACCAGCACGTCATTCCGGATATCTACAAAAGCGAACTTGCACGCGTCGGCGTGCTGGGCAGCGGGGAAAACCCCTGGCCGGCATGGAGCGTAGCGCGGCAGCTCGAGTTGATGGACGAACTCGGAATCGATGCCGTACTCATGTCGATCGCCTCGCCGGGGGCTTATTTCGGCGATGTCGAATTCACGAAACGACTGGTCAAGACCTGTAATGAGGTCATGGCGCAGATGGTCGCCGACCGTCCTGGTAAATTCGGCGCCATGGGCTTCGTGTCGCTGCCGGACGTTGAGGCCGCCTGCCGCGATGTGGAATACGCCCTCGACACGCTTAAGATCGACGGCATCAATCTGCAAACCCACACGGGACGTCGCTATCTCGGCCACCCTGAAGAGAACGAGCTATATGCCGAACTTGACCGCCGCCGTGCCGTCGTCTTCGTGCATCCGCAGCGACCGCCCACGCAGAATATGCCGCAATACGCGTTTCCCGCCGGCTATACCGAGCTCACCTTCGACACCACCCGCGCCATCACCAACATGCTCTACACCGGTATGCTGGCGAAATATCCCAACATCCGCTGGATCATGCCGCACATGGGCGGCGTGACGCCGTTTCTGATGTTCCGGTTATGCGGCCTCGATGACGATCCCAAGGCTCGCGAGCGGATACCGGACGGAGTCGCCGCCTATCTCAGACGCCTCTACTACGACGTTGCTCAGTCGCCTTCGCCGCTCGCGTTACGGGCGTTGCTCGATGTCGCCGACCCATCGCAGATTTTGTTCGGAACCGACTATCCGTCCGCCCGCAATGTAGAAAAGGTCATGCGCGACACCGTTGCCGCTGTTCGCACCTTCGATGGTTTCGACGATAAGCTTCGCCGGAAAGTCATGGCGAGCAATGCGCAAGCAATCCTTCCGCGCTTTGCGCGGTTACAGTGATCGATACTGATTGAGCAAATCCCGACCGTAATCATTGCCATTGGGCGTGCGCACCAATGCATGCGCGTGGCGCCTGTTGTATCCGGTATTGGGCAACGCGACGCCCGGTTGGTGATAGAACTCGATGAAGATCACCGGACTGTAGATGCGATAGTAGAACGGGCTCACCGGATCGAACTCGCCGATCCAGGCGAAAACAGTCCTCTCGAGGTGTTGGCGGACCTCGTCCAAACGAGCCTTCGCGTGAGCGACCGGGAGCCGATCCGTATACAGCGTGATCAGGCTGATGAACTGATGTCGTTGTGCCGGTGTCATAGCGGTGAGCGGCAGGCCGCCATAAGGAACAACAATATTGTCCTTGAAGCCCGAGGCGTAACCGTCGAATGGCAGATCCATCCCGATCACCGCCTTGGCGCGCTGCTTCGGTGTCAGCGCGTTCATAAATGCCCAACCTTCCGCCTCTTCCTCACGCAGGACGGTGGTGCCTTTGTAGACGCCAGATTCGGCGAGCACAGGTTCGGAGCCGAGAAGCATCGGCGACAAGACCATTTGGTCGCCAAGCACGAAGCAATTGATGTTGCAGTGGTGTCCATCGAACTGCCAGCCCCACGGCGCGTCTACGGAGGGCTCGCCAAAAATGCTGATCCAGTAGTAGAGCTCGCCGAATTCGTCGGGCAGGCCGGTGAG
>Ga0187785_10000396_pt1 | contig 16392 bp, 14 predicted proteins | sample 0815_BV2_4_20_MG_FD_132466 | JGI IMG/M metagenome (GOLD analysis project Ga0187785, IMG submission 132466) | Tropical peat soil microbial communities from peatlands in Department of Meta, Colombia - 0815_BV2_4_20_MG | ecosystem: Environmental > Terrestrial > Soil > Wetlands > Peat | place...
AGTTCCCGCATTACGGATTTGACGACTTCCCACCTGGCTCGCTGCGAGAGCCAAAACAGGCGCATGTTGCTGTACTTCCCGGTTCTCCATAATCTCCGTGTACGTCGCGGCCGCTCCCACCATGAGTGTTTCGTCGCTTCGGAACACGGCTCGTATCTCTTCCAGGCGAGATACGTCCATCACATAGTCGCTTCTCAGGCCGCCCTTCCTTATTTCGATCATCAGGTCCGTTCCGCCTGCAATCACGGACGTACGAGCTCCGTTTCGGTCAAGAAACGTGAGAGCCTCACGGAGCGACTGGGGTCGAAAATACTCGAATTGAGATCTCATACTGTGTGATCGGCGAACCGTTTTTCCCTTATCTTGAAATCTGAAGTCGCAGCATCCGGTTTGCCTCACCGGAGTCTTTTCAGCGTTTTTTGCGGCAGCACTGATTCTTGTTGCTGCTTCGCGCTTCTCTCATCTCTTGGGCGGCATGTTCCACCGCGTCTACGATTTGGACGTATCCCGTGCATCTGCAGAGATTTCCCGCAAGGGCTTCCGTGATCTCCTGACGTTCAGGATCGGGATTCCGTTCCAGGAGGGACTTTGCCGACATGAGCATGCCAGGACTGCAAAATCCGCACTGCACCGCTCCGTGGGATAGAAATGTTTCCTGGAGTGGGTGCAGGTTCTCTTCCGTACCGAGGCTTTCCACGGTCTCCACTGTTCGGCCGTCCAATTGGGCTGCCAGCATAAGACACGAGTTCAACGCGAGTCCGTTCACCAGGATGGTGCACGCGCCGCATTCTCCTATGCCGCACCCTTCCTTGGTGCCCGTTAACCCGAGCCTTTCCCTCAGGACGCAAAGAGCCGTATCACTGGGATTCACTTCAAGGGATATCGGATTTCCGTTGAGCTGGAATGCAATTTTCACTATTTCTCACCTTGGAGCATCGCCCCTGAAGCGTTGCTGAACTGCAAACCCAGGCACATCAGATCCACCTGGCCGTGACCGTTTTTTCATCCAGGAAGAGCCTCATGGACGCCATCCTGCTTTTGGCCCCGCCAAAAAATGACTTGCGTTTGGAGCCCAGCGGGAAGAATGCGTATGGCTGCGGCACCCCCACATTGATGCCGACGTTGCCCACAACGACTTCGCGGGCGAACTTGCGGGCAGTGCGGCCGCTTTCCGTCATAATGCACGCGGAATGACCGAGGTCGGTCCTGGTGTTGATTATCTCAATGGCTTCGTCGAGACTGGCCACCCGGATGAGCGAGGCCACCGCGCCGAAAGCCTCTTCTCTGGCTATCTCCATGTCCGGGAGGACGTTCTCTATAATGGTGGGGCCGATGAAAAAGCCCCCGGACAATTCCGGAGGCAGGATCCGGCCGTCATGCACCACGCTTGCGCCGCCAGCCAGCCCGCGTTCGATCCATCCGGCAACTTTGTCCTTACCTGCGGCAGAGCAATACGGCCCCATGTCCGTCGATTCGTCAAGGCCGTAGCCGAGCTTCATGCTCCTGGCCTCGTCCGCGAATCGCTGCTTGAATTCGTCGTAGATGTCGCCCACCACCAGGACGTTGTCCGATCCCAGGCACCGCTGCCCGGTCATGCCGAAACAGCCCTGGCGTACGTAAGGAATAACGGTCTTTACGTCGGCATCGGGCATTATGACGACAGCGTTCTTGCCGTTGCCGTTGATGGAAGATCTCTTGCCGAGTTCTCCACAGAGCTTGAAAAGCTCCCAGCCCGCGTGGGTTGAACCGATGAAGCCCAGGCCCTGAATTTCCGGCTGTTCCAGGATGTACCTGTTGATCTCGCGACCGCCGTGTATAAGATTGATGGCCCCATCAGGCCAACCGGCTTCCTGTGCCACGCGACAGATGTACTCGGCCGCCACCGGGTCCTGCCTGCTGGGACTGACCACCACCGAGCAGCCGGCGGCCAGAGCGTAAGGCACGAACGAGGACCACGCGTGCATGGGAATATTTCCGGGAGTCACGATGAGAAAAGCGCCCATGGGCTCCCAGGTCAACCACATGTCAATGCCGTTGGCCAGATCGTCAATGTGCTCGTTGCGAGCGGCCATGCCGTACGCCGCGGAGCACGCGGATTCAATATTTTCTATGACTCTGCGAACCGACCCGATGGATTCTTTGATGGTGCGGCCATGATCCTGGGTGAGAACCCGGGTCAACTCATCAAAATGCTCCTCGAACTTTTGTCTCATGTCGAAAAGCATCCTGGCCCGCTCGCGCAGGGCGATTTTTTTCATGGCTTGGGATCCGGCCTGGGCTGCTTCGACTGCTGCGCGAGCTTCTTCTCTGGTGGCGGTAGGATACTCGGCAATTATTTCGCCGGTGGCCGGGTTGACTGTTTCATTGACCTGGGCCGACGTGGATTCAACCCACCGGCCGCGTATCAGCAGTTTGAGTTTTCCGTAATGTTTTTTGACTTCCGGTAATAGTGCCATTTCGCTTGAAGCTCCTTCTCCAAGGGCTCAGAATTATCACATTGCGATTCGGACCGTTTTGCACGTCCGTTCCAAGTCTGTAGATCAGGATTCCCGGCCATAGCCCGGCTTACCTGCCGCATCTATCGAACGATGTGTCCTATAGCAGTTCTCGAAAATTCTGTCGGATTAGTTCATGACTTTCTTTCACATTTCCAACCAGGCAATCATGTCATTGCGAGGAGTGGAACGACGAAGCAATCTCAGTTTTATTAGTTAGAGATTGCTTCGGGCTTCGCCCTCGCAATGACAGTCTTCGAATCCTTTCGCGTATCAAAACCGACATTACTTTCGAGAATCCCTCTAAATTGCCAAATACGCTTTCTTTACGTGCTCGTCGTTCATCAGATCCCTTCCCGAGCCCTCCATGACTATGCGCCCATTTTCCAGAACATACGCTCGATTCGTTATTTCAAGCGATAAATGAACGTTCTGTTCCACGAGGAGCACTGTGAGGCCTGTGGCAGCGATCTCTCGAATCGTCTGAAAAACCTTTGTCACCAGCAGAGGAGCAAGTCCCAGGGACGGCTCATCCAGCAAGAGCAGAGACGGTCCGGACATCAGCGCCCGGCCGATGGCCAGCATCTGACGCTCGCCGCCGCTGAGGGTCCCGCCTTTCTGGTCCATGCGTTCCTGCAGTCTGGGAAAGAAGCTGAAGACCATATCCAGATTCCTGTTCCTATTCGCTCGCGCGGACCGGATGTACGAACCCATTTTGAGATTGTCCAGGACGCTCATTTCCGAAAACACCCGCGCTCCCTCGGGCACAATGGTGAGACCGAGCCGGACTACTTGTTCCGGAGGCAGATGACAGATGCGGGAATTCCGAAAACTCACCGACCCCCGAGACGGATGCTGAAATCCGACGATGGTGGTGAGAAGTGTGCTTTTCCCTGCACCGTTCGGGCCGATGACCGTGACGATCTCTCCTTTTTTCACAAAGAGGCTGACGTCTCTCAGGACCTGAACGTCCTTGTAGGCAACTGCTATGCCGCTGATGTCCAACAAAACATCGTCCATCATCCAACCTAACCGGACAGCTCCGCCGACATTTTCTTGCCGAAGTACGCCTGAATCACCTGATCGTTTCTCACGATTTCGGCAGGTGAACCTTCCGCGATCTTGGCGCCGTAACTCAGCACCACAATGCGATCGGATATTCCCATAACCGCGCGCATGATATGTTCCACCACAATGAGGGATTTTCCTGATTGTCGAATTTTTCTCAGCAATTCCAGTGCCTCATCGATTTCGTGCGGATTGAGCCCCGCCATGTTTTCGTCCAGGAGCAGAATCTTTGCTTTTGTCGCGAGGACCCTGGCAAGCTCCAGTCGTCTGCGCGCGGGAACCGAAATCGACGCTGACGCTTTGTTCCGCTGTTCCGCTAGCCCCACGAATTCCAGCACTTCCTCCGTAGTGACCCTTGCATCTCGCATATTCATCTGGCCGCCATGCAATGCGCCCACCATGACGTTTTCGAATACGGTCATGGCGCGGAATGGTTCCATAATCTGGGAGGTCTTCGACAAACCCAGCCGGCAGATCTTGTGCGGCCGCATTCCAGTTATAGGGGAGCCGCAAAAGATCACCTCGCCTTCATCCGGAGCGTGAAGCCCCACGATACAGTTGAACAGGGTGGTTTTCCCCGCTCCGTTCGGGCCGATCATGCCGAGGATCTCGCCGTCCCTCAGGGAAAAGGTCACCATTTCCAAGGCCACGAGCGCTCCGAAATTCTTGCAGATGTTCTTGCATTCAAGCACATTCATGAACTGGTTCCCGGATGGGGGACAAACAGGAGCACCTCGCGTGAACAATACGCTGAGCATGTATGCATGAAAGTCCTGCGAGCTCTCAAATGAATTTGATCCCCATGCGTTCCTTGATCGTGCCTACGATGCCGTTCGGCATGATCAGGATGATCCCTATGATGATGGCTCCCACCATGATCAGGTAGTATTCCACGAATGCAGTCCCGAGAATCTCTGACAAGAGGGTAAGGAATGTGGCTCCCACGATGGGCCCCAAGAAAGTTCCCATTCCTCCCAACAGGGTCATGATGACCATTTGCACGGTCTTGTACACATTAAAGACGTCCGAGGGTGTGATGTACGTGATCCAGTACGCCTCGATACCGCCGAAGAGCCCCAGAAAGAATGCGCTCGTCACGTACGCCCGCAGCTTTATCCCCGTGGTGTTCACTCCTGCGATTTCCGCCGCGGTTTCGGCCTCGTGAATCGCTTTCAGGCCGTACCCGAATTTGGAATGCTCTATGCTGTAGTGGACCAGGACAACCGCAAGCGTGACGAAAAAGATGCAGTAAAAGAAAAAGCGGTTGTCGTACATGCAAATGGGGAGAGTGATGCCGTGGCTGCCTTCGAAAAAAGTGAATCCGAAGGTCCGGTCGAATTCGAGTGATACCTGTTTCATCGTTTCAGCGAATGCGAAGGTCGCAATGGCAAAATACGCCCCTCTCAGCCGGAGCGTGGTGATGCCTATCGGCACTGCCACGAGCACCGCTGCAATACCGGCAAAACTGATGGAAAGGGAAAAGGAACACCCGAACTTGGTCATGACGATGGCGGTAGCATACGATCCGATCCCGAAATACACTACCGGACCGAAATCTATGTATCCGGTATACCCGCTCATCATATTCCAGCATCCCGCCATACCCATCCAAAACAGGACGATCGTCACGATGCGCAGGGTGTATTCCGACACGGAAAACAAGGGTATTACTCCGATTATTGCAACCGCAGGGGCAAAGCAGGCCCAAAATGTGAATGAGGTCCCGTGGTTAATCATCGGTCCGCGTGCCCGCATATCATGCCACCTGCCCTTTGCCGACAATCCCTGCAGGACGGAAAATGAGCATGAAAAACAGAATCAAGAACGTTATTGCTACCGAAATGCCTGCGCTCAAGTACGTCGCTGCCAGAGATTGAGCCAATCCCAGAATGACTCCACCCCACAGGGCGCCGGGCATGTATCCCATGCCGCCCAGCACCACCACGCAAAAGGCTATTATGGTGTATCCCAGACCCATTTCCGGGAAAATGATCACAAACGGGCTCAAAGACGCGCCCGCAAGCCCAGTGATCGCAGCCCCCAAACCGAAAGTGACTGCATATATCTCCCGGATGTTGACGCCCATGAGCCGGGCCACTTCCTTGTCCATGGAAGTCGCGCGAATCGCCCTGCCTGTCTCCGTCCTGGAGAGAAAAAACCACAAGGCCGCAATGATGAACACGGCCAACGTAAACGTGATCAAACGGGCGTACGGGACGTTCAAACCCCAGAAGGCGGCGTTCGCTCCGGAATAGGAGGTGGTTATGGACCTGAAGTCATGGGTCCACAATTTCAAGGCTATATTGGACACCATCAGGTGGATGCCGAATGTGAGAATATAGCTCATGATATGCGGTTGTTCTATGACCCGGTTGATGATGTATTTCTGCAGAACGTAGCCGAGCACGAACAGGAACGCCATGGCAAACGGAAGCGAGTAATACGGATCCATATGAAAGAAGACAAACATCCAGTACGAGGTAAAGGCCCCAAGCATGATCAATTCCCCGTGAGCGAGGTTGACCACACCCATGACGCCGAAAATCAGCGAAAATCCCGCCGAATAAGCCGCGTATACGCCGCCCAGCAGAATCCCGTTGATCAATGCCTGAAGAAAAACCGTTTCCATTGCCTGCCGATTATCACCCACGTAATCATTCAGTTACTCGGGGGAAGCGCCTAACCTCTGTCATTGCGAGGAGTGAAACGACGAAGCAATCTCGATATTTAAAGGCAGAGATTGCTTCGCTGCGCTCGCCATGACAGCCTTTTCTCGTCCGTAACTGACGCGTTACTCACCCACCAGCCGCATGGCGGTGTGTTTTCAAGAAAAGGAAAGAATCCGGGGGAATCTTCCTTGCTGAGAAAAGCTTCCCCGAGACGGACTCCTGCGGAGAACACAGTCACAAAAATGCCGCTACCTTCTAATCATTCAGCGAGTCGGCAGAAGTGCCTCATCTCTGTCGTTGAGAGGAGTGAAACCACCACGCAATCTCGACACTCAAACGCGGAGATTGCTTCGCTGCGCTCGCCATGACAGCCTCTGCCCGCTCGTAACTGAGGAGATAGCCTACTTTCGCTCCTTCCAGGGTTTGAACGGGAACCAGATCTTTGACTCCGCAAATTGCAGAGGAAACACGTTCCGGAGTTTTCCATCCTGGATTTGGACGGCAACAGGCGGGTGTGCCACATTTGCTCCATCCGGTCCGAAATGGATTTTTCCGTAAAACGTCTCGAAGGTCTTTTCATGGAGTTTCTCCATGAGAGTCTCCCGGTCCTTCTTGGAAAGAGGCGGTTTGGCCTTGAGTTCTTCCAGCACCATCTGCTGCGCTACAGCGCCTCCTGCCGAAGCTGCTTCCACGTAATCGGGGTACCGGTTGAATCGTTTGAAATACGCTGTGTTGAAATCAGCTGCCGTTCCGAAGAGGGGTCCCGAGTAGGGCATATTGGGCGTCCATTCGGAAGCCGCGATGACGTATTCAGCGTCTCCTTTGAGATCCTCGATGAATTTCGGCACCGTCGGCCCGTAGCTGAATGCGACCGCTTTGGGAGAAAAATCTATTTCTTTCATCGACTTGATCACGTTCATAGCAACGAGCAGATGGGATCCCACAAGCAGTATGTCCGGATTCTTGTTCTTCACTTTTGTCAATAGCGAATTGTAATCCTGCAGTGACATGGGAAACAATTCGTAATGAATCACTTCGATGCCGTTCTCCGCGCAGTATTTCTTGAATCCTTCACATGCCAGCGAGGTGAAGAGAATGTCTGCGCCTACGATTGCCGCTGTCTTGGGTTTGGGTTCCACTGCCTGACAAAAGTCTACACACCCTCTGACTTCTTCCGTAGCCTTACCCAGAGCGGAAAAATAATACTTGAAACCTCTTTCGAAGAGCTTGTCGGAGCTTGCGCCTCCGCTTATCAGGGGATAACCGTATTTTTCGGCCACCGCACTTTGAGCGAATACCTGGCTGCTGCCGAATCCGCCGAGCAACAAGTCCACCTTGTCACTTACCACCAACTGATCTATGAGCTTCGCGCTTGTGGGCGGATCGCTCTTGTCGTCATAGAACACGATTTCCACCGGATGCCCGTTGATCCCTCCCTTGGCATTCACCGCCTCCATCCAGATCGTATATGCATCCTTTACGAGGCTGCCGTCTTTTCCGAAAACCCCTGTCAGGGATGTGGCCACGCCAACTCGAAACGGCTGAGCGTCTTTGGCGTGTACCGTTGAAACCACGAGAAGCGACATGCATACAACAAATGCGGCCAGCGAAATTTTCTTGAACATCTCTCCCTCCTCTCGAAATGAGCACCGAACGGTTGGTACATACAGCTCAAAGCACCGGAAACACATCTCCGCTAGAACGTGGGAGGGCTGATCACCCATACCACTACGGTTTCTTCGTTACAGGGATTCGTCCAACTATGCGGCTGAGACGAATTATAATAGAAGCTCTCATTTTGTTTTACCACATGGATTGTGCCGTCCAGGTCGATTTCCAGCTCGCCCTTGAGCACAATTCCGAACTCTTCGCCTACATGGCTGTAGAGACCGTGGGATCCGCCGCCCGGTTCGATAGTGGTAAAAAAAGGGTGCATCCGTTTGTTCTTATGATTTATCACAAGCGACTGGATCCTGGCATTCCATCTATCGAGAGAAAGGGTGATCCGCTGGTCCGGCCGGAGCACAACGGGATCATCGTCTTCAGATTCCACAAAGAAATCGCTGATTTTAGTCTGCAAGGCATCGGCTATTTTCTTGAGACTGGCAATGGATGGGGATACGCGCCCGTTTTCAATCTGGGACAGGTACGCGTCTGTGCATCCGACCCTCTCGGCAAGCTGCTTCAGAGTCAGATGGTTGCTCTGACGATGAGCCTTTATTCGGCTCGCTATATGATTTTCGAGAGCCATCTTCGGGTTCGGAGAAGCAATGTTAAGTATAATTTAATATAAGAAGTATCAGTTAATTTCCCGGACCTGTCAAACGTTTTTTCGCACCAGACCACGATCAGTCCCTGTGGAACGCGGTACGCTCGCTGTCCACTCAATTACCGGTGGAGAAAGCCTGTCACCGCAAGGGCAGCGAAGCAATGTACGCGACCAAATATCGAGATTGTTTCGTCGTTTCATTCCTTGCAGAGACAGGGAAACGATGATGCCTCGAAGGACGAAATGATTGCCCACGTTTCATCAAACCCTCGTTGACACCAATTCAGGCCTTTGTTACAGTTTGGAGTTCCCACTATCCGAATAAGAGGTACATGAGCCATGGCGGACGTTGAAGGACTTGTTCAAGCCCGAAATGTAAAGGGATGTGTTTCTCGAGGTGCAGCCGGATTTCATGCGAAAGGATGCGATCATCTTGATTGGGGCATGAAAAATAGGCTTTCGAGAATTATTAAGGCAGATACGGGACGGACCGTAATGCTTGCAGTGGATCACGGTTATTTTCAGGGACCGACTTCCGGTCTGGAAATCATGGAACAGACACTCGCACCGCTGATTGAGCACGCGGATTGCCTGATGCTCACCCGCGGAATCCTGCGAACGTCGGTTCCGCCGGGGAGCGAAGTGCCGGTTGTTCTGCGGGTTTCCGGAGGCCAAAGCGTGCTCACCGAGCTTTCCAACGAGAATCTCACGGTGGACGTTGACGATTGCATTCGCCTGAACGCAGCGGGTATGGCCTTTTCCATCTATGTGGGTGCTCCGCATGAACACCAGACGCTCACCGCATTCGGAGACCTGGTCGACGCTGGATACGCAGCCGGAATTCCCGTGCTGGCGGTCACCGCCGTAGGTAGAGAGATGGCGCGGGACGCCCGGTATCTGGCGCTGTCCTCCCGCATCGCAGCCGAAATGGGCGCCAATATTGTAAAAACTTATTACTGCAAGGACTTTGAACGGGTGACCGGTACCTGCCCTGTTCCAGTCGTCATGGCAGGCGGCAAGAAACTTTCTGAACTGGATGCCCTGAAAATGGCGTACGCAGCGGTCACCGAGGGTGCCGTGGGCGTGGACATGGGACGGAACATCTTCCAATCCGACTGCCCCGTGGGAATGATCAAAGCGGTCCGCGCAGTGGTTCACTACAACGAAAAACCTGCTACCGCACTGAAAATTTACAAAGACGAGAAAAAAACCTCGAAAACGTGACGGGCTGACCCAAGCCCAAAAAATTTTTCGGGACATCGTTCGCGGCCCATGCCGAGCACCATCGGGCAGAATGATGTCCGGCAAGTGTGATACGAATGCGTTTCCAAACATGTAGGGTTCGGGGAGGAACGTCTTACAAGAAGTTCCTCCCCGATTTCGCATGCTTGGAAACGAAATCCAGTGTATTCCGGGAGTCTTTCATGCGTGTGGCCATGTATTACAACAATCGGGACGTGAGGCTGGAAGAAAGAGAGATTCCGGTAATCGGTCCCGAAGAGATCCTGGTGAAAGTCTGGGCAAGCGGTATCTGCGGAAGCGACGTCCTCGAGTGGTACCGTTTGGCTAAAGCCCCCCTTGTTCTCGGACATGAAATCGCCGGTGAAATAGCCGAAACCGGAGCTGCGGTACAAGACTGGAAAAAAGGGGACAGGGTCTTCGTTTCTCATCACGTGCCCTGCAACATGTGCAGGTATTGCCTGGCAGGACACCATTCCGTGTGTGACACTCTAGCTGCAACGACTTTCGACCCGGGCGGGTTCGCTCAGTATGTAAGAGTTCCCGCAATAAACGTTCGCAACGGCACGTACGCTCTGCCGAAATCGGTATCTTACGATCAAGGGGTGTTCATCGAACCGCTGGCTTGCGTGTACAGGGGTCAGGAAGCGGCTGGGTGGCTCCCGGGCAGGCGAGTGGTTGTTATCGGAAGCGGAATAGCAGGGCTCATGCACATCCAGCTTGCACGAATCGGCGGTGCCAGCAGAATCATTGCCGTGGATGTAAATCCCGCCCGACTGGCTGCCGCGCTGAAATTCGGAGCCGATGAGGCTCTGCCTGCAGGGGAAGATTTGCTGGAGCGGATCAAAGTGGTCAACGAAGGCCGAATGGCCGAACTCGTCATCGTGTGCACGGGTGTGCAATCTGCCGTGCGGCAGGCGTTCCACGCGGCGGACCCCGGGGGCACCATTCTGTTTTTTGCTCCATCCGACCCGGGAGCGAAAATTGAAATGCCGTTCAACGAGCTCTGGCGCAAAGAGATCACTATGAAGTCTTCGTACGCGGGAAGCCCCCGTGATATCAGGGCGGCCATCGAGCTCATCGCTTCAGGCAGAATACGGGTGGAGGACATGATCACTCATCGCCTGCCGCTGGACAAGACGGCCCAGGGATTCTCTCTCGTCCTGGAAGCTGCGGAATCCATGAAAGTAGTCATAGAACCTCAAAAATAGGAACGCGCCAGAAATGACCCATACTCATGCGCTAACAAAAAAGTAAGATTGAGCCAGAGAGAACGTCAGACATGCCATCGGTCCCACGCAACGAAATCATAGCCAGAATTGAAGCACTTCAGTCGTCCCTTACGGATTACGGGTTCAGCTCAGCGCTCATCGTGCAACGTGCTGATCTGTTCTATTTTTCCGGAACGGGCCAGGATGCGCATCTGTTCGTCCCGGCGGCCGGTGCAGCGCAACTCTTTGTGCGCAGGAATTACGACCGAGCCCTGGCAGATTCTCCCCTGGAATCCATTTTGCCCATAAAGAGCCTGGGTGAAATCGGGGCACTTATCAAAGCCGCTCTGGGAGGACATCCTGAATGCTTGGGCATGGAATTGGACGTGCTACCGGTAAACAATTACCGCTTGTACGAAGAGCTGTTTCCTGACGCTGCAATACGGGACGTGTCGACGCTCATCAAGCACGTTCGGATGGTGAAATCCGACTACGAACTTCAGATCGTGAAGCGTGCCGCTGCATTGAATGATTCAATGTTCTGCACCGTTCAGGAATTCTTGAAAGAGGGAATGGCCGAAATCGAGCTGGCAGGACTGATCGAGGCATTTTACCGTAAGCACGGCCACCAGGGTTACGTGCGGGTGAGGAGCTTCAATCAGGAGGTCTTTTACGGTCATGTCATGTCCGGATCCAATCTCGCGGTTCCCAGTTGTTCGGTGGGACCTACGGGCGGCCCCGGTCCTCATGCGTCCTTGCCGCAAGGGTGCGGATTCAAACGCATCGGGAAGCATGAGCCGGTTCAAATAGATTATGTGGCTATCGTCGACGGATACATTGTGGATCAGGCCCGAACATTCTATTTGGACGAACCGCCGGAGAAATTCCGCACGATGCACGAGACTGCTCTGGCAATACAAAATACCCTGGCCGAACAAGGAACTGCAGGCACCCGGGCCGAAGAACTGTACGACACCGCAATACGCATGGCGGAAGAAGCAGGATTTTTGGATGGTTTTCTCGGGTACCCGCAGCCGGTTCCCTTCGTCGGACACGGCATAGGACTGGAACTGGACGAATTCCCGCTCATCGGCAGAAAATCTCCCCACATTCTGCAAAAAGGGATGGTGGTGGCTCTGGAGCCCAAATTTATTGTGCCCGGAGAAGGACTGGCGGGAATCGAGAATTCTTTCCTGGTTACGGATAACGGAATGGAAAAGCTGACGTTATTTGACGATTCGATTCAGGTAATTGACTAGCCGGAAGCCATCATGCTATCCGGCCGGTTTCTCTTCCACGGGCACCGGACAGAGAACCACAGCAGAATTACCCGCGATAACCCAGTTGTAGGGGCTGCAGGAAGGATTGCCCATGCCGCCGTACTGCGGGCTCTCGCTGGACCATACAATCTTCCAGAGCTTTCCTTCGGGCGGAGCGAGAAGAGGCTCCGGGACGGATTCTGCATTGAGATCGATTCCCAAGTTCACGATCAAGAGCATGTCTCGTCCGCTTTCCTCAAAGAAACGCAGTACAAAAACTCGCGGTCCCAATGCTGCTCCGTCGACCCCACGGATGTGCTGTCTGCGAAACGCAGGTTCAGTTTGTCGCAGGTTCAACAGGTCCTTGTGCAGTCGGTAGGTTTCGTTGTGTGTCTCCCTTTCGGAAAAATCCAGCACGCATCGCCTGAACGTCTCCGGATCGGACGGATTCATTATGAATGGTCGGCATTGATTCGCTGTGCTGGGAAATAGGCACAGGAATTCTTTTCGGCCTTTGAAAACGAGCTCTGTCAATTCCGGTTGGTGATCCGCGAAATAAAGAAACGGGGCGGATGACGCAAATTCCTGCCCTTGGAACAGCATTGGCGTGCCGGGGCCGAGGAGCATCAAAGCGGTGACAGCGCGGTAGGCTCCGGGGCTTGTCATTTGATGGCACCGCAGTCCTGAGCACGAATTGGCTATCTGGTCATGGTTTTGAATGAATGTCACGAATGCCGCAGGCCTGATTTCCAAGGCCGGTGTGCCGCGTAGCTTGTTCAGCCATGTGTAATACTGGCCCTGGTACAGGTACCCCCACTTCACGGTGGATATCAATTCTTGCGGGGTCCCGAAATAATCAGTGTAATAGGCTTCCTTGCGACCTGTGATTGCCACCATGACCGTATGATGAAAATCGTCGTTCCATACTGCGTCCAAACCATACCCGCCCAGTTCCACGGGTTTGATCAATTTCACCTGCTGCGATTCGCTTTCCGCAATCAGCACAATGGATCTTCCCTTCGCAGCTTCCCGCGCCTTACGAGAAATCGTCCGTAATATGTGCTCCTCCGAATCGTCAAAAATGTCCGGAGTGGAATCGAGACGCAATCCGTCCAGATGAAATTCGTCAATCCAGTAGGCTGCATTCAGGCTGAAAAATTCTCTGACAGGCTGTGAGAAATCGCCGTCGTAATTGATTGCTTCTCCCCAATCGGTCTTGTGGCATGTGCTGAAGTAGTGTTCCGAGAATTGCCGCAGGTAGTTGCCCTCAGGACCGAGGTGATTGTAAACGACGTCCAGAATGACGCCGATGCCTTGGGCGTGAGCCTTGTTCACGAATCTGCGAAAATCGTCCGGATTTCCGTACAGACGGGTTGGAGCGTACAGATCGACCCCGTCGTACCCCCACCCGAATGTTCCCGCAAAATCGGCCACTGGCATGATTTCAATCACCGTGATCCCGAGCTCTGCCAGTTCCGAAAGCTCGTCGCTTGCTCTTTGAAAAGTGCCCTCAGAGGTAAAACTACCCACATGCATCTCATAGATCACCTGCCCTTCCAGGGAGATGCCCTTCCACTCTCTGTCCGTCCATTCAAAGAGTGTCGGGTCGATAACCCGAGACGGCCCGTGCGGTCCGGACGGCTGGAAGCGGGAGGCGGGATCGGGGAATGCCTCGCCTCCGTCCAGCCGGTATCGATACAGGGTGCCCGCAGCCGCATCGAGGGAGGCGACGGAGAAGTAACCACCAGGCTCAGGGTGCATCATCAATGGGGCGGCATGTTGAGATTCGTCCTCCAACACCAGTTCCACTTTTTTACGAGCAGGAGCCCAGACGCGAAAATGAACGCCCCCTTTCGGTAACATTTCAGCACCCACGGGAAGTTTTCGGCAAAATTCTTCCGACATCGGCATTTCCTTTGCACATGCCGTCCGTAATCAGCGGCTCTTAACAATTTGCGTATCGGCCGGGGCCGATTTCATGGAACAACTGTACCGGTGATATGATGTAATCGAGATACGTGCCGTGTCAAGCTTCAACCAGACTCTCCGGCCGTTGCTGAACGCAATTCACAGTAGTTCGTGACACATACAGAAGCGTTGCTCGGAAAGGATTTCGCACGCACATGCCTGCCTGATGAAAACGGCAATATAAGCGGTCGGATAGCGTGTAGTCGCTGCCGAACATGATACGTTGTCACGATTGTATGGGTGCTTTCGCCCGCACATTGAACATCAGACGGGAAGGAGAACAAGGAGCCGTGTGACCCCTGGGCATGTTCATCAACCATCCGCAACGAATCTACCGCACGTTTCCGGGCCTCGCAAAGGGCTCGCTTGACCTGGGAATCTGCAAGAATTACTTCTTGAACAGAGGATAGGAGTTCATGATGTATATAACGGAGCGATTCGCAAGGTTGAATCGTCCGGAGCCTCAGGTGAGTCGCAACGCGGAACGCGGCGCCTGATGGGGTGCAAGAATGCTTGATACGAGAAAAGTAACGCGAGAAATGTTGATCGAACCCATTGATATCCGAAGCCGTGCCGGTGAATTGAGTTTCAGCGCGGCAAAATCCCTTGCTGATGCTGCGGCTCGAAACAAAACGCCTGAACCCGTGCTGCTCGCCTGGTTTGACGAAAAGGCGTGGAAGCATTCGCCCGCGGTGGTGTGCGGATGCGGTGAAAAGCCGAGCTGGGTTGTCTATGCCCAGTCCCGTGGAGGGACGATATCGGTTTATCTCAATGACGGAGAATACGTCTTCGTCTATAAAGAAAGCACATAGTGGTGTACATGTCGGGGGACACCCCTGGAGCCTCGTTTCCGTACTTCCATGCTTTCGTAAGACTGTTCCGGTTCCGGGCATGTGCCTGCGTCGTCGCGTGGCCGGACATACCCTCTCAGATCGTTTCGCCTTCACATACGCGACGTCGGGGAGGCGCTGCTTGCACCAAGTTTCTGGAAGCGGGTTTGGGCGGGGCACTCGTTACAAAGAGGGTCCCGCCAATCTCACTTTCTTGACAGCGCATTCGTCTCAAATAGGAGGCCGTCGCCTGCCCATCACCAAAGAAAACAGGAACAGAACGATGAAAACGACAAAAAGTATCTTTGCAATGATTGCAGCGGTACCGGCGATGCCCGCAAAACCGAGAACTCCCGCAGCAATGGCAATGATGAGAAAAACAATGGCCCAGTAAAGCATGAAGCACCCCCTGGAAATATGTGTGGGTCAGCAATCACTTGCGCTCACAAGCCGCCTGAGTCTGTGTTTTGGGGAAAGCCCCGAGATTACGCAATGAGTGTTTCTTTCAAAAAATCCGGAAAGCGTTCCCCTTGTGCCAAAGCCATCAATTCACTTCATTCTTGGCAATTTTCGTGCCGTCACGGCGGCATCGAGTTCAAGCCACAGGTTAGGGGATCATTTTTTCAACCGGAAAACTCGTAGTAATTCCTGAATACCTGCTCCATAGACTTTATACGAATGCGCTTTCAAAAAAGTAAGATTGGGGGGAGCCTCTTTGTAAAGAGTGTCCCGCCCAACCCCCCCAGAAACTACTATCATGCGCCGGCATCTGCATTTCCTCAGCGGAAATGCAGATGCCGGCGAGCGCTAAAAGTTCTTGAGGCGGGGTTCGGGGAGGAACGTCTTACAAGAAGTTCCACCCCGATTTCAAGTATTTGAAAACGCATTGGTATTAAATATTTTCCGCTCATGGTCGGACACAGTTAACTCGCGGCCGGGGTTCAAAAGGAAATCGGACGACACTTCCATTCGCATGACGGTAGGCGGGTAGAAAAGACTCATATGGTCCGGTTCTGGGCAGGAAAAACCCGTAGGAGGAAAAAAACCGTGATACGGAGTCGCTTTTTACAGGTAACTCGATTCTGGGCGCAGGTTGGGGGCACTCCTTCGCTGCGGACGACGCAGAGCCGTCTCATCACTTCGCTCAGGAGATCCCCCAGCCCTGCAATCTCATACATCTTGCGGAGAATGCGTATGAATACTCGGTTGACAAACAGGCGGTCGGATACGGGGCAATCGTGGTCGGGAAGTCCCTGAAATAGTGGAGACGCGGAAAGCACAATGCCTGGTGCCGGTGTTACCGGCGTATGGTCCGCTGGAAGCGAATCGTATCTGCATATTTCAACTTGAGGCCGTCAAGATTGCAATCCGGGGAAATAGCCTG
>Ga0187785_10000397_pt1 | contig 16387 bp, 15 predicted proteins | sample 0815_BV2_4_20_MG_FD_132466 | JGI IMG/M metagenome (GOLD analysis project Ga0187785, IMG submission 132466) | Tropical peat soil microbial communities from peatlands in Department of Meta, Colombia - 0815_BV2_4_20_MG | ecosystem: Environmental > Terrestrial > Soil > Wetlands > Peat | place...
CATATGAGTATAGTGCCGGAAAACCACGGGACCGGGTGAGCCCGGAGCCCGATAAGCGATGCTTCCGCCTCCGAACACACTGGAAAGCGCAAGGATGGCGAAGAGCACGCCACCCGCGATCAGCACTACGATCGCAATACCCCATGCGAAGGCCTGGTCCTTCCAATAGGGAGATTGGTCGGGCAGATGCCGGAAATATTGCCATATGCGTCTCAGTAGGCTTTTGTTCTCGATCTGGGTTTTCATGTGTTTGACTGTATGGTCTTAGCGCATCGTGCCCACGTACGTGGTGGTCCACTGTCTTTTCCTGACCTCAGGGTTTCCGTAATCGGGCAACACCATGGGAGACACCCTGTCCGTGTCGATCCCCGCTTCTTCCAGTTCCTTGTGGTACTTTCTCACGTGTTCCACCGAGAGCTTCCCAATGTCCGCCCGGTCTTTCGCATACGCTCCTGCCGACAGTCCGGCGAGCCTCCCGAACACCGTGATATCGAGCAACGAGTTTCCCATGAGACGGTTGGCGCCGTGGACTCCTCCGCCCACTTCTCCGGCAACGAAGAAGCCCGGAACGGTAGTAGAACCGTCCGAATTATATGCCAGGCCGCCGTTCTGATAGTGGAGCGTGGGATAGACGAGCATAGGAAGCTTTGAGATGTCGATGCCATACCGTTTGAAAAGAATGTGCTTGGCCGGAAATTCCCGTTCAACGGTTCCTTCGCCTTCCAGCATGTCAATCATGGGGGAATCGAGCCAGATTCCGAATTTGCCGGCCGGGCCGGGAACGGGGATCCCTTTCCCAATCTTGGTGCACTCCCGGATAATGCTTGCCGATTCGATGTCCCGGGGCTCCCTTTCGAATACGAATTGCTCTCCGTCGATATTCACGAGATTCGCTCCAGCCCCGCGCACCTTTTCCGTGATGAGCAGGCCTTCCGCCTGTTCGGGAAAAACTGCTCCCGTAGGATGATACTGGGTAGCGTGGAGGAAGCGGACGCCCACTCCAAGTCTGTACCCCATCACCAGGCCGTCGCCCGTCGCTCCGTAATGGTTGGTGGTCATGAATCCCTGGATGTGCAGCCGTCCCGAGCCGCCGGTGGCCATGACTACGGCTTTGGCCTTGACGATAAAGTATTCTTCGGTTTCGAGATTGTAGAGCACCGCGCCCGAGCATCTCCCCTTGTCGTCCAGGAGAAGTTCCACCGCGGGAGAAAACTCCAGCACGCCAATGTCTTTGAGCCTGTTTCGCGACTCGTCACGAAGCGTTCTCATGATCTCCGCGCCTGTCAGATCGCCGGCGTAATGCATTCTTTTCCGGCAGGTGCCTGCACCGTGCAGAGTAAAGAGCTTGCCGTCCGTCCATTTGTTGAACATGCAGCCCAGGTGTTCGAGCCACCCGATCACCTTGGGGGCCTCGGAGACCATGGTTCTTACGAGTTCCGGGTCGTTTTCGAAATGTCCGCCGCCCATGACGTCCAGGTAGTGGTAGTACGGAGAATCTTTCCAGCCTTTGGTTGCAGCCTGGATTCCACCTTCCGCCATCATGGTGTTTGCGTCGCCGTGCCGGAGTTTTGTGGCGATGATGGCCCGCGCCCCTTGTTCCTGAGCCAACAGAGCAGCCGCCGTACCCGCTCCTCCTCCGCCTATGACGAGCACGTCGGTTTCGTAGTGGATTTCGTTCAGATCGATCTTATCCGGGTCCACCCGGCTGCGAGCTTCAAATTGATCGGCTATCTCCTGGGCCAATGCATAGCCTTTGCTCGGGCCCATCTTCAATTCCCGGAGGCTTCCCGACCGGTAATCCGGGTGATACTTTTCCAGCCTGTCTTTGCGCTCGTCGAGCGTTAAAGCCGGGAATTCCTGACCGGCTTTTTTTCGAGCCACCCTTTCGGGTCGCGTCTGCTCGACTCTTTTTATCGAATCCATCAAATCCTGGGTATATCCCATGAGTGCCTCCGGTTTTTACAGGCGCCGGCGCCTGAGAGAATTTCACAAGCGTGCGAGAATCGGCCTACAGATACTGTTTCTCGGCGGGTTCCCACATTTCGTCTCCCGTATGGGGTTCCATTTCCCGGTCCACGTATAATTTTCTGAGTGTCTGCAGATCAGTCGTCATGAGCTTCTTCAGCGATTCTTCATATCTGCCGGATTCTATCCTATGAATCATGTCCTGAAGATGAGTCGCTTGCGGCCTGATGTGCCTGCCCGTTATCCGTCTGGACATCATCGCGATATGGTACTGGGCCAGTTCGGCAGGACACCTGGAGGTGCAGATTCCGCACATGACGCATGGCATGGAGATTTCCGCGGCTTTTTCCACGTCACCCCTCAGGGCGGCTGAAATATACTCCATTACCGGGATTTCCATGGGGCAGGACTTGGTGCACGTGTTGCACCCCATGCATTTGGCAAGTTCGGGATAATATTTCAGAAGGGTCTTCGCGTCCGGCTTCAGCTCTTCCAGATCGAACACCGCACGATTGGCGGGGAAGAATGGAACCATGGCGAGATACATGTTCGGCTCGACAACGGTCTGGCATGCCAGACCCACATGGATTTTCGGGCTTCCCGGGAGCCTGTACACGGTGGCGCAAGCGCCGCAGATCCCTCCCCTGCAGCCGCAGCCGCGGATCAGTTGATAGCCCGCGAACTCGAACGCCTTCTGAATGGTCAATGTGCTGGGGACATCGTATTTCTTGCCCATAATGAAAATGGGCACGAGGTCCGTCCTGACTGTCGCCCCCGCGGGGATGTCGGAAGGCTGTGCGGCTGTCTGTTGTTCCACCGTCGACATGTTTTCAGATCCTTTCAACTGCGTCACGATTTGTCAGCGTGCCACAAAGACGCCGATGACAATTCCAAGGATGAGGGCGATCAACGCCATGAAGTAATTGTCCAGCGAGGTAATACTCGGGGCAGGCTGAATGGTTTCGGGAACGACCTCGTCTACGATATAGTCTTTGTAAGCCGTGTCCACTTGAGGGCAGGCGAGCACACAGGAATAGCATTGTTCGCAATCCTCGCCCACACAGGACTCCAGAGCGAACGACGTGCGCTGTTCCGTTTTCTCGAATCGCTTGGGGTCTCTGCGGAGCACCGGGCAGGAGTCTATGCAGTTTCCGCAGGCAATACAGCCTTTGTCTCCGGTAATATTCGACGCTTCGTCCTGAATATAGAGACGGTGGTAAGGCTCCATCCCTTTGGACAGCAGCCGGAATCTTGCCACGGGCGGCTCTTTGGTCTCGAGAATGACCTCCGCCACTTCTTTGTTTATGGGTTCCTTTTTATCGGAATCATCTCTGATATTGGGCATTCATCTACTCCTGCTCACCTGCCGGTTCGTGCAGAGTCCGCATCTCCGAACTGCCGTGCAGCCGCTACCGTCTGATGGGGGCTGAGCAATTCGTCTGGCGAATTAACAGAGCCCGGGTTAGCGGGTGAGCGATTCATGTTCGTCTCAGCGCAAGCCGTTTGCCGTCGGCCTTTTCTGTATTGGTCGAAGTATTGCTTTGTCATGAGCGGATGGCATTTCACGCAATCCTGGTACACCGATCCTTCACGGCAATCCGCAAGGAAAATCTTAGTCTTAAAATGGATTTTGCCGTTGTGGCAGCGCCTGCACGAATATTCAGTGGGGATTGCCACCATCCACCGGGGATTCGTCGACAGGCGTTTCCATGCATCTTCTCTGGCAGAGCGGTACTGCACGTCTGAAATGGGAAGCATAAGATTGTTTCTGTACGAATGTGAAGCCAGGGTGTGGCAGGAATCACACGCCAAATGGTTCACTTCCGTATAGGTAACCGTCTTGTCCGCCTGACTCGCTCCTTCTTTGTACCGTTCGTGACATCGAGCGCACGTGTCGTCCCTGGCAAGCACGTGCTTGCGGTGATCCATCGAGAGCCCGATTTTCCTCAGTTCGTCCGGAAGATCTTTCAGAAACACGGTCTTTCGCTGTATTGCCGCCAGGTGGCAGTATTGGCAATTCTCACTCGGTATCCTGGTCCTGGCGAACATTCCGGAGACCTCCGGTCTGCGAGGGTCGATCTGGGGAACCAAGTAGCTTATTGCGTGCAGCAGGGACCTCAATTTGGATGCCGCGGTTCCTTGAGGAGCACCGTCCATATGGCAATCCGCGCACGCGATGAGTTCGTGGGAGAATCCCTTTTTTTCAACTTTCAGCTTATCTCCCATCCATCGCGCAAATGACGCCTCCTGCTGGTGGCAAGCCATGCAGGTCGCGCTTCGCACGGAGACCTCCGCCGCCGCTCCCACGACAACCACGACTGCGACGACAGCGATAAGGTACCAGAGTCCCCTACCCATCAGGCGGTCTCCTCCTCATGTTCGAGAGCACGTGCCCGTTTTTTTTCCAGGTTCGCCTGGAATGCCGCGGAAATCACCAGAGGCCCGGAGTTGCCGATGGGGCACTTGGCTGCGCACCTTCCGCATCCCACGCAATACTTGGACAGTTCCATGACTCTCTCGTAATCGCCGAGTCTCGTGAGTAGAACCAGTCCCATGGGCATCTGAACGCCTTCCACCTCTTTTACCGGGCAAGCTCCCACGCACGTAGCGCAGTTGTAGCAATTGATAGCCCGGCCCGTGCCCGGAGTAAGCATGGACTGCAGCGTATACTCGAAGACCATGAACGCTGCGAAGACTATGGCCAGGCCGTTGAGCGTTACCGCACTCGGGGCCTTGCCAATGAACGTATTCAAAAACGCCCTGGAAAATGCGCTGTATTGCGGATAAGCCGGGATGCCTTTCGAGAGGGCGGATTCTACTGCATTGACGTACCCGGTGACCGTCATCGCTGCGCCCCTGAACATTTCGGGCTGAGACGGTCGTTCCAGCCTACCTTTTTCCAGGATTTCCCTTTTGAGGACAGCAAGCTGGTTGTCCTGTACGGAAATGAGATCCGGATATTCGAGAGTCTTCAGAGCGGTAATGCGATGTTTTTCGACCTTCACCCGAACCTGGATGGGTCCTCTGAAGCCCTCTCCCCAGCCTTCGTAGACGCCGTCTTTCACGAGGCCGATTCCTGCCCCCCACGGATTTTTTGCAAGGCGCTCCTCATCCACCCGCCGCACGTCCATGGCTGCCACGCCATAACCAACCAGAATCAGGCAGACTGCCCCTGCAAGAAAAAAAATACGCAAATTTCCCGTCCGCCGGTAATCGCGTGTCCACGAGTATGCAAGCGTTACCAGGAGAACCAGGGCCAGGATGAACCGGCTCGATGGAAACAGGACGGCCACGACAATCAGGTACACGGTGAGGCGAAATCCCCGCGTGTTCAGGGCCGCCCACAAAAACCCGAGCGGATCATGCAAGAGCCTTGACCACGTCATCTATGAATTCCTTTCCCACCAGTCCCTCGTCCATTGCCCTGTGCAGAGAATACCGGGGAACGATTCCTTTCCTGATTGCCGCACGCGTGAGATCCTGCATGGCCGCGAACATCTGGGGCAGAGGCAGATATTGCACGCAATAGCTTTGGCAATTGCCGCACCGGATACATTTCAGACCGCCGTTCCGAAGAAACCTGTCATAGTCGGCGACTCTGCCGGCAACGACCAGTTCAGCCTGATACGCAATGCCTACGGGACACCGATCCTGGGTCGCGTAACAGGCCCGGCATTCGTAACAATAGATGGTCGCGGGATTGCGGTTAGCCAGAGGCTTCACCACATCGGCAACGAGAGCAGTTACGATACCGAATAGAGCCACTCTGTCGAGATTGCGGGTCCACCCGCGATCCTTCAGGTTCGTGAAGAACTGGTATCTATGAATACCGGGCAGAACCAGGGGTTGACCCTCATCCTGTCGATGGTGTCTGGTTTCCTTCTTTTCTTCCGACATCAGAGTATATCTTCCTCGACTAATGAGGCAGCATCGCCGACATGAGCAGGCCTGCTATCAAGCCTCCCACTGCGCCCTGAAGCAACTCTTTTGGGGAATGCATATCCAGGGCGTACGCAATGATGACTCCAGCAAGAGCCCCCACGAAAAGAAAAATGATCCACGTCAGCAATGTCCAACCTCGTCCTTGTACGCGAAATCCGGGTTTTTCAGTCCCCACGCCCGATCGAAGCCCATTTCCGGGGAACAGGGTCTGCTAATCTCTCTGCGGCTGAACGGCTCCCACGAACATGCCGGTCTCCTCGCGACCCCCGAGGGCCTCGGTCATCCTGCGAGACAACGTCTTGGGGACCATCAATCCAATGAGCATCGCAGCCACTACACCGCCCGCGAGACCCTGCAAGATTGCGGTCGGGTTCCATTCAAACAGGGCGAAAGCCAAAATCGCACCACCCATGGCTCCACTAAACAGAAATCCCACAAGCTGCATCCTGAAATTTTTTGAAGCGTCGGCACCGAATACTCTGCCGCCCAGCGAGATAAACGCGACGTTCACCGCAACCACCACCAGGACGAATGCGCCGATGGTGACGATGTCTTTGACGAAATTCGGATCTGACGGTTGGAATACGGAAAGGTTCAGGAATTTCATGTAGATTGCCGCAAGCGGAGCCATAATGGCCATGGATGCGAATGTGTACGCTCCCTTGATGAAGCCTGTCTCCGCACGCATGGTTCCTTCGCCCATCATTCCGCCTCCGCCCAGGGGCGAAGGGCCGCACGAGGTGGTGGCATTGATGATGTACGCCGCCATGACGATGGCAAGCTGCGGCCAGTCCAAGAACTGAAACTTTGCCGGGCCGAACAGATAGAGCACCGGAACCAGCGCGGCGGTGAGTATGCGTGCACACGACAACGGAAGAATGGTCTGAAACTGCACGAATATGGCCAACATCCCGGCCACTCCCAGGAAGGGAACCTTGACGAAGCTGTTCAAGATCACTCCCAGCGCATCGAAACCGCCGGTAGCTGCGAGTGCTCCCGCAGCCAGGAAACCGGCTGCCATCGCGGTGACCGGCAGCAGAATGATTCCTTCCATGAGGTCAGTGAGCCGGATTCTGCACACAAGAATCATGAGCACCGCGCCTGCCACGAGAACGGACTGCACGGGCATTTTACCGAACGGCTGGAATATAGCCGTGAGGAGAGACAGGACAAACAGCACCAGGGCCAGATAGCCTTCGAAGGGAGCCTTGATTTCCGGTTCTTCACGCTCCTCCCCCGAGCCGATGAGCGGATTTTCACGGAGAGCAACGTCATTCGGGTAAAGCCGCTGGCTCACCATTTTTAAGAACAACGCCACGACTGCCGTTCCCAACATGAGAGCGAAAGCCTGCGGAGCACGCAGCATGCCCTCGGACGCAGTGGCGAAAAAGCTTCCCAGAAAACCCTCGCCGATCTGACCCACGCCACCGATGGGGGAAGGTCCGCAGGAACCCATCGCGTTGCGCGTGAATGCACCGATAAGGACTATGAGCTGGGATTTGGTCAGGATTCCCATTCCGCCTTCAAAACCGAACGTGAACAACAACGGAAGAAGCGCGGCCGCCAGAATTCTGCCGCAGGGAAGCGACGATATGACGGGAAGGTTTATCAATATGACCAGCGTGCCCACAAGGCCGAGAGGACTTCTCCGGAGATACCGGAGAATCACTTTCAACGCCTCGAATCCTCCCGACGCCTTCAGGCCGCCGGCAAGAAAAAGACCCGTGAGCAGTGCTGTTATGGGATGCAAAATAATCCCGCCGAGAAACTCGTTCGGCAGCAGCATCACTGCGTCCCAGCCGTAAAACGCAAACCTGAAGATTCCGCCCACGATCAGGCACAGCACCGTAGAGAACACCAGCACCGTTTGAACCGGAGTCCGAATGTATCCGAACAGCGTCAGAAGCATCAGGCCCAGAAAAATGGCCAGGGTTATATATCCGAGAAGCTCCAACAGAAATCTCCAGTTCGATTCTTCAGGAACATGCGCCGGAAAGATCCCGGGAACTACTGCGTCTTGTCCATGGCAGGTCCACGACGTAACCGTCCCTCGTGGGACAAACTCTCACCTCGTCTCCAACTTTAAGTCTGCCGATGCATGCGGTACAGCAGTTCAGATCCGCATCTATTTCGTCGCCGCCTTTCAGCTTTACTTTGACGGTCATCACGGATGCCGCCGCGAGCAGACCGGCTTCAGATACCGACGTAATCACCCCGCGAGTGCCTCGCACGAGTCGATACATCTCCGCGGCTGCAAACAGTGCTATGAGAAAAAGCAGTGTAGCGCTTTCCCAGTTCATGGTGATCTGAGTGAAATCCGACTGTGAGAAGAAACTCGCGCTCATGCATTTCCTCGAGCTGGCTTCACATCCGGGCCAACACCTGAATCCTGCCGTTGCCGTTATCCGCAACGTACGTTTTGCCCGCGACGCACGTAATTCCCGTAGGATTCCTGAATTCGTCCGGACCCGTACCTTCTTTTCCCGCAGCAAAGAGGAATCTGCCATCCGGACCGAATTGCTGAATCCGGTGATTCCCCGTGTCCGCCACCCAGATATTCCCGTCTCCGTCCAGAGCCATCCCTTGAGGCATATTGAGCAAACCCGGTTGTTTTCCCGGGCCGCTGAAACCCGCCCTGAAATTCAGATCCTTGTCGAAAAGCTTTATCATTCCGTGCTTGCTGTCGAGCACCACGATTTCGCCGAGAGCGTTGACCGCGCATGCAGTGGGCAATCTGAACTGATCTCTGGCATCCCCCAATTCGCCGATGACTGCGATGGGATTTTCGCCCAGGAAAACTTGGATTCGGTGATTCCTCGTATCAGCCACGAACACCTTTCCCTGCGGATCCACGAAAATACCCTGGGGTGTGGAAAAGCATCCGCCTATGGATCCTATGGAACCCAGTACTCTTTTCACTGATCCGTTTGAATCGAACACTTGAACGCGGCAATTGTTGGAATCCACCACGTATATGAGGCCATCCGGGCCCACGGCAATACCCTTCGGGAAATTCAGAAGTCCGACCCCGGAACCCGGCTTGCCAAAAGTGGTTGATGGTTTATTGAGTGAATCCAGCCGGACGACGCGGTACCTGGAAGGATCTGTGACGAGAAGATTGCCAGCAGGATCGAAAGCCACGTCGAAAGGACCCTTGAGTCCTTCTGTGCGTGTATCGTCAGGAGTCGAACCGTGAAGTGGGATTGTCCCGAAAAGAGAAAACACCCCTGCAACGCCGACACATTTTATAAAATCACGCCTCTTCATGGCGTCTACTATCTCCAACCCACGTCAGCCTATACCGGCATCTCAAGATTGTGATTCAAGCGGTGCGTGAGACTTGTTGGCAATGTGATTGTGGCGATGGGAACGAAATTGATTATATCCCCCTCATCCGGTCCAGTCAAGCTTCATGCGGCAGAAAGACCGAAAATGAGATCATGCGAACATCCTGCGAAGTACATCCGAAAAAGGGCTGCGGAGTGCGGCCGGGAGCGTATGTCCCGGCCGGACGCTCGTACCCGAATCCTGCTCGTATCATGTCCCACAAATACGTTTCAAATCACTGACCTTGCCAGCGAGTGAGTGAGTGTCATTGCGAGGAGCGAAGCGACGAAGCAATCTCCATCCCTAGCTCTGATAACCCTGTGAGATTGCTTCGCTGCGCTCGCAATGACAACGCTGAACCCTTCTGCTTTGTCAGAATCCCCAGCAGGGGCTCGGATGACACCTTATCCAAGTTATTTGCGGGACACCACACTAGGCAAATCTCATGATGGCATCCACCGGGTCACGATCGCTCCTGAACAGGCTCGCCGGCGCATCGGGATGAGGATAACCCAGCGCTACGCCAATTACTACTTTCTTGTCATCAGGGATTGCCAGAACTTTTCTGACCACATCAGGGAAATGCATGGATGCGGCCAGGTAGATGGTGCCCAGTCCTTCCTGAACTGCTGCGTAGCAAAGAGTGGTTGCTATGGAACCTATATCCAGGCACGCGTACGGCACGTTCAGTCTGCCGTCTATAACGAAATATACCACCGCAGGCGCGCCAAAAAACTTGTACATGTTCAAATAATGACGGACACGCGCTTCTTTGTCGTCGCGATCCACGCCCATGAAGGCGAGCAGGGCCTTTCCCAAACCCATGTAGCGTTTCTTGAGCACGTCCGGAAATTCCCCTGGCATTTGAATATCCGACCGGGGAGGCACCCCTTTCCTTCCTTCCTCTTCGAACAGCTCCGCCAGCTGTTTGGCTTTTTCGCCGTCGGCAACTACCAATTCCCACGGTTGAGTATTTCCCCACGAGGGGGCCCATCTGGCGAGATCGACTATTTTGGATATCTTCTCCCTGGGAACGGCATCCGGAAGAAACGCGCGGATGCTGCGTCTGCCATGGATCACCTCATCGAACTGCATATCTCATCCCTCCTGCACTGATTTCGAACTCCGGTGCGTCCGACCCCGACATGGTGCCCTATAACTGCCCTCAGGGCAATACTATTTGTGCCGGTGGCCGTTGCCCGCAAGATCGTTGCACACACGCCTTTCCTGAGTACGTGAAGCCATTGCCTTTTTGCTACCCCGCCGAGCAAACTGCGGCGCTGTAGCGGGAAGCCGGCGCATGATAGAAGTTTCTGGGAGGGGGTTTGGGCGGGAAACTCTTTCCAAAGAGGGTCCCCCCCAATCTTACTTTTTTGAAAGCGCATTCGTATTATTCGGCCATATCGATCGCGAAAACGCGTATGCTTTTGAGAAGTCTTACGTACACTTACGTTACATATTATAATAGTGACAGGCCCGGAAACTCCTGCCCGGTGAAAAGGCCGGCATGGGAAGTGCTCGAAAATCATACGGGGGATACCACATGAACGACGGAAGGGATGTAAAGGCTGCTCAGGAGAATGTTTGCGAGTTTGAAGAGGACGTATTGCTGCCTCTGCAGGAAGATCGCCTGAAAGCTGCCGTCGCGGGAGTTGTGAAATCCTGTCTCGACGAAAAGACTGTGGATCACGTAGGCGCAGCCTTGATACCGTCCAAAGATGAAATTATCCGCATTCTCAGTACACTTCAAGACATCCTTTTCCCCGGCTTTTTCGGACGGCAGGAACTGACTCACGCCACTCTCGAATACCACGTCGGCAATGAAATAACCATTTTGTTTGAATTGATGGCCAGCCAGATCTCGCGGAGTATTCGCCACGAATGCCGGCGCATGGACAGCCTTTGCGTCCATTGCATTCAAAAGGGCCGGGAAGAGGCGGTGGTGTTCATTGAGAGACTGCCCCACCTTCGGCAGGTGTTGGCGCGGGACGTGTGCGCTCATTTCGACGGCGACCCCGCATCCAAAAGCCTTGATGAGATCGTTTTCTGCTATCCCGGGCTGTATGCCATCTTCGTCTATCGAGTGGCCCACGAGCTTTTCGAGCGCAAGATACCGCTCATGCCGAGAATAATGACCGAACACGCTCATTCGCTGACGGGCATTGACATCCACCCCGGAGCTGCCATCGGAACGGATTTCTTCATCGATCACGGCACGGGGGTGGTGGTGGGCGAGACCACGAACATAGGAGACCGCGTCCGCATATATCAGGGGGTAACTCTGGGAGCACTGTCGGTCCCCCGCGGTTCGGAAGGCGGAAACTACCTCAGAGGCCGCAAAAGGCACCCCACCATCGAGGACGATGTTACGATATATGCTCAAGCCACTATTCTGGGAGGAGAAACGGTGATCGGAGCCCGCTGCGTGATCGGCGGCAACGTGTGGCTCACGTCTTCGGTTCCTCCGGACACCACGGTTTTGATTGAACCGCCTCGACACGTGTTCAAGGCGGAAAACGGCGTCCGGAACGTCAAAAACGGACCACGCAGGAAAAAGCAGGCATCGTGATTTCGGATGCTTAGGAAAAATTCAATGGGTGCTCCATACAACTTGAATGCGGTCCGGCTTTTTGCTACAATCCGCCCAAATAATGAATTGGCTTTTATTTCTGTTTTCGGAGAACACATTTGGTAAGAATATTTTATGACCGGGACGCCGACCTGGCGGTCCTGGAGGGCAAGACTATTTCCATTATCGGCTATGGCAGTCAGGGACATGCTCACGCGCTCAATCTTCATGATTCGGGTGTGAAGGTAGTTGTCGGGCTGCAACGCACCAGCAGAAGATGGACAAAAGTCAGTGAAGACGGACTCCAGGTTCTGGAAGTGGGCGATGCGGTAAAGGCCGCGGACATCGTGATGATTCTCGTTCCCGACGAGATTCAGGGCTCGCTGTATAAAAACGAGATTCAGTCCAACATGGGGAAAGGCAAGGCATTGGCTTTTGCTCACGGCTTTAATGTCCATTTCGGCCAGATAGACCCTCCCGACGGCACGGACGTATTCATGGTGGCGCCGAAAGGTCCGGGGCACCTCGTCAGACGTATGTTCAAATCGGGAGTGGGGGTCCCTGCCCTGTTGGCCATTCACCGTGACGCGAGCGGGAGATGCACGGAAATCGGCCTTGCGTACGCAAAAGCCTTGGGTGCCACAAAAGCAGGTGTTATCGAAACCACGTTCGCCGAAGAAACCGAGACCGATCTTTTCGGAGAACAGGCGGTCCTCTGCGGTGGAGCGACCGCATTGATTCAGGCCGGTTTCGAAACACTCGTCGAAGCCGGGTATCAGCCCGAAATAGCCTATTTCGAGTGCTTGCACGAGTTGAAACTCATCGTGGATCTAATCTATGAAGGTGGAATAGAAAGGATGAGGTACTCGGTAAGCAACACAGCCGAATTCGGCGATCTCACGCGAGGACCGCGAATAGTCGATGAGCGCACCCGGTCCGAAATGAGGAAAATCCTCGAGGAAATTCGTTCCGGAGCATTCGCACGGGAATGGATTCTCGAGAACCTCGCAGGACGCCCAGTATTCAAGGCATTGGAACGCCGCGGGGCTGAACATCCCATCGAGGCAGTTGGGAAACAGCTCCGATCGATGATGAGCTGGGTTTCCACGCCGCTTGATGAGAAATAAGATTATAGAAGAATTGGAGTACATATTTGTGAATGTGTTGCGGTAATTCCGGCCGTAGCGGCCGTGTGAGCGGCACCAGGATTGCATGACCGCCGCAATACCCGAGGGACCCATAATATGTGAAGTGCTCACAGTCGAACGGACTGACAGATGCCCTGGCAATCATCTGACCACCGTACCTTGTCCTTCTAGACTAAAGGCCGCTTGACTTACTCGGTCCCGGAGCTTCGTTCTCTCAATGACAGTCTGGTCTGCTGGTACACGTCGATGGACGAGGCACAAATCGGGTATTTACTCCTGAAAGGACAATGCGTACGATGATCAGAAATATCCGGATCAAAAATTTTAAGAATTTTAGGGACGCGGAATTTGATGTCAGATCGTTGAATATCTTTATTGGGCCGAACGGAACAGGGAAATCCAATCTCGGAAACTTTCTCCTCATGCTGAGTTTTCTTTCTTCCGGACCCTTCAGCAGCGCTTTCGGTCCAGGTCCGTTCACTTTCCGCCAAACCTTGAGCCGAAGAGAAAAAGGGGACCCAAATCCCCAGGATCTGGATCTGCATTTCGAGATCACCCTGGAGGTAGAGGGCGTTAATTATAACTACATACTCGTCTTTACCGAAATTCGGCGCAACGAATACCTGATTAAGGAAGAAACCCTCCAGGAAGTACAGGGCGAAATTCTGTTCACCATCGGCGACGTCAAAGCTAGAGAATCCAAGATGGCGCAGATGAGAAAAGGCCATGCATGGAACGACTCGGAAAAGAGAATCCGAGGTGTCGCCCAATTCCTGTCCAAAATCAAACGGTACAGATTCATTCCCGACCTGATCAAGAAACCTTCCGCTGTCCAGGATTCCTATCTGCTCGACCACACCGGAGAAAACCTGGCAGCAGTGATTCATCATCTAGAGAAAAATCATCCGGAAAACTTTTACCGGATCGTTCAGGAAGTAAAACGGAGCGTCCCCGGTATCAGGAGGATTTTCACCCCGCATCTGGGAGATCCTCATCAGGTGGGAATCGGTGTGGAGGAAGAAACCAAATCTGGTTATTTTGTAGGACCGCAGCTTTCAGACGGATTTCTCGTGTTTCTCGCGTTGTGCACGCTGTTCAATCTTCCCGACCAGCCTCGGATATTCTTCATAGAGGAACCGGAAACCTACCTGAATCCGAACAGGTTGCGGGTGCTTTACGGACTCATGCATCGTTTCGCCGCGGCCAACCCGGGCAAACAGGTGCTCATGAGCTCTCATTCCCCGTATTTCATCGATTGGTCCGACGACAAACCCGAGGAATTGACTCTTATGACCGAAAGGGAAGGATGGATCGAATTCCAAAATCTCAAGGGTGTCAAGGATCTCAGGTCTTTCCTGGAAGAAGATCCCTGGGGGCTGGAATGGGTCGAGAAATTCTTCAGGGCGGATTATGCCGACGAGCCTTTGCCTGATATTCGGGAGGAACTCAGCAACCAGGAAGAATATTATGAATGGGATCGGGATCGAGATGAGCAGCAGGCAGGAGACTACTGACTCTGCGTGCAACGTTCCCGATAGGAAAGGCTGTCCGACTTTCTAAGATTCGCAACCCTTTGTTTCCCTCCGGTTATCTTTCCTCAAGGCCTTCTCGCCCAGAATTGTCCAGCTGGAGATTCACCCTGATTTGAATCACATGCGATTTCTTATTGAATTTCAGGGATTCTCAAGAGTGAGGTCGGTTCTGAGTACGCGAACAGATTGAAAGATTGTCATTGCCAGGGCAGAGCCCGAAGCAATGTCCAACTGACCAAGACCGAGATTGCTTCGTCGTTCCGCTCCTCGCAATGACATGATTGCATGGCCGGAATGTGGGCGAGAGTCGTGAACGAATCCGACAGAATTTTCGAGAACTGCTATAACCCTATAGACGACCGACGTCGTTGAGGTGAACATTAATGGGGAAGATCTGTCCATATGTGAATACGATGAGTTACGGCAGGTGCAAAGAGTGCTGATCCGCACACGGACGAACGTAGCGCTATCGTGCCAAGTCCACACTGTCGCAGCGCCTGCAAAACCGGTTATGGAGCTCGACTCCACATTGCCACCAGAAAGAGAAGAGGAAAAACATGGCAAAAGCTAAAGACGGTGATACCGTCAAGGTAGATTATACGGGAAAGTTTGAGGACGGTACCGTGTTTGATTCGTCTTCCGGCCGGGATCCCCTGGAATTCACCCTGGGCGGGGGCCAGGTTATTTCCGGTTTTGAACAAGCCGTCGAAGGTATGGAACCGGGTCAGTCCAAGACGGCCACCATCCCGGCAGGCGACGCTTACGGTGATCATCGCAAAGAGTTATTATTGGTGATGGACAGGAGTCGGCTTCCCGAAGATCTGGACCCGGCGGTAGGCGAGCAGCTGGAATTGCGGCAACAGGACGGACGAGCCGTATTGGTCACCGTTGCGGAGGTGACGGAATCCAGTGTCACCCTCGACGCCAACCACCCGCTGGCAGGCAAGGACCTGGTCTTCGATATAGAACTCAGAGAAATCTTGTAATCGCAATTCGCTGTCATACACGAGACAGCGCGGTCAGTCCTCGGGATCTCGGGCATGGCCTTTCCATGTTGCGGGTCCGCGTCACTTGCGGAAGAATGATACGCATTCGCCACAAGATTTATGAGATTCCAGGGCTGGGGGCTCTCCTGAGCCAAGTGATGAAACGGCTCTGCGCCGTCCGAGGGAAGGAGTGCCCCCAGCCTGTGCCCAGAATCGAGTTACTGGTAAAAAAGCGAATCCGTATGAGCTCTCGACGCAATGAACTGTGGAGAAATACTTCGTACAAGAAGGGTTTTCCCGATTTCACGTCTTTGAAAGCGAAAGGGGCATCAAGTATCGCGGCAACACAGGGGCCCAGAATGTGCGTATTTCTATGAATTCTTGATACTGAATTGTGGCGCAAATTGATAGACCCCCGAACACTGGTGCTGGGGGCCTATCTCCAAAAAGGAAGAAACTCCAACGTGGTATTTCCGCATACTAATTCCTTGGAACGCCTCACGTCAAGATTTATTTTCGTTATTGTGACACGGGTTCACTTCGTCCATGATAGTGAACTTATCACCGCCGCCCGACCGAAACACTTCTTCCGGTATTCCGCGAAAAAAACGAATCAGCTTGTTTCAGGCCGATTCGCTTTTCAATTGATAACCTGGTGTGCTGTCCCACACGTAACTTACGTGACCGGCCATCTGATACGCATTCGCCACACGATTTATAAGATTGCCGGGCTGGGGGCTCTCCTGAGCCAAGTGATGAGACGGTTCTGCGTCGTCCGCAGCGAAGGAGTGCCCCCAGCCTGTGCCCAGAATCGAGTTACCGGTAAAAAAGCGAATCCGTATGAGCCTCTCCCGAAGTTTTCATCGAGCAAGGGAAGCCGGTGTTGTCATTGCGAGCGAAGCAATCTCGAGTAGTTGC
>Ga0187785_10000398_pt1 | contig 16351 bp, 12 predicted proteins | sample 0815_BV2_4_20_MG_FD_132466 | JGI IMG/M metagenome (GOLD analysis project Ga0187785, IMG submission 132466) | Tropical peat soil microbial communities from peatlands in Department of Meta, Colombia - 0815_BV2_4_20_MG | ecosystem: Environmental > Terrestrial > Soil > Wetlands > Peat | place...
AGAAAATTTATTATCTTCGAATAAGTTATTTTTAAGTGAAAGTGTTAATAGAAATGAAAATTTTAATAGTTTTGAAAATAGTTATAATAAAAATGAGATTAAAGATTATGTTATATTAAATAAAGAAGATAATAAAGAAACAAGTATTTTAAATATTCAATCTGATAAAGAAAATATATTAAAATCTGAAATTATAGCAGATAAAGAAATAACTTCTGATTGAAATTTTAATATTTTCTTTAATGATTCAATTATGTTTAAATATGAAGAAGAATTACAAAATTACAATTATATAGTAGTAATACCTAATTGAGATTCTGCAGTTAATCGAATTACACAGATATCTGCTATTGGTGATGTATTGTACACAGTATATCATTCATTTATTTATATAATAAGTGTACTATTATTACTAGGTATGATAGGTGCTATTATATTGACAGGTGATACGGGTCAAGAAGTAAAAATTATAAAAAAACTAACAAAAAATTATAATTTAAATAATTCAGAATTATATAAAAAGAGTAGTTTTTTTTTTCCTTTACCTAAAATAAATGATATAAAAAATTATTATAATTATTTAATGCTTTCTATCTTTATAAATAATAATATATATTCAAAAATTTTAACTTTTATTAGAAATCTTAATATAGTTAGTAAAGAAGAGAAATATAATAAAATAAAAAGTATGAGTTTATTTTTACCTTTTATAGAAACTTCTAAATATAATAATTTATATACTGAAGGTATATTAGGTAATATATTTTATTTCATATTTATTACTTTAATATTAGCTCTTTTATTATTATTTATAAATTCTTATTTTTCATTAAGTGTAAAATATTTAGATAAAGGTGGAGGTTTTGAATGTGGTTTTACGAGTTTTGTACAGACACGGGAACGATTTAATGTTATATTTTACAGAGTTTCTTTATTATTCTTAGTTTTTGATTTAGAAATTATTCTTATTTTCCCTTATACTGCTATTTATCAAAAATATCAAAATATTAGTAAAAATAATGTATTAGCTTTTCTTTATATTCTTATTGTTGGATTTGTTTATGAATTAAAAGAGGGTGCTTTAAATATAGTTAAAAAAGCTCATAATAATACTGAAGGTTAATAATTTCAATTAATTTATATATAATATATATAATTATTTTTTAATTGAATTGGAAATTCTTTTATTATATTTTGTTTTTCTTTTTATTGATGTTTAAATATGATATATTGTTCTTTAATTAGAATTTTTACTCTTGTTTATTAGTCTTATTTAAAAGTCATATGTTTGAATGTTTTATACCTTTGATTATAAATCTTATATTTAAATTATAATTATAACTTTATACTTTGATTATAATTGAAATTATATTATATTTAAAATTTTAATATTTTTTAATATTAAAAAATATTAAGATAATGAAATCAATTATTATTATATTTATAATCAGATAAATATAATAATAATGTTATTTAAGTTATATATAATAAATATATAGGTTTTTAATAAAATCTGTAAATTAGGAAGAAACTATGGTAATACTGTTTAATATATTAGAAACTTTAATAGTTTTAGTACCAATTTTGATGACTGTTGCTTTTGTAACTATTGCAGAAAGAAAAATTATGGCATCAATGCAACGTAGATGTGGACCCAATGCTGTTGGAGTATGGGGTTTAATGCAACCATTTGCTGATGCCATAAAATTATTAGTTAAAGAGATTGTTATACCTAGACAATCTAATACTATATTATTTATTTTAGGTCCTTGTATAACATTAGTTTTTGCTTTAATTGGATGAGCTATAATACCTTTTGGAGAAGGTTTAAGTATTTTTGATTTTGAATTAGGTGTATTTTTTGCTTTAGCCGTTTCTTCAATTGGTTCATATGGTATATTAATAAGTGGTTGAGCAGCTAATTCAAAATATGCATTTATGGGTGCTATAAGATCAACTGCTCAGCTTCTTTCATATGAGTTAGTTTTTTCTTCTATTGTTTTAATCTTAATAATGTTTTCAGGTTCTTTCAGCTTAACTTATATAGTTGAATGTCAACAAGCTGTATGAAATATTTTTCCTTTATTACCTATAGGATTAATGTTTCTTATAGCTATATTAGCTGAAACAAATAGACCTCCTTTTGATTTACCAGAAGCTGAATCAGAATTAGTAGCTGGGTTTATGACTGAACATGGAAGCTCTATTTTCGTATTTTTCTTTTTAGGTGAATATAGTTCTCTTATTTTAATGTCAGCTTTTATGTCTATCTTTTTTTTAGGTGGACATCATTGTCCTGATTTACATAAATTAGTATTTGAACCTTTTACATTCATTTATTATAATATTAATTATTGAGTTAATAATGTTATAAATTACGATTATGCTATTAATTCTTATATGAAAGATATGTATGATTCTAAATTTATATATTTAGATATTAAGGATAATATTTGTTTAAGTAATTTTTATAATAATATTCAAGATTATAATAATTATAATTTATTTGAAAATAATAATAATTATTTAGATTTAACTTTAATTTATCCTAATCAAACGGATATTAGTTTATTACATAATATAATTAATACTAATAATGTTAATAAAAATATTGATTTAGTCTTATTTGATAAAATTAATGATGGTATAATTTATGTAATGAATTTATTTGTAAATATTAAAAATCATCTTAATATACCCGATATTAATTATATTGATAAAGAACTTGTAACTCAATTTACATATAAAGATACATTATTAAATACAATAAGTATTTTCTTAGATAAATTACAGGGATCATATATATTAGGATTTAAAATAATTATAGTTGTTTTTTTTTATATTTGAATAAGAGCTTCTTTTCCTAGATTAAGATATGATCAATTAATGTCTTTATGTTGAAAAGAATTATTACCTCTTGTATTCGCTTATATAATTTTTACATTATGTCTATTTTATACTTTTGATATGATGCCTTTTGGATTATCATTTTAATATTTTATTATATTTAAAATATTGTTTGAGTTTTTAATTCTTTATTATATTTTATTGCTATTTTTGTAATTAATTTATGAATAACTAAATATTTTTTATCTTTTCTATAATTTTATTTCAAAAGAAAATTATATTAATATTAATATAATTTTTTATTTATTAATAAATGTTTTAAAATATATAATAACAGCAAAATAAATAGTATTCTGCTGTTCTTTACTAAACTTAGCTTAATAGGAAAAGCGTTTTTTAATACTAAATTATTTTAATATTAAAAAAAGATGTAAGTTCGAATCTTTCCAGGAAGTTCATATTATATAGATATATATATTAAAAAAAAAAATGTATATTTTTATATGAGATCATAATCTTTTTCTATTTTATATAATTATAAAATGTAATTTAATAGGAGGATATAAAAATTGGAGAATTTAAGTTTTTAATATTGTATAAATAATTTAAATTGTATTATTGAATATACTAGGTGATCCGTAAATTAAACGTGATTATATAAATATAAAAATGTTTATGTGAGTAGATACTATGTTAAAGAAATATTTAAATATAAATGAAATAATAAATATTAAAGAATTTAGTATTAATAATAGTAGTATGATGTTTTCACCAATGGATCAATTTGAAATAAAACCATTTTTAGGTGATTTTTTAGGTTTAAGTTATACACCGATAGGTTTTATAACAAATATCTCTATATATATAGGTTTAGTTGTATTTTTTGTATTATTATTTTATATATATGGTAATTTCAAAGAAAATATTAAAATAAATGGTTGATCATTAAGCACAGAAGCTATTTATTTTACAATATATAATATGGTATTAGGTCAAATAGGATCTTTAGTTGGATTATATTTTTTTGTATTTATATTTGTATTATTTATTTATATATTGTTTAGTAATTTAGTTGGTTTAATACCATATAATTTTGCTACAACAGCACATTTAATAAGTACTTTATCAATGAGTTCAAGTATATGATTTGGAGTTACAATAATGGGTATAGTATTACACGCTTTAAAATTTTTTACTCTCTTTTCACCAGAAGGTACTCCTTTAGTTCTTGTTCCTTTATTAGCTTTAATTGAATTAATTTCTTATATAGCAAAAGGTTTAAGTTTAGGTATACGTTTAGGTGCTAACTTAATAAGTGGACATCTTTTATTATTAATTTTAGCAGGATTCGGTTTTTTAGCCTTATCTGCTAATTTTATAATAGCTTTAACTGGTGGATTGATTGCTGTTTTAATTATAACTGCTATATCTGGTTTAGAATTGGCAATAGCAGGTATACAGAGTTATGTTTATAGTATATTAACTTCTTCTTATATTAAAGATTCTGTATCTTTACATTAATAGAAATAATAATATTTTAAATTATAACTGTTTTATGTTATATTGAAATTTTTCTAATATAATTTAAATTTTTACTCTTTTCTTATTTAAATCTAGATATTGAATATTATTAAGATAAGCTATTAATATTATTTTAACAGTTTATTATTTTAGGGTAAAGTCTGTAACATATAAAAATAAGGTAATTATAAAAATTAATTTATTAGTTGAATTAAAAGAAAATATGATACAATAGAATCTATAAAATTATTTTAAAGATAAGGGTCTATGTAGTATGAAAATTATAAACAACAATTACTGAATAATTTAGTTAAAGTTTTATAACTAGAAACAGCTTATCAATATCTAGATTTAATATTTTTATATTAAAATTATAGTAGTGATATATATATTAAAGAAAAAAAAAAGTAAAAATACTATTTGTAATATATTATATTACAAATTATTTTTATAAATAGAAAACATTATAATTATATTGATAGGTTTAATAAAATTATTAATAAAATATTTAAATTAATAATTTTTACTTGAAAAATATAATTTAATCTTTAATATTATAAAAACGGAAGTTATCTTAACATAAAGTTCTGATCAATATTCATAAAAATTAAATGAGAATACTTAAAACGAGTCCAGTATTAACAATATTTAATAGCTATTTAGTAGACAGTCCACAACCTAGCAGTATATCTTATTTATATAATTTTGGAAGTTTATTAGGTTTATCCTTAATTGTTCAAATAGTAACAGGAATATTATTAGCTATGCATTATGCTGGTACAGCTGAATTAGCATTTAATATGGTAGAACACATAATGAGGGATGTTAATGATGGATGACTTTTAAGATATACACATGCAAATATGGCATCATTTTTTTTTATAGCAGTTTATCTCCATATAGCACGAGGTTTATATTATGGAAGTTATCGTACTCCTAGAATTGGTGTATGAGTAATAGGAACTATTATATTTTTTTTAATGATGGCCACAGCTTTCTTGGGTAAAAATAATAGCCCAAAATGATCAAAAATATTAATTAAAAGGAAATTAAATAATAATTATATTTTATTTAATAGAATACAAAAGAGATGTTATTCAACCGATAGAAATAATAGTAGTATATTGCTTAATTTTATTAAAGAAAAGAAATTAAATCCTATATTTATTTATGAAGATTTGCATTTAGATAAAAATAAAAAAACTGTAATAAATGATACTAAAGGATTAAGTGGTATTTATTTAATATTGAATAAAATAACTTTAGATTATTATATAGGGTCTGCCTCAACAAATAGAATATTTTCTAGATTCAGCAATCATTTAATTTATAAAAGAGGCAGTAAAATTGTTAAGTTCGCCGTTACTAAATATGGTCTTTCAAATTTTGCTTTTATAATCTTAGAATTATTACCAGAAGTTACAAATAAAATAAATAATAAAGATTTATTAAATTTAGAAGATTTTTATTTAAAATCTTTATTACCTAATTATAATATATTAACAGAAGCAGGGGGTAACTTTGGGTATAAACATACTGAAATTACTAGGATTAATATAAAAACTAATTATAGTCAAGAAAGACGAAATAGAATAGGAGAATTAAATAGAGGTAAATCTTTTTCAATCGAAACTATTAATAAAATTAAACAGGCTAGTTTAAATAGAAAAAAATTAGTATATTCTGAAGTAGATAAAAAAAAGAAATCAAGAAAACTATTAGTATTAAACTTAGATGGAACTGTTTATGGAAGATATTTAAGTATTAGAGAAGGATCCAAATCTCTTCAATGTGATATAAAGACTATTAGAAGAATTTTAAAAACAGAAAAAAAGATTTTAAAAAAACGTTGAATAATAAAATTGGATATAGAATAAATAATAATTATTTTTATTAATTAATATTTTGATTATAGTCCCATGAGTATAAATTTCTACGCAATCTCTAGAGAAAAGTAATTTCTTATTTAAGGAATCGAAATAAATATTTATTTCGGAAATAAAATGGAATGACTTGACAAAGTCATTAAAGAAATATTAATGTTTCTTTGGCAATATTAGTGAAAACGATCAAAGGATTTATAGAATAAATAAGAGATCGTCGATTTTCTAGAAAATCGCGACAGACTGGGTCACTAATGGGTAGCTGAAACGCTGCTTAATGCACAGGCGAAGCTTTTTAATTAAATTATTATTTAATTAATAGAATATACGAAAACAAGTAAGTTATTCTATATAAAGAAAATGTATTTTTTTTATATAAGTATGTATGTATTACCTTATGGTCAAATGAGTTTATGAGGTTTAAATAAAAGCCTTAAATGTTTGTATAATAAATTGAAAATTCTAGAAAAAGAATTATATATTTATTTTATTCAGCCTTTGTTTTCAAACAAAGTGAATAAATATAAAGGATGACAAAGAATAGGACCTCATAATAGTGATATTATTTGTATTATATTTGGTTCTTTATTAGGAGATGCTCATGCTGAAAAAAGAGAAAAAGGAGTGGGGACACGTATTTCTTTTTATCAAGAAAGTAGTCATGTAGAATATATTCTTTGACTTCATAATTTAATATCTTCAAAAGGATATACTAATAAAATTATACCAGTACCTACTAAACGATTAGGTGTTAAAGGAAAATTAAGAAAAGTAGTGAGATTTTATACTTGAACTTATACAAGTTTTAATTGAATTTATGAAACGTGGTATTATAAAGGCGTTAAGAGAGTTCCTGATTGTATAGGTAATTATTTAACACCTTTGGCGTTGGCTATTTGAATTATGGATGATGGTACTAAAGTTGGTACAAGGTTAAAATTATGTACTAATGGGTTTACATACTCAGAATGTTTACTATTAGTTAAAGTCTTAAATGATAAATTTTCATTAAAGACTACTATACAATTAGTAGGTAGTAAGTATATAGATCAATATGTAATATATATTAGAACAGAGTCAATACCTCTTTTAAGAGAAATAGTAAATCCCTATATAATACCTGGAATGAAATATAAAATAAAATAAATTTTTATACTATTCTTGAATTTTCTAGATAATAAATATTTATATATAAACATAGTTATATGTTTATGAGCGCAATTTTTAATAAAAAGCTCAACTGTTTAAAAATTTAAAGTTTCTTTTTCTTATATATTTTTATATTTAAAACAATTGTTTTAAAAACTAAACATATAGCAATATCGATGAAAACGGTTAAAGTTGGAATGTTTTACAATAAGACCGTCGGTATATTAAAATATCGCTACAGACTAGTTCATCGATGGGTGACTGAAAGGTTGCTTAATGTATAGTCGGAATTTTATCTTATTTATTATAAGACACAAGTTTTTATAAAAAAGATTATAAATATATTTATACTTTTTTGTTAAATAATATTTTTGTATAAAAACATGGTTTATATTATGAAAACAGTTTAGGTTAAATAATCTATAGTAGTTTTAACTACATAATATAAATTTAAGATTTGGCAACTGTTATTACAAATTTATTGAGTGCTATTCCTTGATTAGGTAAATCTCTTGTTGAATTTGTTTGAGGTGGCTTTTCAGTAAGTTCAGCTACGATTAATAGATTTTTTTCATTACACTTTACTCTTCCTTTTATTTTAGCAGCATTAGTGGCAGGACACTTATTATATTTACATGTAAGTGGTTCAAGTAATCCTGTTGGTACTACTGGTAATGCTGATAGAACTGCTTTTCATCCTTATTTTTCTTTTAAAGATCTTGTAACTGTTTATCTATTTCTTTTTGTTTTTGCTATTATGATTTTTTATGCACCAGATAAATTAGGTCATTCTGATAATTATATAGAAGCTAATTCTATGCAAACACCAGCATCTATTGTACCAGAATGATATTTATTACCTTTTTATGCTATTTTAAGATCTATACCTAATAAATTATTAGGTGTAATAAGTATGTTTGTGGCTATTTTAATTTTATTAATATTACCTTTTGTTGATACAAGTAATATTAAAGGTAGTAGTTTTAAACCGCTATATATAATAGCTTTTTGATTATTTGCTTTAAATTTTTTAGTACTGATGTGATTAGGAAGTTGTCATGTTGAGGCACCTTATATTATGGCAGGTCAAATTGCTACTGCTTATTATTTTACTCATTTCTTAGTTATATTACCAGTATTTGGTATTATTGATAATGTCTTAAGTATGTTAGCATTGTTTTCTAATAGTATACCCGAAAAAGTTAATAATAAAATATATAGTATGAAAAATAAAATTAAGGAAATGACAGAAGAAGAAAAAATTAAAGAAAAGGAAGAAGATGAATTATACGAATTTTTATATTCTGTACAAAATCACACATTTAATCATATTAGATAGTAATTAAATATATTAATTATTTATATTTAATTGTATATTACTAGATTCAATGTAGATTAATAAAGATGCAATTTTTTAAATAATAGTAAAGTGAAAAATTAAAGATATTTAAGTCTTATCTCTTTTTCATTATATTATTATTATTATTATGATAATTCAATATTTATATTGAATCTTATTATATTTTATTATTACAATATTTAAGTTTTATAGTTATATTATTCGTATTTATCTCAATCGGTATAGTTTAAGTGGTTAAAACGGTTGTCTCATATATAGCAGCTAAGGGTTCGATTCCTTTTGCCGATAATTTATGAGAATGGTTTACTTTTTTTTATATTAATAATTAATTTAATTAATTATATGGCCTTATCGTCTAATGGTTAAGACACAGCGCCTTCAATGCTGTTATACGGGTTCGAATCCCGTTGAGGCTATAAAAAGTATATATTATTAAATATAAAGAATATTATATTCTTTAAGTCCGTTTCGCTTAATAGGCAAAGCATCTGTTTTGTAATCAGAATCTGAGAGTTCAAGTCTCTCAACGGGCTATATTTAATTATTTGTTAAATTTATAATATATCTTTTAATTCTTTAGTTTATTTAAGTATAATAATATATTAATAAATTAAAATGTAGGGCTATAGCTTAACGGTTAAAGCTTGCCACTCATAATGGCATGATAAGGGTTCGATTCCTTTTAGCCTTATAGAGTAAAATTTTTAATCTTTTTTTATTCTTTTTTTTATTTATCTACGTGCTGGAATAGGTAGACGGGGCAAGCTTAAGTCCTGCTTTTTTAAGAGTTCGACTCTCTTCGTAGATATTTTGTTTGTTTAAATTTTTTATATTCTCACGGAGAGCAGCACAAGTTGGTAGTGCGTCCGCTTTGGGAGTGGGAGGTTGTTGGTTCGAATCCAATTTCTCCGATAATTATGAGCCGCCTACTTCTTTAAATTAGAGTAATATAGTTAAAGAATGTTAGTAGATTATAATTAGAAAATTAATTTTATTATTATTTATAGTTGTTTGTATTTATCTTAATTTTTTTATATTATAATAGTAATAAGTTATGTAATTTTCTAATACATTTTTCTTATAAATATACTTATATTTATTAATTATAACTATAAATATATATTGTAAAAGAGTGAAAAAAAAAATATATATATATATTTTTTTTTCTAACATTTAAGGTAATATAATAAAATTATAATAAATAAAAATAAATTTAAATTAGTTAAATGAATACATATATTAATTCTGAATATAATAAAAATATTATTTTTACTAATACAAAACTTATGGATAACCATTCAGGGAGACCTTTACCTACTCATCCTTATCATATAGTAGATCAGTCACCTTGACCAATAATGTTATCTGGTGTTTTATTAAGTCTTACATTAAGTGCTGTATTATCTTTTCATGGTTATCCTATAGGAGAGATATTATTATTAAGTTCTTTTATTTTATTAAATTGAGGTATGTCACTTTGATTTAAAGATATTATTACTGAAGCTAGTTTTTTAGGTGCACACACTGACAAAGTTCAAAAAGGTATTTCACTAGGTGTAGTTTTATTTATTATTAGTGAAGTTTTCTTTTTCTTATCTATATTTTGAGCTTATTTTCATTCATCATTAGCTCCTGCTATTGAAATCGGATCAGAGTGACCACCTAAAGGTATAGAGCCTGTTAATGCATCGGAAGTACCAACTGCTAATACTACATTACTATTATCTTCTGGTTCAGCTGTTACTGTTTCTCATCATTCATTAGTTGATCGATCTATTGATTGAGCTAATAACGGATCTATAGCTACGATTTATATGGCACTAGCTTTTACTTTATTACAAGGAATGGAATATTTTGGTGTATCTTATACTATTACAGACAGTGTATTTGGTTCTACTTTTTATATGGGAACTGGTTTCCATGGACTTCATGTAATTATTGGAACATTATTCTTAACAGTAGGAGCAATAAGAATATATTCTTATCAAGTAACAAATACTCATCATGTAGGTGTGGAATCAGGAATATTATATTGACATTTTGTTGATGTAGTTTGATTATTCTTATTTGGTGCTGTTTATTTCTGAGGAGGACAAGGTCAAGGTTAATTTTTTTATTTGATTTGTTTTTAATTAATATTTAAATATTCTTGTATTATATTAATATATATTTTGATTATACTTCTATTATTAAGAATAAATATTAATATATTAGTTAAAAATATAATAAATATATATTAGTGTTAGTTTAAAATGGTTAAATAATAATAAAAAATTTTTAATTTTATAAATAATTATTCATTGTTATAGATTTAAATCAATTTTTTAACTCCATTTGATGAACATGGTTTAAAGGCAGAACGATTATTTGTGGCGTAATTAGTTCGGGTTCAATTCCCGATGTTCATCCTGTTAGGTTTTAATATATTCTTTCTTAATTATGTAAGTAAGAAAAATAATATATGTTAATATAAAAGTAATATAGAAATAAAGTATAAATATTTATATCTTATTCTATTGTAGTATGATATATTATATCATACTATATTAATTTAAAAAGTTATAAAAAAATAAGAAAATTTATTAATTATAATAAGTTTTCTTTCCCTTTTGATTATATAGTGAGTAAAAGTTGTTAATAACAAATATTTTGGATGTTATTCAATGATATAAAAATAGTAATAATAAAATTCTTTGTATATATATATATATATATATATATATATAAGTTAGTTATAGGATTGAAAAAATAAATATATAAAAAATATAGATCTAAATATATAATGTATAATATTGAAAAAATTAGTATGTTTTTTTATTTCTAAATAATTATAATAATATCGTAAAATAATATAAAAAGAAATAAATATATATACAAAACAAATGATCGTACAAGCAGCAAAAATTATTGGATCAGGATTAGCAACAATTGGTTTAGCAGGTGCTGGAGTTGGAATTGGTTTAGTATTTGGTAGCTTAATCGAAGGAACAGCTCGAAATCCATCTTTACGACCTCAATTATTTGGATACGCAATTTTAGGTTTTGCTTTAGCTGAAGCAACAGGTCTTTTCTGTTTAATGATAGCTTTCTTGCTATTATATTCAGCTTAATAAACTTTAATATAAGAAAAAGATATTAAAATAAAAAATTATAATAAAATGTTTAATATAAGTATTTATATTTTAATTTAGATAATTTTATCTAAATTAAAATATATTTTATAAAAAATTAATAATATTAAGTGAGAAATAGTCTTTGGTTTGTTTATTATGGATTTAGCTTTAATATTATTTGGTTTAGGTACAGTAGGATTTATATTTAATAGAAATAATTTAATTTTAATGATAATTTCAATTGAAATTATACTATTGGGAGTATCTGTAATGACATTATTTTTTTCATGACAATTTAATGATATTTTAGCAGAAATATTTGGATTGTATATAGTAGCTGTAGCAGGTGCAGAATCAGCTATTGGATTAGCTATATTAATAGCTTATTTTAAAATCAGAAAAATTTAATAATATTTATTTGATTTTAAAATAAAGTTAATTCTATTTACTTTTAATTATTTTAATATAAATGTTAAAATTAATAAAATTATAAGATATTAATAAGAAAAATTAAAACCAAAGTATATTATAATATAATTTAATTATTAAGATAAAATTTATCTTAATTTTAAATTAATTAATATTTAAAAGATTACAAGAATATATATTATAATTATTAAATTATTCGAAAAATTTTATAAATATAGTTTAATTTAAATTAAATTTTAACGGGGATCTCTTAACTCACCTCGGTTAATTAAAGAGTGAGAAAAACTTACAAACAAAACAAATAGTAATTTAATAAAAAATGTATATAACTATAGTATTTTTACCATTTTTAGGTTCAATACTTAGCGGGTTACTAGGTAGAGCAATAGGGGTTAAAGGTGTACATATAATCAATGTTAGTTGTTTATTAATTACTACTATATTATCATTTATTGCTTATTATGAAGTAGTTTTTTGTAACTCGTCAGTTACTGTTGAATTATTTTCTTGAATTAATTCAGAACATTTGAAAATTGCGTGAGCTTTTTATTTTGATGAATTAACAGTAAATATGTTAATACCTGTATTAATTGTATCTTTATTAGTTCATGTATATTCTATAGGGTATATGGGTGAAGATCCACATCAACAACGATTTTTCTCATATATTTCATTATTTACAGGTTTAATGTTAGTTCTTGTTACAGGTAATAATTTTTTAGTTATGTTTTTAGGTTGAGAAGGTGTAGGAGTTTGTTCATATTTATTAGTACATTTTTGATATACTCGTGTTTCAGCTGTAAAAAGTGCATTAAGTGCTATGTTTACAAATAGAGTTGGAGATTATTTTTTAACTTTAGGTTTCTTTGCGATTTTTTATACTTTTGGAACATTAGATTATGCAACAGTCTTTTCTATAGCTCCTTATATTAATACAAATATTATAACTTTTATAGGTATTTTATTATTATTGGGTGCAGCAGCTAAATCCGCACAATTGGGTTTACATCAATGATTACCTCAAGCTATGGAAGGACCTACGCCTGTTAGTAGTTTAATTCATGCAGCTACTATGGTAACTGCTGGTGTATATCTATTAATTAGGTGTTCTCCTTTATTAGAACAATCTGATTTAATATTAGCTATTATTATGATAACAGGAGCAATAACAGCATTTTTTGCTGCATCTGTGGGATTATTTCAAAATGATATAAAAAAAGTTATAGCCTATTCCACTATGAGTCAATTGGCTCGAGAATATAATAAATTTATTATATTCAGGTATCGAACTATATGCGTAAAAGTTATCAAAATAATGATAAGTAATTCGCAGATAACCAAAGCTCATAATTATAGTAAATATAATTATATTAGTAATAATTTTTTTAATTCATTTTCCGCTTTGCGGCAGTACTTTATTATATTATATTATAAATTTAAGTCAGAAAAATGAAAAATTATTATTATAAGCAAGTCAGTAGGAATCTCAGAGGCCATACGTTTGATATTAATCATTTTTTTATTAAATTTAAAAATTAATTATCTATACTCTTTTTGTTTTTTTATTTTAATTTGAATAATTAGTTTATCTATTTTTAATACTTATTTATATATAAAAAAAAATATAAAATATAAATGTACTATAAATCTTGAAACTAATCTGGTTCATTCTTTATTATTTGAAAATAATACTATTAAATTTAAGAATATTTCAAATTTTTTTTCGGATAATACTTTAAAATTTAATAATACATCAGATTCTTTTTTTGAGTGATTAGCTGGTGTTATTGATGGAGATGGTTATTTTAATTTATCAAAAAAAGGTACTGCTCGTTTAAATATTACTATGGATTTAAGGGATAAAAAAGTATTATATGAAATTAAACATAAATTAGGAGGTTCTATTTATACTATTGCAAATTCTAATGCTTTAAAATATCAATTAAGCCATAAAAAAGGTTTAATAATCTTATTAAATGGTGTGAATGGTTTAATAAGGAATCCTATTAGAATGTTACAAATGAATAAATTGTGTTTAAAATATGGAATACAATTATTATATCCTAAATCTTTAACATATAATAATGGATGATTAAGTGGTTTTATTGATAGTGATGGTTCTATTTATTTTAATGAAGCAAGTGGACAAGTATTCATAAGTATAACTCAAAAAAATAAATATTTATTAGAACCACTTATTCATTTATATGGTGGAAGAATTGATATATGTAGTCCTAAAATAGAAGCGTTTAAATATGTAATTTATAGAAAAAATGAATTATTTAATTTAATAGATAATTATTTTAATAAATATCCTTTAAGAACTAAGAAATTTAATAGGCTTCATTTAATAAAACAATTTTATTTAGTACGTATTAATAAAAATAATAAAGATATTGATAAATTAAATAAATGAGTTTTATTTAAAGATAAATGAGAAAAATATAATGATTAATAATGAAATGGTCCAAATTATATTTTTTTATATAATTAGCAATTAGGGATGATGGTTATTGCGGTAGGTATTAGTCAATTTAATATTGCTTTAGCTCATTTAGTTTTACATGCTATGTATAAAGCAGGTTTATTCTTAGCAGCAGGTTCCGTTTTACATGCTCTTGGAGATCAACAAGATTTTAGAAGATATGGAGGGTTAGTAAAAATCTTACCTGTTACATATATAGTTATGTTGATTGCTTCATTGAGTTTAGCAGCATTACCTTGATTAAGTGGTTATTATTCTAAAGATATGATTATTGAGTTAGCTTACGGTACATATTCTTCTTTAGGTTATTTAGTTTATTTATTAGCTACAATAGCAGCATGTTTTACAATGTTATATTCTGTTAAGTTATTATACTTGACTTTCTTAACATATGCTAACGCACCTAAAGGTAATTATGAAAAAGCACATGAATCTCCATGAGTTATGACTTTACCTTTAATTATTTTAGGTATATTAAGTGTATATTTAGGTAATATATCAAGAGATTATTTTATTGGTATTGGTAGTCAAGGTTTTGGTAATAGTATATTTATACATCCTAATCATATTATATTATTGGATACAGAATTTGGAGTTCCTACTTTAAATAAATTATTACCTTTAATACTTAGTTTTTTATTTGCTTTGTTAGCTCTATATTTATTTGAATATAAACCAATTTGATTATTAAAATTTAATAAATTTACATGAGGTCAAAATTTATATAGATTTTTTAATCAAAGATATTGATTTGAATTAATATATAATAGATGTATTGTAAAAGGTACATTAAATATAGGATATATTACTAATACTGTTTTAGATAGAGGTGCCTTAGAATTAATAGGACCTAGAGGAGCTGTAGCTGCTTTATATCAAATAAGTAATTATTTTGCTTTATTTGATTCTGGTTCTATTGCACGATATGGTTTTGTTATGTTTTCAGGTTTATTATTTTTTTTATTAATATGAATAATGTTTCCTATTTATGACTTTATTTATTAAGAAAAAATTATTAAAATAATTAAATATATATTTTGTCTTTCTTACGTTTTCTTTATTTTAATTTTTGGTTCTTATTATTTATTAATCATTTTTTCTTAATTTTTATTTCAATTATTTTCTTTATTTTTAATATAATATTTATTTAAGAATTTTTTATGTATTAAATTTATAGTTAAGAAAACATAAGAAATGTATTCAATTAATATGTTTTTGATTATATAAATGAATAATTTAGCAAATAAGTAAATTTAATATATTATTATATTTATTATTAATTTTTATATTTAATAATATACTTTATCTAAGATTAAATATTAGAGGGAAAGAAATATATATATTAATTATTATTTAATTTATTTATTTCTTCTCTAATTATGAACATAGTTTAAAATAAGAACAATTATTAAAAATATAATTAGTCCAGATTTAAATTCTGGTGTTCATGTTTTCTTGTCTATCTTTTATTTTATTATTTATTTATGAATTTATTATTATATTTTTATACTTTGTAATATTTATATTAAGTTTAATTAAATTATATTTAATTAAACTTAATATG
>Ga0187785_10000399_pt1 | contig 16279 bp, 18 predicted proteins | sample 0815_BV2_4_20_MG_FD_132466 | JGI IMG/M metagenome (GOLD analysis project Ga0187785, IMG submission 132466) | Tropical peat soil microbial communities from peatlands in Department of Meta, Colombia - 0815_BV2_4_20_MG | ecosystem: Environmental > Terrestrial > Soil > Wetlands > Peat | place...
GCCCGGGCAGCGAGGCGTCCCATCGGACAGCGGTCGCGCGCACTTGGGGCAGTTGAAGACATGGGCATCCGGCTCGCCGACCGTCCCGCTCTGGGACTTCGGCTTGCCGACCGCGGGCAACCGCTTGAGGATGTTGAGGGTCATCTCGCGAGGAGTGTCGCCCCGACCCCCTGATGCAGGACCCGCCCGATGGTCCCGATCGTGGTCGTACGTTCGGCGCCATCGACGCGCCCTCGCGATACTGCGGACGTGCGCCTCGAACTCAGCCGACAGGGGGACTACGCGGTTCGCGCGATGCTCGCGCTCGCGACCGACGGGGAGGCGCGCTGGCGGAGCGTCACGAGCATCAGCGCCGAGATGGCCATCCCGGCGCGCTTCCTGCCGAGGATCATGCGGGTGCTCAGCGAGGCCGAGCTCGTCGAGGCACGGACGGGCCGCAGCGGCGGCTACCGACTGACCCGGCCGGCCTCGGAGATCACGCTCCTCGATGTCCTCGCGGCGGCCGAACCTGGCGATGAGATCCCGCGTTGCGTCCTGCGTGGGATCCCGTGCGGCACCGACGGCCGGTGTGCCGTGCACGACACGTTCGATGAAGCGCGGGTCGCCTTCCGCGAGCGGCTCGCCCGGACATCGCTGGCCGATCTCGCCACCTCCGCACCCCTGGCCCTTCGGAGGCGCTGACCGCCGAGGTCCGAGGGGCCCACGTGCGGCGGGCCGGATGGCCCATGGCGTCGCGACCTGGGGTGGAGCAGTATTCACGTACCAACTTGGTATGTGTTTATTCGGTCGGAGGCATCCGCCATGCGCGCCGTGGTCTCACTCCTGGCGATCCTTGTCGTCCTCGCCCTCCTGGCGGGCTGCACCGCTTCGGCGGCCACCCACTGGACGTATGCGCCGGCGACGCCCGGGCCGGCGGTCGCGGGGGCGGGAACCGGTGCCGCCGGCGCGCCGAGCGCGTCGCCGGCAACCGCGGCCGCGGCCTCCCCCGCCGGCACGATCGACGTCAAGGCCTTCGACCTCGGCTTCACGCCGAACCAGCTGACGGTCCCGACCCCCGGCCGGTATGCCGTGACGCTGACCAACACGGGGCAGATCCCGCACGACATCACGTTCGCGTCCGGGGAGACGGCGCAGGCGCCGGCGGGTGGCTCCGCCACCGTGGATGTCGACGTGCCCGCGGGCGGCCTGTCGTTCATCTGCTCGATCCCGGGTCACGAGCAGGCGGGCATGCACGGGACCGTGGCGGTGGCCGGCGCGACCGCGGCCGGCAGCGCTGCGCCGAGCGCCGGCACCAGCCCGGCACCGAGCCCCGCCGCCGATTCGCACGGGGGTCCGATGCCGACCTCCGACGTCGCCGCGGACCCGAACGCCCCGGCACCGGTGACCTACGACGCCACAGCGCCGACCCGGCTGCCCGGCACGGTCCACGACGTGGACCTGGTCATCACCGAGACCACGATGACCGTGGCCCCCGGCTTCGTGCAGGCGGTCTGGACGTTCGGCGGGACGGTCCCCGGCCCGGTCATCCGGGTCAAGGTGGGCGACACGATCCGGGTCCACCTCAAGAACCCGGCCACCAACAAGCTCCCGCACTCCATCGACTTCCACGCGAGCCAGGTGGCCTGGAACGATGAGATGACGTCGATCAACCCAGGTCAGGAGAAGCTCTACGAGTGGACGGCCGACTACGCGGGCGTCTGGATGTACCACTGCGGCACGTCGCCGGCGCTCCACCACATCGCCAACGGCATGTACGGGATGGTCATCGTCGAGCCCAAGGACGGGCTGCCCAAGGTCGACAAGGAGTTCGCCCTCGTCCAGAGCGAGTGGTATCTCGGGCCGCAGGGCCAGATCACCAACCTCGAGAAGGCCTCGGCCGGTGCACCGGCTCCGGACTTCGTGGTCTTCAACGGCGTCGCGAACCAGTACAAGGACGCGCCGCTGAAGGTGGGGACCGGCGAGCGCGTGCGGATCTTCATCCTGGATGCGGGTCCGAACATCGACAGCTCGTTCCACATCGTCGGGACGATCTTCGACACCGTCACCAAGGAGGGCGTCCACCTGGTGAAGGGCAATCCCGGCTCATGGGGGTCGCAGGCCGTGGACCTGTCGCCGGCGCAGGGCGCGATCGTCGAGTTCACGACGAAGGAGGACGGCCTGTACCCCATCGTCACCCACGCCTTCAACTTCGTCGGTCGCGGGGCGCTCGGGCTGGTCCAGGCGGGCGACGGCGATCCGCTGAAGTGATGGTCCTCCGGCTCGCGCCGCCGTATTGAGACTCAGTCTCGACAAGTCGACAACGATGGGGTACGGTTCCCCACATGCCGGACCCCGTCGAGCTCGTCACCGCCATGGATCGCGCGGGGCTCCGCGTGACCGGGCCGAGGCGCGCGGTCGCCGAGCTGATCGTGGCCGAGCCGGGCCATTTCACGAGCGCGGACCTCGTCGAGCGGGCTCGGGAACGGCGCGTCGACGTCGGGCGCGCCACGATCTTCCGGACACTTGAGGTCCTGTCAGAGCTCGGCGTCATCGAACGCATCGATCTCCCAAACGGCGAGCACGCGTACGTCGGTTGCGAACCGGCGCATCACCACCACGTCGTCTGTTCACGGTGCGGGCGGGCCGCCGAGATCTCGGATGCGGGGCTCCGCACGGTCGTCCGCGAGGTCGGCCGGCGGACCGGCTACCGCGTGGACGAGCACCGTCTCGAGCTCTTCGGGCTGTGTCCCGCGTGCCAGGACGCCGAGCCGACGCTCATCCGTCGCAGCGCCTGATCGAACCCGATGACGAGCACCGGCCGGGCGCGGTCATGGATGAGACTCGGTATCAGCGTCGTTGCGATCGCGGTCGTGACACTGGCGTGTGCCGCCAAGGACGCGCCAAGCACGTCGCCTGGCGCGGGCCTGCGGATCGTCGCGACCACGACCGTCCTCGCGGACATCGTCCAGAACGTGGCCGGCGACCGTGCGACCGTCGTTTCGATCATCCCGCCGGGGGTCGGTCCCGAGGACTACGAACCCAAACCGGACGACGCACGTGCCCTCGATGGAGCCGACCTGATCGTGTCCAACGGCGCCGGACTCGACGACTTCCTCGACCGACTCATCTCGTCTGGCCAGGGCGGGGAGACGCCGAGGCTGGTCCTCGGGGACGGGATCCCGACCATCGAGGTGGACGGGGAGCCGAATCCGCATTTCTGGCTCGACCCGAGCCTCGTCGTCGAGCACTATCTCCCGGCCATCACGAACGCACTCGAGAAGGTCGATCCGGACGGCGCGACCACGTACCGTGCGAATGCGGCGACGTACGCGGCGTCGGTGACGGCGATGGACCGGGACCTCCAGGACGAGGTCGCGACGATCCCAGAAGCGAACCGCAAGCTCGTGACATTCCACGACGCCTTCCCGTATTTCGCCCGACACTACGGATTCGAGCTCATCGGCGTCATCCTGCCCAACCCCGGCCAGGAACCATCGGCGGGTGAGCTCGCAGCCCTCGTCGACACGGTCAAGTCCGCGGGCGTTCACGCGGTCTTCAGCGAGGCCCAGTTCGATCCGGCCTTGGCGCACACGCTCGCAGATGAGGCTGGCATCACCAACGTGATCTCGACGCTCTATACGGATGCGCTCGGACCTGCCCCAGCCGACACGTACCTCGGCATGATGCGCACCGACATGGCCGCGATCGTGGACGCGCTTCGATGACGACCGGGATCGCCGTCCGCCTCGAGGGTGTCCGTGCCGGATACGGGGACCGCGTCGCCCTCGAGGCCGTCGATCTGACGATCCCGGTCGGGTCGCTTCTGGCGGTCATCGGGCCGAACGGCGCCGGCAAGAGCACCCTCCTCAAAGTGATCGCGGGGCTGCTCCCGGCTCGTTCGGGCACAGTCGAAGTCCTGGGCGACATGCCTGGACGCCACGCGCACCAGGTGGCGTATGTGCCCCAGGCGGAGACCGTCGACTGGGCGTTTCCGGTCACCGTCGGCGAAGTGGTCACGATGGGTCGCTACCCGACCATCGGGATCGCTCGACGACCCGGGCCGATCGACCGAGCGGCCGTCGCCGACGCGCTCGACACCGTCGGGATGACCGCATCCCGGGACCGTCAGATCGGGGAGCTCTCGGGTGGTCAGCGGCGGCGCGTGTTCCTGGCCCGCGCCCTGGCGAGCGACCCCGACCTCTACCTCCTCGACGAGCCGGTCACGGGCGTCGACTCCACGACCCAGGAGGACCTGATGGCTGTCCTCGTCGGGCAGGCCGGCGCGGGCAAGACGGTCGTCGCGACGACGCACGATCTGGCATCGGCCGCCCACCACTTCCGGGACGCGGCCCTCGTCAACCGGCGCATCGTGGCCTCTGGCCCAGCCAAGGACATCGTCCTCGACCAGCGTCTCCTGGCCGAGACCTACGGTGGCCACGTGCTCGTGCTGCCGGACCTCACCGGCCTCGTCCTCGATGACGCCCATCACCACGACCAGGCGGCCGCCCACGAGCCGCACTACCACGACGACGCCCGACCGTGATCGATCTTCTCCTCGATCCCCTCGCATACGGCTTCATGCAGCGCGGCTTGGTGGCCGCCCTCGTCGTCGGCGTCGTCTGCGCCGTGATGGGCGCGTTCGTCGTGCTCAAGGGTCTCGCCTTCATCGGTGACGCCGTCAGTCACGCGGCCTTTCCGGGCCTGGTGATCGCGTACCTCGTCGGCATCCCGCTGTACATCGGGGCGACGATCGCCGCCGTCGCGACGGCTCTCGCGATCGGCGTCGTGGCACGCCGGGGCAACCTGCGCTTCGATACCGCCGTGGGGGTGATCTTCGCCGGGACCTTCGCGCTAGGCATCCTGCTCTTCAGCACGATCAAGGGGTACGTCGCGGATCTCTTCAGCTATCTGCTGGGGAACGTCCTCAGCATCACGGCGGCCGACCTCGTGCAGGTCGTCATCCTTGGCTCGATCGTGTTCGTGACCGTGCTCGTCCTCCGCAAGGAGCTGCTCTATGCCACCTTCGACCCAGCCGGCGCAGCAGCATCCGGGCTCCCGGTCGCCAGGCTCGAATTCCTGCTCCTGGCCCTCCTTGGCGTGACGATCGTGGTCAGCATCCAGGCGGTCGGGATCATCCTGGTCGTGGCGATGTTGGTGACGCCGGCAGCCAGTGCCCAGTTGCTCGTCGTCCGGTTCGGCCAGCTCATCAGCGTCGCGGTCGCGATCGCGGTCGTCTCGACCGTGCTCGGCCTGTATGTCAGCTTCTACCTGAGCGTCGCCTCGGGGGCGGCGATCGTCCTCATCGAGACCGTCATCTTCGTCGCTGCACTGGTGCTTTCCCCGCGCAGTGGCGTGCTTGCAGCGCGCCGGGCACGAGCGACGGTCTGATCCGGGGCTCCGTTACTCGGCGGGGACCGCGAACAGGAACGTCGAGGTGTCGGCATCGACGTAGACGACGAACGCTTCGGTGGCGTGGGCCGGGATATCGCCGGTGAGCGGGATGTCAAGGTGGTCTCCCGCAGCCAGCGTCGTCCTGAGCACCTCGTCGCCCGCGGTCGGCTCGAGCGACACCTCCGATCCGTCGCCAAGCAGGATCTCCCAGCTGCCGCTGGTCAGCGGGAAGGTCGAGGTCGCTTGATATCGCACCGTCACATGCACGGTCTTCAGCGACGCATCCGGGCCTGCCGTGATCCGGGGGAGACGCACGGTCACGGTCCCGACCGTCGCTCCATCGACGTCGACCGGGACCGGCTGCCCGGGATCCATCAGCGGCAGGTCGTTCCCCGGGGTGGCAGTCGGTGCGCCCCCGCTCTCCGGGGGCACTGAGTCCAGCGGCGCCTCGCTGGGGCCCGTCGGCCCCCGGTCCGTCAGCGGGACGCCGCTGCTCCCCGCCCCGCCGACGGCCGATGGATCGAAGGTGTCCGTGGCCAGCGGCGCGCGAGGTGGCGCAAGGAGCGACGAGGCGGACGTCGCGAGGAGCAGCACGACGACCACCGCGACCACCGCCGCCACACGCGTTCGGGCTCGTCTGGCCCCGGCACGGTCGCCGGCATCGAGGGCCGGGTCGACCATCGGGGCGGCGATGAACGTCGTCAGGGGGATCGCGGTGACGATGCCGAGACTGCCGATGAGCGTCCGGACGATCTCGGTCGCGATCAGCTCATCGTTGAGGACCGCAGCGCTCGGCTGGGCGCTGACCATGAGCACGATCAGGAGTGGCAGCCCGACCCCCACATAGGCCAGGAACAACGTGTTCACGGTCGCACCGATGTGCGACCGCCCGATCCCCATCGCGCTCCGGACCAGGGCCGCTCCGCGCAGTTGCCCCTGTCCGGCCAGCTCCTCGACGAGCACGGCCTGGGTCACCGTCACATCGTCGAGGACACCGACGGACCCGAGGATGATCGCGGCGAGCAGGATGCCCCGAAGGTCGAGTCCCCCGCCGTCGGGCGTCGCCAGGAACGCAAGATCCGATCCGGCGGTGTAGGTGAATCCGAGGATGGCCGTCGAGATGGCGGCGAGGAGTCCGGTGATCGCAAGGGCGCCCGTGGTGCCGAGGATGGCGGCGAGGCTCGACCGCCGCCAGCCCTCGGTCATCAGGATGGTCACGATCGTGACCCCGCTCGCTGTGACGACCGCGAGCGGGACCGGCGGCACGCCCGCGACCATCAACGGCAAGAGGACCTTGAGGATGACGACGGCCGTCAGCCCAAGGGCAACGAGGGCGCGGACGCCCTGCCATCCGCCGACGACGACGACGGCGATCGCACAGAACATGGCCAGGATCCCGAGCGCCGGGAGACGCCAGCGGTCACTGACCTCGATGTAGTCCTGCGATCCGTCTGGAGTCTTGGTGATGGTCACCACCACCTCCTGGCCGGCCGCATACATCGACGTGTCCTGCGAACCGCTCGGCCCGGCCAGGTAGGCATCGACCTGGCGACCCGCTCGCGGCCCGTCGAGGATCGTCACAGTGGCGACCGGGACGGGAGGAAGCCCAGAGTCTGCGTCGGTGGGAGGCGTGGCGATCCGCTCGATGCGACCTCGGTAGGCCTCGACAGGCCCGGAGCCTGGCTGTGTCCGCGGCGACAGGTCGGGGAGCAGCAGCACCAGGGCGATCAGGGCAACCCCGTAGAGGGTCACGGCCAGGTGGCGCTGGAAGCGGTCTGGGGCCACGGGGAGAGCCTACGCCGTTCTCCTGGCGAACGACATAGGTGGGCGGGTCAGGCCGTCTCGAGATCCCCGGGATCCGAGTCGTCGTCGACGGTCGACGACCCGTCATCGACGCCGGCGCCGTCGCGCAGCCGGCCAGCCACCGCCTTCGCGCCGCGCTTGACGTGGTCTCGGAGGAGGATCGGCGCCGCCAGGACCGTGGCTTGGGCGACCGGCAGCACCAGACTCGGCATGTTCGGATCGATCGAACACAGGATGCACGCGACGGGTGACGTCATGGGCGGATGGAACCGCGTTCGGCGACGCGCCCGCAAGACCCCGAAGGTCACGCCACCGAGCCCGCTGCCGGCCCGAAGGTCCTGGACCGCCAAGACCATCGTCCCAGCGTCCTGGCTGAAACCTGCGGGCCGCCTCATGCCTCGGAGAGGTAGGCAGCCACGCACTCGAGGACGCCATGGCCACCGTCAGCCCGTCACGCCCCGCCCCGCCGTTCCGGCTCACCGCGCGCGGCGCCGTGATCCTCATCGCGATCCTCGGCCTGGTGATCCTGTACGCCACCGATCAGATCGTCCCCGCGAGCACCGACCGCCAGGCGGAGCTGCGCTTCTGGCTCGCGGCCCGCGCGACCGGCATCGTCGCGTTCCTCCTGCTGACCCTCCAGGTCGTCCTGGGGCTGGTCCTCAGCCACCCGACGAACCGCTCGACGTGGAACGTCTCGAAGGCGATCTTCCCCTGGCACGAGCACCTCTGGGTGTTCGTCCTGGCGTTCCTCGTCCTGCACATCGTCAGCCTCGTCGTCGACCCGAAGGCCGGCGTGAGCCTGGGCGGCGCGCTCATCCCCGGGCTCTCCGAATACCGCTCGTCGCCGGTCGCGATCGGGACCCTGGCGATGTACGCGTTCCTGGTGACCGCCATCACGGCACGCTGGACGACGCTGCTCCCACGGGGCCTGTGGCTGGTGATCCATCGGCTGGCGCTGGTCATCTTCGTGATGGCCTGGATGCACGGGGTCCTCTCCGGGACCGACACCGACGCGCTCCGCGTCCTCTACCTCGCCGCCGGCCTGCTCGTCGTCGGCGCCGGCGCCTACCGCTACTGGGCGAGCCGCAAGCAACGACCCACGTTCTCGACATCGCGATCGGAGGTCCAGGAGTCATGACCATCACCTCGCAGCCGCTCCGCCGAGCGCTCACGACCGTGGGCGTGGCGGCCGCGCTGCTCCTCGGGTTCGGGTCCATCCAGGCCGCCGCTGCATGGACGAGCGCGTCCGCGCCGCTGACCGTCGCGCCGGTCTCGGTGGGGCACCTCCAGGAGCAGCTCTCCACCGAGCAGGCCCGTTCCGCGGACCTCGAGGCGCAGCTCCAGGCCTTGACGACGCAGAGCGCGCAGCTCAACGCGGCGCTCGAAGCCGCCCAGGCCCAGATCACGACGGACACCGGGCACGCCGCGGATCTCGCCAAGCAGCTCAAGGCCGCGAAGGCCCGGCTGGCCCGGCTCGAGGCCTCGATCGCGAAGGCCAAGCAGGCGACCACCACCCGGAAGACGGTCGTCGTGACCAAGACCACCACCGTCACGCCTCCGCCAGCGTCGCACGGGGACGACGACGGGGGCGACGATGACCACGGTGGCGGCTGATGGCTGAGCGACCGCGCCCCGTCCACCTCGCGGTGCTCGTCGGGCTCTCGACGAGCACCTATGCGATCTCCCTGGCCGGCGTCACCGCGCTCCAGTCGGTCACCGACGCCCGAGTCATCGCCCAGCGCGCACCGGCGGTCCAGGCCGCGTCGTTGATGACGGCCGGCCATGACCGGCTCGAGGACCGCCTCGAGGGCGCCCAACGCGCCTACGCGATGGCGGCAGGCCGGTACGCGCGCCTCGGACCGGCGATGGCCGACATGGAGGACGCCCTCGACACCCTCGGGAAGCGCGTGACCAAGGTCTCCGGCGCGATGAACTCGATGCCCGGCCGCGTCCGCCTGCCGAGCATCGGAGGTGGCTCCACCCGGGTCGTGACGCGCACGACCGTGGTCCACGCGACGACCGGTGCCTCCGGCGGTTGATGTCCCGGTCCGCGACCGGGACACGCCGACCGCCGACGAGGAGCCCGCGACGGGTCGGGAACACCTGTGGCGGCACGAGGCCCGCTCGATGGCCTCACCTCTGCGCCTGACGGTCCCCCTCCCCAACGATCCGCGCCGGATCCGGCGCCGACGGGCCGACGCTGCGTGGCATGCGATCCGCGCCGAGTTCGCGGCCGCGGACCAGGCGATGTCGCGGTTCCGCGAAGGGAGCGACCTGACCCGGCTCAACCGGGCTGCTGGCAGCGGCCGCTGGGTCGACGTCCCACGGCGGCTCGAGCGCGCGCTGGTCGCGGCCGACCGGGCGCGCCGGGTCACCGGCGGCGTCTTCGACCCACGGGTCCTGGCGGACCTGGACCGGCTCGGCTATCGCGGGGTCGCCGTCGATCGCGCCGAGGCCGGTCGGGACGGCCCGCATGACCCGATGACCGGGGCCGCCGACGCTCGAACGGACCCCGGCGCCCCCGTCCTGCGGCGGGTCCATCCGAGGATGGTCGCGATCGACCGACCCGTGGACCTGGGGGGAATCGGCAAGGGGCTCGCGCTCCGCTGGGCCGCCGACCGGATCGCCCGGTATGGCGTCGGGCGCTGGCTGCTGGAGGCTGGCGGCGATCTCGTGGCGCGCGGGCCAGGCCCGGACGATGGCCCGTGGGTCGTCGGCATCGAGGACCCGTTCGGGGGCGAGGCACCGATCGCCGCGATCGCCATCCACGACGGCGCCGTCGCGACGTCCTCGGTCCGGATCAACTCGTGGCTCGTCGACGGACGACCCGTCCATCACCTCCTCGATCCACGTACCGGCGAGCCTGCGGACGGTGGGCTGCGAGCGGTGACGGTCCTGGCATCGGACCCGGCCTGGGCCGAGGTCTGGTCGAAGACGCTGCTCATCGGGGGGCGCGCGACGGTCGCCGACACGGCTCGCACACGAGGGCTGGCGGCGTGGTGGGTCGATGACGCCGGCGACCTCGGGATGACGCCGGCGGCGCGGGCCGTGACCGCCTGGGTGGCGAGCGAGACCTAGCGGCGAGCCGCGCTGACTCGCGGGGTGCCGCGCTGACTAGCGGCGAGCCGCCCGGCGCATGGCGGCCTCGAGCTCCTTCTCGGTCGGCATCCCCTCGCGCGCACCGGCCCGGGTGACGGCCAGGGCGGCGGCCACGACCGCCCGACGAGCGGCGGTCTCCAGGTCGAGGCCCGCGGCGAGCGCCGCCGCGAGCGCTCCATTGAGCGTGTCCCCGGCCCCCACCGCGTCGACAGCCTCGACCGCGGGCGCCTTGATGGTCGTGGCCTTCCCCCCGGTGACGAGGAGGGCGCCCTCCGGCCCGAGGCTCACCAGGGCGGAACGCTTCGGCTCCTTACGGTCCGCACGCTTGACGAGCTGGCGGGCGCGGGCGGCCGGGACCCCCGGGCCGGCGAGGACGTCGAGCTCGCCGCGGTTCGGGGTCAGGACATCTGCGAGCGCGAGCGTCTGCGCAGGAAGGCCGTCCGCCGGTGCCGGGTTCAGGATCGTGGTGGCCTTCGCATTGCGCCCGAGGCGGAGCGCCTCGTGGGTCGCCCCGGTCCGGATCTCGTGGCCCACGAGGACGACGTCCGCCGCGGTGAGCTCGAGCCGCTTCACCGCGGTCCGCACCTGCACGGAGGTCAGGGCCGCGTTCGCCCCGCCGGCCACCGCGATGACGTTCTCCCCCGCGCCGTCCACGAGGATGAGCGCGACACCGGTCGGCTGATCGGCGAGCTCCACGAGGCCCGACACGTCGATGCCCTCGCGTTCGAGCGCGGCGCGAGCCTCGGCGCCGAACGGGTCCGCCCCGACCGCACCGACGAAGGCGACCGACGCGCCGAGCCGGGCCGCGGCTACCGCCGCGTTCCCGCCCTTGCCGCCATGGTGGGTCTCGAACCGGGCCCCGATGACCGTCTCGCCGGGAGCCGGCAACCGATCGACGACGCCGACGAGGTCGACGTTGACGGAGCCGACGACGATGACCCGGCCCATCGGCAGCTCAGGACCCCGTGATGAACTCGCCGCCGTCGACGCTGATGATGTCGCCGTTGATGAAGTCGGTGCCGTCGCCGGAGAGCGCCAGGATGGCGTTCGCGACGTCCTGCGGCGTCGTCATCCGCCCGGTCGGGTTCCGCTTCATCGTGATGTCGATCATCGTCTGCGACTCGGGGATCTTGAGGAGGGCCGGCGTCACGGTGACACCCGCCCGGATGCAATTCGCCGTCGCCCCCGTCCCGTGCCGGGCCAGCTCCATCGCGAGCTGGCGGACGTGGGACTCGAGGGCCGCCTTCGCCGAGGACACGACGCCATAGGACGGCACCACGCGGGTCGACCCCTCCGAGGTCATCGCGTAGATCTTCGAGCCCTGGCCGAGGAACCCGCCGCGCCACAGGTCCTGGACCCAGTAGACGAGGCTGTTGGCCATGACGTCCTGGGTCATCTCCATCTTCTTGCGGTCGACGGCGCCCTTGGGGTCCTCCGCCAGGAACGGGACGAGCGAGCCGAATGCGAGCGAGTGCATGACGACCCGGACGTAAGGCTGCTTCCCCTCCGCCGTCGACCGGTCGAAGCGCTCCCGGAGCGTAGCGAGGGCGGCGGCGCGCTTCTCGTCGTCGGCGGCGTTCATGTTGATGTAGAGCGCCTCGGACCCGGCAGCCTCGATGGCGGCTGTGACCTCGTTGACGTGAGCGAGGGCCGCCCGGAAGTCGAGGTGGATCCCGCAGATGCGGTAGCCGGCCTTCGCGAGCGTGATCGCGGTCGCCTCGCCCATGCCCGAGGACGCCCCCAGGATCACGGCCCAGCGCTCGCGGTCGTCGGTCATCGGGTCAGCCTCCAGCGGTCGGGACGGGGCGGGCGGGACATCGCGTCGGGGTCCCCGTGGTCGGGGCCGAGTCTAGCAGCGCCGCATCCCGTGACGGACCGTCCCGCCGGTCCCGGGAGGGTCATTGCGGAAGGGCGCTTTGGCACCTCCATGGGGCGCCCCCAGTCGTCATCATCGTGTCGATCAACGTGCGCTCGTGGGAAGGCGACCCGTATGAACGACAGCACCATCCTTCTGCTCGTCACCCCGCTGCTGGTCCTCGAGCTCGGGCTGCTGATCTTCGCGCTGCGCGACCTGCTGCGCGCGGATCGCCGGGTGAAGGGCGACAGCAAGCTGATGTGGGGCCTGATCATCTGCCTGCTCGGGATCATCGGCCCGATCGTGTACTTCGTCGTCGGGCGCGAGGAGGGATGACCGCCGCAGCGGTCCGCACGAGCGGCCTGACCAAGCGATTCACGGCGCGTCACGGGGGCGTCCTGGCGGTCGATGCCCTCGACCTCGACGTCCCGGCGGGGTCGGTCTTCGGCCTCCTTGGACCCAACGGGGCCGGCAAGACGACGACGCTGCGGCTCATCACGGGGCTGGCGACGCCGACGGCGGGGAGCGCGGAGATCGACGGGGTCCGCGTGGACCCGCACGACCCGCTCGCCCGTCAGGCGATCGGCGTGCTCGACCAGGAGCCGCGCTACTACGGCTGGATGACCGGGCGGGAGCTCGTGGCGCTGTCCGCGCGGCTGGGCGGCCTGAAAGGGCCGGACGTGGCGGCCCGATCGGATGCCGCGCTGGAGCGGGTGGGTCTCGCCGATGCGGCCGGCCGCCGGATCGGCACGTATTCGGGGGGCATGCGACAACGCCTGGGGATCGCCCAGGCGATCGTCGGCGACCCCGGCCTGCTCATCCTCGACGAGCCGGTCAGCTCGCTCGACCCGGAGGGGCGTCGCGACCTGCTCGCGCTGATCGCCGAGCTCCGGCAACGTGCCACGGTCATCTTCTCGACCCACGTGCTGGCGGACGTGGAGCGGATCTGCGACCGCGTGGGGATCCTGGATCACGGCCGGCTGGTCACCGAGGGACCGCTCGACGACCTGCTCACCCGCTACGCGATGCCGCTGTATCGGATCGAGCCGGAGCCTGGGCAGGCTACCGAGGTCGCCAGCCTGGCCGACGCGTTGCGCGCCCGGCCATGGGTGCAGAGCGTCACGGCCACGGGCGGCACCCTGGTCATCGCGATCACCGATCCTGCCGCCGCCGGCGCGGAACTCCTGCCGCTCGTGGCGGCGGCCGGCGTCCGGGTCATCACGCTCGAACGCGCGCGGCCCTCGCTCGAGGACGTCTTCCTCCGCCTCGTCGGACGGGCCGCCTGATGGCCGGCTTCGCGATCCTCCTGCGCAAGGAATGGCTGGAGTCCTGGCGGACCTATCGCCTCCTCGTCGTGGCGGCCCTGTTCCTCTTCGTCGGGATCAGCTCGCCGCTCCTCGCCCGCTATCTGCCCGAGATCCTCAAGGCGGCCGGCGGCGACCAGCTCGGCATCGTCCAGCTCCCGACCCCGACCTCCGCCGATGCCGTCGCCCAGCTCTGGAAGAACCTTGCCCAGTTCGGGGCGTTCGCCGCCATCCTCCTGGCGATGGGCTCGGTGGCCGGCGAGAAGGACCGCGGGACGGCCGCGTTCATCCTGTCCAAGCCCGCGACCCGGGGCGCCTTCCTCGGGGCGAAGTTCCTGACGATGGCACTGGTACTCGGGCTGGCCACCGCGATCGCGGTCGTCACCGGCTGGGTCTACACGGCCATCCTGTTCGCCCCGCCCTCGGCCGGTGCCTGGGTCCTGATGGGGGTGCTGGCGTGGCTGGGACTGGTCGCCTGGGCCGCGATCACGTTCCTCGCGAGTGCGGTCACCGGTTCGACCGCGGCGGCCGCCGGCGTGGGGTTCCTGGCGTTGCTCGTGCTGTCGCTGCTGGCGGCGATCCCCGCGCTGGGTGCCTACCTGCCGTCGGGCCTCGCGACGCCCGCCCTCGCCGTCGCGGGGGGCGGCCCGGTCGAGGCGCTGGACGTCATCAAGCCCGTGGTCGCCACGGTGACCCTGGTGTTCGCCGCGCTCGCGATCGCCCTCTGGTCGTTCCGGCGTCAGGAGCTCTGAGCCGGACCTCGGACGATCCCCGCGTCGCGCCAGCCGGCGATCTCGTCGGTCGTGGCGCCGAGCTCCTCGAGGATCTCGTCGGTGTGCTCGCCGAGGAGCGGTGGGGCGCTCCGGATGGAGGCCGGGGTGCGCTCGAACCGCAACGGGACGCCGGCCTGGCGGAGCACGCCGAGCGCGGGGTGCTCGATGGTCTCGGTCATCGCGAGGGCCTCGGCCTCGGGCGACGCGAACGCCTCCACGATGTCCCGGATGGGGCCGCACGGGATGCCGCCCGCCTCCAGGGTGGCGATCCACGCGTCGGTCGGGCGCTCGCGGAACCGGGCGTCGAGGATCGGGCGGAGCTCGGCGCGATGCTCCACGCGGTCCCCGTTGCTGACGAACCGAGGGTCGGTCGTCAGGTGGCGCAGCCCGATGGCTTCACAGAATCGGGGCCATTGGCGCTCCGAGCCCACGGCCACGGCCAACTCCCCGTCGGCGGTCGCGAACGTCTCGTAGGGGACGATGTTCGGGTGGGCGTTCCCGCGTCGCCGCGGCGCCGTGCCCGTGACGAACGCGTTCTGGGCCTGGTTCACGAGGCTCGCGAGCGTCGCGCCGAGCAGGGACACGTCGACACGCTGGCCAGCCGCGTCCGCGGCGGTCGCCGCCGATCGGCGTTCGAGGAGCGCGGCGAGGATCCCCACCGCGGCCAGCATCCCGGTGACGACGTCGCTGATCGCGACACCCACCTTCGTCGGCCCGCCACCCGCCTCGTCCCCGGCCCCGGTGATGCTCATCAACCCGCTGACCGCCTGGATCACGAAGTCGTACCCGGGCCGGTCCGCGGCTGGCCCCGCCGTCCCGTACCCCGAGATCGCCAGATGGACGAGGCCCGGGTTGAGCGCATGGAGCGTGGCGTCATCGAAGCCCAGTCGGGCGAGCGCTCCCACGCGGAAGTTCTCGACGAGGACGTCGCCCCCGGCCAGCAACCGGCGCAGAAGCTCCGCCCCCTCGGGCTGGCGGAGGTCCATGGCGATCGAGCGCTTGTTCCGATTGATCGCCAGGTAGTAGGCCGCCGTGCGGGTCCCATCGGCCTCGTCGCCGACCCACGGCGGACCCCAGCCGCGCGTCGCATCGCCATCGAGCGGCTCCACCTTGATGACGTCGGCGCCGAGGTCACCCAGGAGCATCGTGCAATACGGGCCGGCAAGCACCGTGGAGGCGTCGATGACGCGCAGTCCGGCGAGGGGGCCCGAGCCGGTCGAGGCTGCCATGCCCGCGATGGTGGCACGCGCGCTAGCATCGCGTCATGACCGACCAGCCCACTGCCCACGATCCCCACGACACCCCGGCCCCGGCCGCGCAGGAGCCACACCGCCCGACCCTCATGACCGTCCATGCCCACCCCGACGACGAGACGATCGGCACCGGCGGGGTCATGGCCAAGGCCGTCGCAGACGGCCACCGCGTGGTCCTCGTCACCGGGACCCGCGGGGAGCAGGGCGAGATCGTCGTCGCCGAGATGGACACCCCTGAGAACCATCGCAAGCTCGGTGAGATCCGCGCCGGGGAGCTGGAGCGTGCGATGGGGGTCCTCGGCGTCACCGAGTGGGAGAACCTCGGGTATCGCGACTCGGACATGATGGGCCGGCCAGGGAACCTCGACCCGCGGACCTTCTGGCAGGCCGATCTCGATGAGGCGGCGGGCCGGCTGACCTGGCTGATCCGGCGCTATCAGCCGGACGTCGTGACGACGTACAACGAGTTCGGCGGGTACGGGCACCCCGACCACATCCGCGTCCACGACGTGTCGATCCGGGCATTCGACCGGGCGGGCGACCCGGCCTGGTATCCGGAGCAGCTCGCCGACGGCGGCGTGGGCACGTGGTCCCCCTCGAAGCTCTACGAGCAGGCGATCCCGGCCTCGGTCCGGACGGCGATGAACGAGCGGCTCGCCGCCCAGGGCCAGCGCTCGTTCTGGATGCCGCCCGAGGACGCCACGCCCGAGCAGCTGGCCCAGTACGAGGAGTTCATCGCGAAGGCGCTCGTCCCCGACGAGACGGTCACCACCTGGGTCGACGTCGCCGACGTCCTGCCGCTCAAGTGGGAGGCGATCCAGA
>Ga0187785_10000401_pt1 | contig 16243 bp, 12 predicted proteins | sample 0815_BV2_4_20_MG_FD_132466 | JGI IMG/M metagenome (GOLD analysis project Ga0187785, IMG submission 132466) | Tropical peat soil microbial communities from peatlands in Department of Meta, Colombia - 0815_BV2_4_20_MG | ecosystem: Environmental > Terrestrial > Soil > Wetlands > Peat | place...
AACCGCTTATCAGACCGGTTTGATCCCAGATGCAAAGCATTGGCGATCAGCTCTTTGCCTGTGCCGGATTCGCCCAAAATCAGGACTGAGGCCTCGGTGGGTGCAACCATTGCGACGGTCTCCAGAACATCCTTCATTTTCTGAGATCTGCCCACGATGCGCGACGCGTCAAACAAGTTTTCGATGCGCCTCTTCTGGAGAATATTGTCCTCTTTGAGCCGCCAAAATTCGAGGGATTGCTGGACTTTGAATTTGAGTTCGTCGATATCCAGCGGTTTTGTCAGATAATCGTGAGCACCCGCCTGAAGAGCCTCCACGGCAGTTTCCACCGATGCGTAGGCAGTAATGATAATCACCGGAATTCCCGGCGAAATCTTCTTGATTTCCTTAAGCGCCTCGATGCCATCCACATGGGACATACGATTATCCATGAGAATCAGATCGAAAAATTCTTCAGAAACCCTTGCTATGGCATTGGCTCCGTCGTCGGCCTCGAAGACCCGGTATCCCTCAAGCGAAAGATTCGCTTGAAGCATCTTTCTTTGGGATGGCTCGTCATCCACGACGAGTATCTTTGCCTTGGGAGCTGACATGGAGATTCCTTTGCGCGCGGGTTTTTCAAATTAAGGATTGTATCGGATTCGGCAAAATTTTGCCATCGAGTGTGACCGTCATGGTTTCGGGTGCAACCAGAGTTCTGTGCATTAGGAATGCGTCTACCAGCCAGATGTCCCCTTCGCTTGAAAAGGCCTGCCTTGCCGCGAGGACAACCTGGCCGACTGCGGACGGAAAGCATCATTTTCAATGCGCAGCAACATAACAGCGAGAATCTGGTCGACTCAGAAGACTTTCTCCGCGGGCCCGCTCTGAATGGGCCGGCGGAAATCAGCGGAATACGTCACCCGCGACCGGTTTCGACCCATCCTGAGACCCGTGGGGGATCCGCCGCGACGTCTTCGGTGACATTGTCCTCCGGGACTTGGTAGGTTTGCAACGTGATAATGAAGCGTGTGCCTTTACCGGGCTCCGATTCCACATCGATTTCGCCATCGTGACCCTCAATTATGCTCTTCACGATCGCCAAACCCAGACCCGTTCCTTTTCGTTTTGTGGTAAAAAACGGATCGAACAGTTTGTCCAGATTTTCCCGCGGGATTCCTTCGCCGGTGTCTTCCACGGTGACGTGGAGGCGGGCACTCCCGTCCACCTGATATCCGACCGTAACTGTTCCACCTTTCGGCGTGGCCTCTATCGAATTTATCAGGATGTTGAGAAATACCTGGGTCATCTGGTCGGTGTCCATGAGAACGAGCGGGTAGTCTCCCTCTCCCGGTCTGCGGACGAGCTCGACTTCCGCTTCATTCGCTTCACGCTCCACCACCCGGATACAGTGATCGAGAATCTCGTCCGTGGAGCGCACGCTGAGGCGCGGCTCTCGCGGTTTCGAGTAGGCCAGGAGTTTCGAGATTACCCGGTTGAGACGATCCACCTCTGTGAGCATGAGATCCGTGTAACGGTAATCTTCCTCGTCCAACTGAAGCTTCTTTTGGAAGTACTGGATGAAACCGCGTATTGAATTCAGAGGATTGCGTATTTCGTGGGCCACGCCGGCGGAAAGGCGTCCCAGGGCGGCAAATTTTTCACTCACCGTTATTTTCTGCTCCAGTTCGCGAATTACGGTGAGATCCCGTACAATGATGACAGCTCCTCTGCTGATGAGAGACGCCGGTTCCTTCAGGGGGGATACGGATAGATTGAGAAACGTCTTGCCTTTTCCGTCGCTGGTTATTTTGACTTCTTTTTCCACCACAGTCTCCGCGTTCCCGAGCACACGCCTGATCTCGTCTTCCAGAGGAAGGAGCTCGCTGATCAGGCGACCTTCCATTTCTTCTTTCGGTTTCCGGAGTATTTCAAGCGCAGTGGAGTTAAAGGTCGCCACCCGTAAGGAGCGATCCACCGTGATCAGTCCGTTCGCCATACTCTCGACCACGTTTCGGGTGTACGCCCGCATTTCGTCGAGTGTCTTCCGAACCAGGTAGGCGTTCTGAACCACGAAAATGAAATAGACGCTGGCAGAACCGATTACGAAGAGAATGGCTGCCATGAAGATCGCGAACATGATATCCTGGTGCCGAATTTCTTTGAAACGGTCCATTTTTAGTCCGAGGAAGAGCACTTGCTTGTTTTCCCGATCGAATACGTCCAGGAGTTCCTTGCCGATACGCGTATGGCGGGCAATAACGTCGGTTTGGGCAATCTGATCGGGAAAAGGCGTGAATGGTTTCCAAATCTCGAATATGGTGCGACCACCCGGCAATTCGCGCTTGAACGAAAGGGGCTCCCCGGTTCTGATGACCGTTTTCACCGTATTCATTTCCTGTCCCATCAACAGGCGCAGCCCTATTTTCGCCGGCTCGCTGTGAGCAACAATTACTCCATCACTGTTGATCAAGCCGACCCACTCCACATCCGGATCTTTTGCCGCCTGTTCGATGAGCATCTGGAGATGCTCGATTCCCCAGTCTCCTTCCATGAACCCGGTACGAGTCCCGGCTTCCAGCGTACGTATAACGGACACGCCCTGGCGGCTGGTAAATTCTTCCATCCGCTCGTTCTGCGCGTTGATATTGCGCACGGTGAAAAGTATCACGATGACGAGAAGGGTTCCGGCCACAAGAACGATGGATAACACCGGAAGATATTTCATCAATTCTTTTGTATTCATCTTAATCCGATCCGGCCGGGACAGAGGATGCTCGGCTTCGGATGAACCCTGAACACCCGCTCGCCTGAATCCGAAATACTACACGTTTCTCAGTCGCGGTACCGCTGGCTCTGTTCCTTCTCAAACCGTACGAATGAAGGAACGTGTTCTCTTGCCACATAGCTCCTACCATCTTCAAGCTTTTGCTTCAATGTGTAATTCTCTACCATTTTGAGTCATTTGTCATCAGGTTCTGCGCCGAGACAGAGGCGATGTCTCTGCCGTGAAGAATCGAAATGCGCCGAATGATTATATTATCAAACGGCGCACGTCCGAGTCTCCCCAAAAAAGATCTCCGGTGCGTAAAACTGGTTGAAAACCGCGACCGAATATGTTAAGCATTACTTTAAAAGTTGGGTCCAACGACCTATTAAATGGGTATTTTAACACCGAAATAAGACGTGGCCGGCCTCAATTCCAACAACTCATCAACGCATAATGCAGCAAGCGGGCGATATATGATTGAGACAAATAACAATTCATCGGAATTCTCATGGGTGGCAAAGGGCCGGGAGCTGCTCGAGCAGGGAGATCTTTCGTCTGCGGTGGAATACTACGGGAAGGCGTTCGATCCCGATTCGGTGGACGAAAACGAGGCTCGCAGCATGCTCATCGAGGCACGTTCCCATCTTGCCAGGAAACATTTTCTTGAGGCTTTGGAAAGCTTTGAAGAGGCACTTCTGATGGGAACGGAGGTGCAACGCCGCCAGGCCTTGGAAGGCATTTTCGCAATTGGGCAGATGCGATCGAGACTCGGGACCCTTCGCCAGGGATTGCAGCAGGAACTCGATCGATTGCTCGGGGTCATCGCTCCGGTGGAGATCGGACTGGCTCTCGTGGGTCCAGGCGAGAATATCGTTCTCATATCCACCGCAGCCGTGGAAAATCTTCCCGGCCATCTCACGAAAGGCACAAGAATTTCTCGGTTGCCGCAACACCTCACCGATCACCCTCTGCCTATTGAAGCCACCAGGTGCATTCCGTACGCCGACGAGGAAGACGTGCGCTATATTATAGATGTCGCAACGGAATTGGTGAAACTTCAGGAATCTCAACGGAGCGCCTGACCATCTCGGCGAACCGAAATTGACCGGAAAGGGCAACCTTTCATTCGAACCGCTTTGCTCCGCTATTGACACTGAGGTCGTAATTCATTAAACGTACCCCACCTTTGGTAGTCTCACTTATACGTGGCTTCATCTCATCGAGGAAATTATATTGCGCATACTCTGTCTGGACATAGGTTCCAAACGCATAGGGATGGCTCTTAGCGACGAGTTGGGCTTTACGGCTCAGGGATTGGGCGTCCTGAACTGCAAGAACGCTGGGGAAGACGTGAAGCGCATTGCGGCTCTCGTGAGGGAACACGGCGTCACGGAAATCGTCGTGGGGATTCCTTACAACATGAACGGTACGGAAGGACCGCAAGTTCAGAAAGTGAGGGCCTTCATGGAACTCATAGGCCGGGCGACGGACATTCCCCTTAGGGATTGGGACGAGCGATTGTCAACCGTGGCTGCGGAACGCGCCCTGCTGGAAGCTGACATGAGCCGGGCCAAGCGACGGAAAGTCATCGACAAACTCTCCGCAGTCATCATTCTCCAGGGTTATCTGGATAGTCAGCATTTCAAGGGCGTATCGAACTCATGAGGTTGTCGTTTGTTTCCGTTCTCAAGTGCTTGTTTCTTGTGGCCCTGATCGTAGGGCTGGGAATTGCCGGATATATGTTGAGTGCACGGGTTCCGGGGCTTCTCAAGGATCTGTCGGGTTCGACTCCTGTGGAATCGATGACACCGGGTCGGGAGGTGATCGTAACCATTCCCAAAGGGGCGTCCCTATCCCAGGTTGGCTCTGTTCTTCAGGAAAAAGGCATAATATCGAGCAAGCTGGTTTTCAAGATCGTAGCTTTCATCCGCGGGGAGCAGCGGGGTATAAAGGCGGGAGACTATGCCTTGAGGACCGGCAGTGATGCGGGGGAGGTTCTCGATCAGCTGATTTCCGGCAAGACGCTCGTGTTGTCCATCACCGTTCCCGAAGGGTACGATATGTACCAGGTGGCTGATCTCATTCAGCAACAGGGAATCATGTCGCGTGACGATTTCCTGACGGTCTCTCAAGATCCCGCCTTCCTCAAAGATCTCGGTGTGGAGGGCACTTCCCTGGAAGGCTACCTGTTTCCCGACACATACTTTTTTCGACCCTCGGAAAAGGTTGACGGGAAATCCATAATCCGCAAAATGGTCCAGAGATTTACGGGAGTGTACGACAAATACGTGAGAGCCACTGCGGAAGAAAATGGATGGAGTCCCGTGCAGGTGCTGACTCTCGCATCCCTCATTGAAAAGGAGGCTCGAGCGTCCGAGCATCAGCTCGTCTCCGCCGTGTTCCATAACCGCTTGCGCCAGAACATGAAGCTCCAATCCGATCCCACAGTCATTTACGGCATCAAACCCATGGGATCGAAGATTACCCGGGAAGACCTGAATCGCAAACATCCGTACAATACATATCAGAATACCGGGTTGCCTCCCGGCCCCATCGCGAACCCGGGAAAGGAATCACTCACGGCCGCGGTCAAACCCGCTGACGTGGACTATTTGTACTTTGTGGCAAGGAATGATGGAAGTCACCAGTTTTCCAGCAGTCTGAAGGAGCACAACCACTGGGTGAACGTGTATCAGCGTGCACCGCGTAGCCAAATACAATAAATGGGGTACAGTCGGCTCACAGGAGTCCCGGATTCGATCCCGTTGCGGTAGTGTGGCCGGCCAGGGGACACGGACATTTTCCCGATTCGTGTACAGCATTGCAAGGAGACCCGGGATGAAAAAATGGGAGTACAGATTCTATAATCGCCGTGGCGCTGCGTGGCACGAAATCCTGCAGGATTTGAACGAGTTGGGCGATAAAGGATGGGAAATGGTGGCGTCCGATTTTGAAGTCCGGGAAGAAGCAAATGACAAGGTGCTGTATTATCATTCGGTGCTGAAGAGACCGAAAGTATCGTGATGTTGTTTTCCGTCGGTGTCGGCCGACCCAACAAGGGTTTTCGGGAAAAGAACCGGGGTCGGTAATACACGGTTGGGGCTCCATCGGATCGACCCGATGAGTGCAACTCATTTCTTTTATGTAATCTGATTCTTACTTTCGTACTGCATTACCTTTTCCTCGTTGGTTCTTGCGCACGACACCTCTGTGATTTATATTGAGGAATTGTATTGTTCTGATGGAACACGATTGAATCACGCGATAAGCTTGCTTCAACGAGATAGCGGCAGCCGCTTTGAAAGGGAGTGCATTTCATGGAAGCCCTCGGTTTGTGTTTGGGAGCGTCCACGCTTGGTATGGTCCGTCTGAGAAGGGAAGGGGGCAACGTCGAGATACTTAGTGCCTCCACTATTACGCACGAAGGCAACCCACGAAAAATATTACTTGAAACCCTCGATTCCGTGCCCGATGTGCATGAGATTCCGCTAGCCATTACCGGCAGAAAATTCATCCAATTCATAAAATTGTCTACCATTTCTGAGCCGGAAGCCTTCGAGATGGCCGTTTCCCATATTTTGCGGAACAACGACCGCTACCGGGTTGTGGTCAGCGCGGGCGGGGAAACCTTTCTCGTGTATCATCTTGACGAAGAAGGCGCAATCCAGGCGATTCAGACAGGAAACAAATGCGCATCCGGAACGGGCGAGTTTTTTCTGCAACAGATCGGCCGAATGAATTTGACTCTGGAGGATGTAGCAGAACTGGGAATAGCGGAACATCCACACAAGGTTTCGGGTCGGTGCTCCGTTTTTTGCAAGAGCGACTGCACGCATGCCCTGAACAAAGGAGTGCCAAAACGGCAGGTTGTGGCCGGATTGGCGAAAATGATGGCAGGCAAGGTTGTGGAGTTATTGAAGAAACTGCCAAAGAAGTCCGTGATGCTCGTTGGAGGATCTTCGCGGAACAAAACCATGATCCATTACTTGGCACAGGAAATTGAGGATTTGTACATTCCTGAAGAAGCTCCTTACTTTGAAGCACTTGGAGCAGGCTTGTGGGCTCTGGACAATCCCACCGTGCCATACACCGGTTCCGGCGAGGTGTACCAGAAGAAAGGGTCAGCCTTCGGATACTTGAAACCTCTCGCTCAATTCCGCGACATGGTGCAATTCAAAGAGCGTCCGAGAGGTAGAGCCGAGGCTGGGGACCGAACCATATTGGGATTGGATGTCGGCTCCACCACAACCAAGGGCGTCATCATGCGCTGCAGCGACAAGACCATTGTCGCAGCGGATTATCTTCGGACTGACGGGGATCCCGTCGGAGCTTCCAGACGGGTTTACGCAAGCCTGGCCTCGCAGATAGATGTTCCCATACAGATCGTAGGCCTTGGGGTCACGGGGTCCGGCAGGCAAATTGCCGGCCTGCACGCCATGACCGATGGAGTTATCAACGAAATCATCGCACATGCGGCCGCGGCCGTCCATTTCGATCACGAAGTGGACACGATCTTCGAAATCGGCGGTCAGGACGCCAAGTACACGTACATCACCAACGGGGTCCCCAGTGATTACGCCATGAACGAGGCGTGCAGCGCGGGAACCGGATCGTTTCTCGAGGAATCGGCAAAGGAAAGCCTCGGGCTGAAGGTTACCGACATCGGAACAGTTGCATATACCGGGATGAAGCCGCCTAATTTCAACGATCAGTGTGCAGCTTTTATCGGGTCGGACATCAAGAACGCTGCTCAAGAAGGGATACCGGTTGCCGACATCGTGGGAGGCCTCGTGTATTCCATTTGTATGAATTACTCCAACAGAGTGAAAGGCAACCGGCCTGTGGGCAGGAAGGTCTTCATGCAGGGCGGCGTCTGCTATAACGAAGCCATTCCTGCGGCAATGGCAGCTCTGACGGGCAAAGAGATCGTAGTTCCGCCGGAGCCCGGTCTGATGGGAGCGTTCGGAGTCGCTCTGGAAGTGGAACGACGGCTCGAAGTCGGATTGATGAAAGAAACGTCGTTTGAACTGGAGAGGCTTGCCCGCCGGGATGTGGTGCACAAGAAACCGTTTATCTGTGGAGGTGGCAAGGAAAAATGCGATCGCCGGTGCGAAATCGCCCGAATCGAGATTGAAGACAAGACCTACCCCTTCGGCGGTGCATGCAACCGATTCGTGAATCTGATCAGACACGTGAAATTTGACAAGGGAAGTCTGGATCTGGTGGATTACCGGCAACGCCTGGTTTTCGCGGATTTGGAGCGAAACGATCCCGGGGACCATCGCCCCACCATCGGAATGAATCGGTCATTCCTGGTCAACACGTATTTTCCCTTCTTCAACGCGTTTTTCAAGGAACTGGGGTATCGCGTGATCCTGCCCGACACGGTGGATCCCGCGGGCATGGATCAGCAGGGGGCAGCATTTTGCTTTCCCGTGGAAATAGCGCACGGATTCATGGCGGATCTGTTGAGCAAGAATCCGGACATGCTTTTTCTTCCTCACATCAGAGGAGTGCCCACCGACCAGGAGAACTGCAACACATGTACCTGCGTATTCGTGCAAGGAGAATCTTTTTATCTCAGAAGCACGTTTGAAGGAACACAGGCCAAGAAAGTGCTCAGCCCGTATCTGGATCTCAGCCGCGGGTTCGACCCGAAGTCGGGGGAATTCGTGAAGCTGGCCGCTGAGTTGGGTGCGCCGAAAACGGCTGGGCTGAAGGCCTTCAAGGCCGCTGTGGATGCTCAGAATGCCTTCAAGGAGAAACTTCAGGCAAAAGGCGCCACAATGCTGGCCGATTTAGATGAAGATTCCTCCTCCATGGGTATTGTGCTGTTCGGCAGACCGTACAATGCGTTTGTTAGCGAGGCTCACAAGGGAATACCGGGGAAATTTGCGTCGCGAGGCCATAGGATTATTCCGTTTGACATGCTTCCCTATGAAGACGAAAGCCTGGACGACGCGCAGACCATGTACTGGTCGATGGGGCGCATGATCTTGAAGGCATCACGTTTCGTTCGGAATCATCCCCGTTTGTTCGGCACATTCATCAGCAATTTTTCCTGCGGACCCGATTCCTTTGTTGTGGGATACTTCCGGGACGAGATGGGCCGTAAACCTTCCTTGACCCTGGAACTGGACAGCCATACGGCCGATGCCGGACTGGAAACACGCATCGAGGCGTTTCTGGACATTGTGAATTACTACCGGGAGCTGGAGAGCAAGAAGCAAATTCCCGCGGTGATCAAAGATTTTCGTGCTGCTCGTGCTGTCGTCGACAACGGTAAGCCCGTTATCGCGACAGCGGACGGCAGGAAACTCGCTTTGACCGATCCACAGGTGAGGATCGTCCTGCCCGCGATGGGGCGCTTCGCACACGAGGCGCTGGTGAAAACGTTCAAGAAAGTCGGCATTAATGCTTACGGATTGCCGCCCGCAGACGAGGAAGTGCTCAAGATAGGTCGAGGAAATTCCACCTGCAAGGAATGCTTGCCGCTCCAGACCACGGTTGGCTCGATGCTGAAGTATCTCTGGCAAGACAGGCCCGAAGGTGAGGTAACCGCCTATTTCATGCCCGGAGCCGGCGGCCCATGCAGATTCGGGCAGTACAACGTCTTTTCCCGGCGCCTCATCGAACGCCACCGCATTCCGGACGCCGCGGTGCTCACCCTGAACGCTTCGAACGGATACATGGGGCTGGGAGATCGATTTACCCTGCCGGCATGGCGTGCCATCATCATCGGCGACGTCATGTACGAAATCTGGTCCACCCTCATGGCTGCGGCACAGGACAGGCAGGCTGCACTGAACGTGTTCTTCGAGCAGTGGGCCGGTCTTGTGGAAGTGATCCACGGCAGCTGGAAGCAGATTCGGCAACGCATCGGTTCCGTATCCGAGACGCTCGCCCGCATTCCCCTGAAGATGCCGTATGGTGACATCCCGAAGATATCTCTGATCGGTGAAATCTATGTTCGCAACGATCCCATCTCCTTGCAGAACCTTGTGGAAAAGATGGCGGATCGCGGATTCATCGTGAGGACCTCCCAGACCAGCGAGTGGATCAAGTACGTGGACTGGCTCATCAAGAACGGCATTGAGGGCAACCCCGATATTCCTTTCTGGATCAGGTATCACGTGAAGAAATACTTCGACCGCAAAATCAGAGCCTTGTTTGCTCCATCCGGATTGTTTTTTCACGAAGTCCTGAACGTGGACGATTTGATACAAGCCGGCAAGAAATTCGTTTCTCCCTTGCTCACGGGCGAGGCGATCCTGACCGTTGGCGCGGCGCTTCACGAGATTTTGCATCCGTCCTGCGGAATCATATCCATCGGTCCGTTCGGCTGCATGCCCACGAGAGTCGCGGAATCCATACTCACCGAGAAATTTACCACCGGCGAAAAACTGGAACTCATGAATCACAGAAACGGGCATGGTCCTTCATTCGCATCGATCTTGAAAAAGGATCAGAAGCTGCCGTTTCTGGCCGTGGAGACCGATGGGAATGCCTTCCCCCAGATCATCGAAGCGAGACTGGAGGCGTTTTCGCTCCAGGCCAAACGCTTGCATGATCGCCTAATGGATAGGCGGGACCATTGAGCACCCGCGAAAGAGGTAAAATAGCCGAAGACGTTGCCGCGGATTATCTGATTGCAAACGGGTACAGAATCGTTGCGAGAAATTTTTCCTGTAAATTAGGAGAAATTGATATCGTTGCACTGCACAATCACGACCTGGTGTTCGTGGAGGTGCGTTCAAGGGGATCGGCCTCGACTCTCGATCCTATTTTTTCTATAAACAGAAAAAAGCAGACCAAAATTGTGCGAGCGGCAGAAGTGTACGTGGACAAGCACTTCAAGAAGGAACCGCCATCAAGATTTGACGTAGTTTTGGTGACCATGGACGATCCGCCGCTGGTGGAACATATCTGTGATGCGTTCTATGCGTCATGACAGACAGGTCGACGCATATATGCCGCTGCCACAGTGAGGCTCGCCGCCTCGAACCGAATCACACGGAGCATGGTTGACAATGTGGCCCAGACGGTTTAGAAAGAAATGGGACTTGTTAACGGGCAGATCTACCATTCTGGTGAAGAAGCCTGGAGCCGCGTGCGCCCTTAGCTCAGCTGGATAGAGCGTCTGACTACGGATCAGAAGGTCGGGAGTTCGAATCTCTTAGGGCGCACCAGAAATCATGAAGGATTCAGGACAGGACCTGAGTCCTTTTTTGTTGTCGTGTCCATATAGGTGTCCATCGAACTCAGCGCATCCTGATGATTGAGCCAAATAATTTTGCTCAATTCTTCCTCGGTCACAAGATTGTACCGCTTGAAAACCGACATGGTTTTGTGCCCTGAAACCGCCATGATTCTGAAATAATCGTATCCAGAAAGTCTCAGATTGTTAATGGCACAATGCCTGAGATCGTGGAAGGTGAAATCTTCAATTTGGGCCCTTTTACAGGCTGCGCTATAAGCCTTTTTGAAATCATCAAAGGGTTTCCCGTGTCTCAGGAAGACCCGGGCACTGTGAATTCCACGGGGTAATCTTTCCAGGACGGCCTTCATTTCGGGATGGAGGGGGATGGAACGGGGTGCTTCCGTTTTCGTCCGTTGCCGGTCGAGGCGTATGAATCCCCTTTTCAGATCCACTTCTTCCCAGGTTAACTTGACTATTTCCGATTTGCGCATGATTGTATCACAGTTGAGGTCTTCTTTATTTTTCAAAGATTTTTGCCAGGAGAATCCGATGCCTGATGACGACAACCGTCATATTCTAATTCAGGAAGTGGGCCCGAGAGACGGATTACAGAATGAACCGGTCGTGCTCTCTCCCGAGGAGCGGGCAGAGCTCATCGAAGCACTCACAGACGCAGGATTGAAACGCATTCAGATCGGGTCCTTTGTCAACCCTCGCAAAGTGCCTCAGATGGCCAATACGAAAGAAGTGTGGGACCTGCTCGCAAAAAAGGATGATGTCAGGTACAGTGCGCTCGTACTAAATTATCGTGGATTGACTGATGTCATAACCGCTGGAATTCCACATGTGGAAGTTTATGTCTCAGTGTCGGAAACGCACAGCAAAAAAAATTCTGGGGCGACGGTTGAGCAAGCTATCACAGAAGCGACAACCATTATAGAAACTGCGAAAAGTAGCGGCCTGACCGTTACCGCTGGTGTCATGTGTGCATTCGGCTGCTACTACGAAGGGCAGGTTGCTGTAGACCGATTACAAAACATGGTTTCACGTTTTGAAGCTGTACACCCTGACGAGATCAGTCTTGCAGATACTGCCGGGACTGCGGACCCGGAAGTCATGGCACGTATGCTGGGAGCTCTTGAAGAAATTACGAATCCGAATCGTATCATCCTTCACCTCCACGATACACGTGGGCATGCGTGGGACAATATGCTCAAAGCGCTGGAAATGGGAATTCGTAGATTCGATTCGTCAGTCGGCGGGCTGGGCGGATGCCCATTCGTTCCCGGTGCAGTGGGTAATATCGCTACCGAAACAACTGTTGAGCGGCTCCATGCATTAGGATATCAAACGGGTGTAGACCCGGATAAAGTCCAAAAAATCTGGTCTAGTCTCCGTACAAAACTTGTAAAGGACAGGGCCCCGTCGGACAAGCGTCATCATGAGGTCTTGCACTTCAGGTAGGCAATTTGCTGATACCCGCCACCGTGGCGACCGCAGAGGCCAAAAGGAGCTCTTGGCACATTGACCCTGGAAAAACATGGCGTAATTGCTGCGCCCACAAAGGCGTGCCCCAATCTGCAAGTATCTTGCCTCAAATAGGGGACATGGGGACTTACCCAAACAGGTAGCTCGAATTCTGTGACTTTCCTCAATGTCATGATATGTCGATGAGCGTCCCAATTGACCGCACGTCATTCAATGAGTTACACTCGAATAAAGACTAGAACCAACTTTCTTGGTCGACGTGACGACTGGTTCACCTATGGCGGTCTGTCCGAGAAGGCACATGGATCTTTGTGGCCCGAGAACAAGCTCGGCTTGGCAACAGATCCGAAAACTTCACAAATGGCAGGGCCTAAGAAATGATTGCTGATGATACGGAGAAATAGACCTATGGGCGTATTAGGGATCATTTCTTGTCAAACTCTAGAACTGGAGTTCGCCTATCTCATGGTGAACGATCCTGACGTCTCGTCCATTACCGTCATGAAGGACCATTACGCCGATGGTGTCGTAGAGGGACTTGAACGGTACGGTGGTTTAGCTCCAAAATCAATATTGTACATCGGTGAGTATCTCCCCAGCCCCTCCAACGGACTTGAGGTTGTGGTTCGAGTCATGAAAATCGGATTGCACGCCGTGATCAAGGATCTCAGGGCTGGCGTAGTCGGGGCGGTAAAAGAGATGGGGCCCTACGTGGACGCTATTATTCTTGGCTATGGGCTATGTGGAAACGCCATGGAAAATCCTGGTGAACTATTTTCCGGTACCCCTGTTCCGGTATTCTTGCCGATGGACGAAGATCATCCGGTTGACGACTGTGTCGGTCTCATCATTGGCGGGCGTGAAAATTACTACGAAGAACAGTGCAAATGTGCAGGAACTATGTTCATGAACTCCGGTTTCGCCCGTCACTGGGAAAGCTTAGGGGAAAACATGACAGGCCCTATGGGGTCGTCTCATCCAGGAATGTTGAAACGCCTCCTGGCCAATTACAAAAGAACCCTGCTTCTTCCGACGCCGGTGATGTCTGAAGAAGAGATGACCTCAAGCGTGACAGAGTTCAACGAAAAATACGGACTTCGTTCCGAGGTCCGGCCTGGGACTTTAGAAATACTTAACCGGACATGGAGAACGGCAAAGGAAAGTGTCTTCGGAACAAAGGGATAAGCATCTTTCAAATGGCCACGGGATCGTCCAGAGTCGAACAGGTAATCTCATTTCTGGTTGTTTCTACGGAGATACTTGAACTGTTGAAGAACACCTTAGTACCGTGGCCCTTTTCCCCTATTACCTCCGGGTCACCCCTTCTCAGAGAGTTCCCCAAATCAAAAAGAGATTGAAGCCCATTATTGTCCATGCCCTCGCCGTCATCCGAAATGGTTATTCGCAGAGTCCTTTTCCCAGCTGGCCTAATGACATCAAAACTAATTTCTATCATTGACGCTCCGGCGTCAAAACTGTTGCTTATTGCTTCTCGCACCACGTCCAAGGGATTAGCGAAGTCATTTGCAATTTCAGTGAACTCTTGCGAGGCATTCACCTGAGGGGTGATTTCAAATTCGCTCATGGCTAATAACTCCTTGGGATCTCCAGTCGTGGAATCCGCCAACTCCCTGCCACAAAGGGCGATAAAGTTCAGGCATCTGATTCAACCATTTAGGCGGTACCGAATAATAGCAAAGGCTTGCCTGCAAGCCAACAACACATTTTCGGTCGGGGGAGCAGGACTCTTTTTTGGTTCAAGATTAGAAAAAAGAGAAGAGCCTAAGAGTCGATGAGCGCTGACGCTTGTGCTATACTGCTGCGCGTTGAAAATGTATTCTTAGACAAACGGTGCAACGAGCTTCCTAAGCGATGTCGGGTTGCCAAGAATCGGTTGAATCGCCTGAAGAGCTTTTCTCCTAGTATCGCTTCGTTTGGGAAGAATCTGTTGTGAGTGGAAGACCCCCGTTTTTTTTTCCAGAGATCGTCAGGATTTCAGTAGATTCGGAAAGAAACTGAGTACAAGTCGGTTTGCACGAGAGGCCGGAGGGGTTTATCGCCAAAAATCTATAGGATACGTGAAAGTCACCTCAAGGGACGTTATGAAAATTTTGTCTCTCCCCCTCAGCTGCGCTCCTGCCAAGTTCCCAATTTCATGCCATTTTTAATCTGAATCGAATCCAAGCCGGTGTCCATATAGGTGTCCATCGGTGTCCATATTGGTGGCTAACAGCGGTGTAATTGAGTATTAATCTGTAGCACAGCAAACCAAGACAGCCCTTTGAAATGATTAACAAAGAGCTGCCTCGGTATCAGTGAGTGGTAGTAAATAAAAAAAGCAGGGTCTCCCACTACGGATCAGAAGGTCGGGAGTTCGAATCTCTTAGGGCGCACCAGAACACGAAGGACTCGGCTTTAGGCCTGGTCCTTTTTTATTCTTCCCCCTAAGAAATTCCTGATTTCACACTACCTTTCACGCAAAGGCATTGAGGCCTGACGTCGAGGCATACGGGCTGAAATAGGCGGCGCAGCCAAAACACAGCTACTGCCCCGCCGCCTGTCATTCAACACCGTTCAGTTCGTCTGGCCGCCTGGCACCTGGGCGAGCGGGCAGGTGGAGGCGGGACCGGCCGAAGATATTCCCGGAGTTGGACCGGCTGAAGGAGTTGCTTGAGCTGGAGCCCCCACAGGAGCCGTATTCGTTGAAGTGCCTCCCGTAGCCGGTGCGGGATCGGTGCTCGTATTGGTTGAGGAGCCCCCCGGTACGGTCCCGGCATTGGGGTCCGTGCTGGTCGAAGAGGTTCCGGTAGCAGATGATGCCGTCGGGGCAGGCTCTATTTTTATGCCCTTAATCTGAGTCTGGGCTCCCCCTTTAATGTCCCCCGTTACCGGATCTATCCTGATAGTCGTGTTAGTCTGAATCGTCATATGGGTCTCGGCGGCCATGCATACACCCAGGGTTGCCATGAGGATGAGGCCTATCAATACGGTAGATTTCATTTCTGCAGCTCCTGAAGACTTTTTTTATGGGAGGGCATCCCAATATTTTGCCTATAACAGAATTAACAAAGAATTACAATCCAAAGCTAATGTAATAGTTTATGTATTAGGAGATACACAGCATGGGGAGGCGATCCTGTGGCATTCATGCGCGACCGGATCATCCGAGGCGAGGTGTGGTTCTCTGTCGGGAGGGACCTGTGCCATACAGGGAGGTCTTATACGAATGCGCTTTCAAAAAAGTAAGATGGGGGGGGACCCTCTTTGTAAAAGAGTGTCCCCCCCAAACCTCCTCCCAGAAACTTCTATCATGCGCCGGCATCTGCATTTCCTCAGCGGAAATGCAGATGCCGGCGAGTGCTAAGAGTTCTTGAGGTGGGGTTCGCGGAGGAACGTCTTACAAGAAGTTCCTCCACGATTTAACGTACTTGAAAACGCATTGGTATTAGAAGAGGCGTGCAAAATCTGTGCATCGGGTTCTGGACCGAACACGCGAGGATCTCGGTGACATTCGGTTTCTATATGAGAATTGAATCGCGGACCGATTCGTGGTCCGGAGATCCAAAGCGAATCCGGAGTGCCCACAGAAGCATAAAGAATCATTCTCCTTGCGCGAGGATGGTCCGTTTTTTGGCGGCAAATACCCCTTGACAACGGTCGCAGCAGAAGCGTATCGTAAGAAAGTTCGGGCGGGTAGCTCAGGGGGAGAGCACTGCCTTCACACGGCAGGGGTCGGAGGTTCAAATCCTCTCCCGCCTACCAGCTTAAGCGAATAAAGTCAGGGTGTTACGTTTGCCGACGATCCC
>Ga0187785_10000402_pt1 | contig 16241 bp, 10 predicted proteins | sample 0815_BV2_4_20_MG_FD_132466 | JGI IMG/M metagenome (GOLD analysis project Ga0187785, IMG submission 132466) | Tropical peat soil microbial communities from peatlands in Department of Meta, Colombia - 0815_BV2_4_20_MG | ecosystem: Environmental > Terrestrial > Soil > Wetlands > Peat | place...
AGCGTCTCTCCGGCGACGATCTCGCCGTCGTGCGCCATCGCCTGCAGCCGGACGCCGCGGTCGATCAGGAACTGCCAGGTCGCGTCCTGATCGGAGCGCTCGGTGACCTCCGCGGCGTCGAGGCCGAAGCGCACCTCCGGCGCGCCCGCGCGGGCTCGCAGGGCGGCGCCCGCGGCCACGGTCGCGGCGTCCTCGGTCGGAGGGAACAGGGCGATCAGCGTGCCGGGTGCCTCGGGGACGCCCTCGAAGACCGCGCCGAGCTCCTCGAAGACCGCGCCGACGCGGTTCAGGACGTCGTAGGCGGTGCGTCCGGTGATCGCGGCGGCGATCGCGGCGAACACGGGAGGGGAGGCGACCCGCTGCGGCGCCAGACCGGCGCCGCAGAACGCGCAGAAGGCGGCGCCGTCGGGGGAGGACCGGCCGCACGAGGGGCAGGTGAGGGTGCCGGCCGAGCGCTCCCCGGCGTTCGCGGTGCCGACGTCGCTACGCATCGGCGGACGCGCCCTGACGCACCAGCCCGTCGGCGACCTGCTCGGCTGCGTCCTGTGGCGGCGTGGGTCGCTCGAGCGAGTTCAACGCGAGCGAGAAGTCGTGGGGGTTCGTCGCGACCGCGCGGGCATCCTCGTCGGTCACCAGGCCGTCGCGCACGAGCTCCAGCAACGAGGCGTCGAACGTCCGCATCCCGTCGTACCCGCTCTCCGCGATCACCTCGGTCAGCGTGGCGGTCTGCTCGGGATCGAGGATCCGCTCGGCCACGCGGCCGGTGTTCAGCAGGAGCTCGACGGCCGGGATCCGCCCGAGGCCGTCCGCGCGCTCGAGCAGGCGTTGGGAGACGACGCCGCGGAGCGCGCCGGCCAGCGAGATGCGGGCCTGCGGCTGCTGGGCCGGCGGGAACAGCTCCACGATCCGGCTGATCGTTTCGGCGGCATCGATCGTGTGCAGCGTCGAGAGCACGAGGTGGCCGGTCTGCGCGGCCTGGATCGCGGCGCGCGCCGCGTCGGCGTCGCGGATCTCGCCGAGGAAGATCACATCGGGGTCTTGGCGGAGCGCCTGCCGCAGCGCGGCGTCGTAGGAGTCGGTGTCGCGGCCGATCTCCCGCTGGCGGATCACCGACATGTCGTCGGTGTGCACGACCTCGATCGGGTCCTCGATCGTGACGATGTGCGCCCGCCGGGTCCGGTTGATGAACCCGATCATCGCCGCGATCGTCGTGGTCTTGCCGGCACCGGTTGGCCCGGTCACCAGGATCAGCCCGCGGCGCGTCTCGGCAAGCTGTCCGACCGCGGGCGGCAGGTGCAGCCCCTCGAAGGTCTGGTCGTTCGGGCTCACCCAGCGGATCGCGAGCCCGACCGTGTCCGACTGCCGCAGCACGTTCACCCGGAACCGCGCCACGCCCTCCAGCGTGTAGGCGAAGTCCGCCTCCTTCGTCCGGGCGAACTCCTCGGCCTTGTGCGGCGGCATCAGCGCCTCGGCCGCCGCGCGGGTGTCGGTCGGGGACAGGACGGGGAACGGGGCGGGCAGCAGCTCGCCGTCGATCCGGATGAACGGGACGCTGCCGGCCTTCAGGTGGACGTCGCTCGCACGCCGCTCCACCGCGTAGCGAAGCAGTTCTGCAGGATCCATCCCGAGGGCGCCTTCGTGAGGGGAACCGTTCCTCCCCAAGCTTCGGAGCCCTCGCCGAGCGGCTTGAGTTCAGCCGGCGTCCGCGGAGCGGTCCTCGATCTCCCAAGCGTGGTCGAGGGCGTGCCATGCCGTGCGGCGCACGGCGTACCGCGGAGCCCACAGGTTCCCCGACCGGGGAGGCCGTGCGGGTGGCTCGCCGCGGGCCCGCGAGGTCACCGCCGCCTCGATCGCCGCGCGCCGGTCTTCGTCCGGAGCGGCCCGGCCGCCGAGCTTGCGGAGGTACGCGTCTTCCGCCTCGGCGACGTGAGCGACGATCGCGTCGAGCGACCTACCGCCGCCGCGCGGCCCGGTCCGGAGCGTGACGCCGTCGGCGGCGGCGGCGCCTCGGTCGAGGGCCGCCCAGCAGGCGCGGAGGAGCTTGCGTTGGCGCTCCAGCTCGGTGGTGTCGAGCCGACGGTCATCGGCGGCCGGCGCGACACCGGGCGCGCCGAAGTCGGTCGTGGCGTTCCCGGTCACCCGCTCGGCGATGACCAGATCGGCCGAGCCCTCGGGCGCCGCGAACCCCGAGCGCGCCCGGCCGAGCGCCCGCGCGTAGCGGGGCCCGGCCTCGACCAACGCCTCGATCGCCGCGTCCTCGTTCTTCCCCGAGCGACACCAGCCCGGCCACTCCACGGCGGCGGCGAACACGCGTTTCGTGCCCACCTCGAGGTAGATGTCGATCGACGCCACGTCAGCCGTCGAGTGCCGCGAGCATCGGCGCGAGCCCGAGGATCGTCGCCTCCGTCGCGACGTTGAGCACCAGGATCGCCTCGTCGGCGCCCGCCTCGGCGAAGGCTTGCAGCCCGTCCGCGATCTCGGACGGCGTTCCGGTCAGCGGCGGCGCGTCCTCCTCGAACCAGGTGTCCTCCGGCGTCGGGCCGATCTCGGTGTACACGCAGATCGACCGCCCAACCTCGGCGGGGTCCCGGCCGGCGGCGACCACGGCCGAGCTGACCCGGTCGTTCGCCGCGGCGAAGCCGTCCGGGGTGTTGCCGCACCACGGTCCCCAGGCGTTCCAGGCGTCGACCCACGGGAGCGTCGACGCGAGGACGCGATCGCCGAGCGAGCCGACCATCAGCCGCGGAACGCGCTCGGGCGCCGGCAGCAGCACCGCGTCCTGGGTCCGATGGAACCGCCCCTCGAAGGTGACCCGCTCGCCGGCGAGCAGCCGGCGCACGATCGTGAACGCTTCCTCGAAGCGCGAGGCGCGGTGGTCCCACGCCAGGCCGAAGGCCTCGAACTCCGGACGGTTCCAGCCGGCGCCGACCCCGAGCGTCAGCCGGCCGCCCGAGATCGCATCCACCGTCGCGGCCTTCCGGGCGAGGATCCCCGGCTCCAGGAACGCGGTGCAGGCCACGAGCGGACCGAGCCGTACCCGCTCGGTGACCGCGGCGATCCCGGCCAGGATCGCCCACGCGTCGAACGGTCCACGCTCCGGCCCCTCGTCGTCGGCGCGGTAGAGCAGGTGGTCGCCCATCCAGATCGAGTCCAGGCCGATGGCGTCCGCGGCGCGGGCCATGGAGGCGTACTCCGGCCACGTCACCGTGCGCTCCGCCTCGGGCACCTGCACCCCTACGGCGAGCGGCCTAGTCATCGGCGCAGCATACGGCCGGACGATAGGGGGACCCCCGCACGGGCTCCAGCGAGATGCTTAAGCCCCGCGAGGGTTCTCCCGATGGAGTATCGGCATGGCCGACATCGCTTCCGTCGCATCCGCCGCCGACGGCGCCGGAGGGTTCCGTCGCCGGGTCGCCGACCTGGCGAGCGAGCCGTCTCCCAACGGCAAGCCGCGCCGTCGCTCGGATGACGGATGGCTGGACCGCTGGGTCGCGACCGTTTCGGACCTCACGCGCCTCAAGAACACGCATCCCATGGTGGACGCGGTGATCGAAGAGCAGGACGGCCGGCGGATCCGGATCGGCGACCGCTGGCTCGCCGACTTCGCCAGCTGCAACTACCTCGGCTTCGACCTGGACGAGGAGATCGTCGCTTCGATCCAGCCCTACCTCGACCGATGGGGCACGCACCCGTCGTGGTCACGGCTGCTCGGCAATCCGAAGATGTACCCCGAGATCGAGGAGCAGATGACGCAGCTGCTCGATTGCGAAGACGTGCTGGTGCTCCCGACGATCACGCACATCCACACGTCGGTGATCCCGGTGCTCGTCGGCGACGGCACGATCTTCATCGACGGCCGCGCACACAAGACGATCTACGACGGTGCGATGTACGCCTCGGGTCACGGCGCGACGATCGTCCGGTTCCGGCACGACGACCCCGATCACCTGGCCGAACTGCTGAGCGACTCGATGTACGCCTATCCGCGCGTGATCGCGCTGGACGGCGTGAACTCGATGACCGGCAACGCCCCGCAGCTGGCGCGCTTCTCGGAGCTCGCCGCCCAGCACCAGGCGCTGCTGTACGTGGACGACGCGCACGGCTTCGGGGTGATCGGCGAGCGCTCCCCGAACGAGCTGAACGACTACGGCACGATGGGCAACAGCGTCTTCCGCCACCTCGACGTCCCCTACGACAACGCGGTCCTCGTGGCCGGGTTCTCGAAGGCCTACTCGTCGCTGCTGGCGTTCCTGGCGCTTCCGACCGCACTGAAGGACGCGCTGAAGGTGCTCGCGCCGCCGTACCTCTATTCGGGCCCGTCCCCGATCGCCTCGCTGGCGACGACCCTGTCGGGCCTCGAGGTGAACCGGGTCCGCGGCGACGCGATCCGGCACCAGCTGTGGCGCAAGACGCACCGGGTCCTCGCGACCCTGGACACGCTTGGCATCGAGACCCCGAACACCTCGGGTCTGCCGATCATCGAGGTGCCGCTGGCCAACCACGAGGAGATCGACGAGGTCGGCCGGTACCTGTTCGACCACGGGATCTACGTGACGATGGCCGCCTACCCGCTGGTGCCGCGGGACAAGGTCGGATTCCGGATCCAGATGACGGCCGCGAACGATGACGAGCAGATCGAAGAGCTGATCTCGGTCCTGACCTCCTTGAAGGAGCGGTTCCAGCTCCACCAGGTGGCCACCACCGGGGTTTGAGCGGGGCCCGACCGGCCTCCTGACCGCCTCCATCCCAGGGCTAATGTCCCCCTCCCGACCGGCCGATAGCTGGATGGTCATGAAGAACCGCGCGTGGGCCGTGTATCCGGTGGTGGCGATCCTGGCCATGGTCGTGTGGTACCTGGTCGACCGGCCCCCGATCATGTTCAACCTGATCGGGCTGGCCTCGCCGGTCTTGATCTTGGTGGCCCTGCGGATGTGGCGCCCCGAGAAGCGGCTGCCGTGGGTCCTGTTCGCCGTCGGGCAGTTCGTCTTCATCACCGGCGACGTGATCTCGTACAACTACGAGAAGTTCAACTCGGCCTTCCCGAAGTTCTTCCCGCTGGACACGGACGGCCTGACCCCCTTCCCCGGTTGGGCCGACGCCTTCTACCTGGCCGTCTACGTCTTCCTGATCGCGGGCGTGCTGGTGATGATCCACGCGCGGACGCCGGGGCGAGACCGCGCGAGCTTCGTCGACGCGCTGATGCTGTCGATCGGACTGGGCACGATCTCGTGGGTGCTGCTGATCTCGCCGCAGGCGACGGCCGACGGCGTGCCGCTGGCGGTGAAGCTCACCTCGATGGCCTATCCGATGGCGGACGTCCTGCTGCTCGCCGCCGCGATCCGCCTGGCGGTCGGCGCCGGTCGCAAGCCGCCGGCGTTCTGGTTCATGATCTCCGCGATCGTGACGCTGTTCGTCACGGACGCGATCTACGGCTGGCTGAACCTCTACACGGCCAACGGCTACCAGCCGGGGCAGGGTCCGCTGGAGGCCGGCTGGATGGCCTTCTACGTGCTGTTCGCGGTGGCGGCGCTGCATCCGTCGATGCGGCTGTTGTCCGAGCAGGCGCGCGAGACCGACCATCGTCTGTCCGCTCGCCGGCTCGTCCTGCTGGCCGGAGCGTCCCTGGTCGCGCCGCTGCTGATCGCCTACGAGGTGGCGCGGCAGGACGGCTTCACGCACGACGCCCCGGTACTGATCGGCGCCACGATCGTGCTGTTCATCCTCGCGGTCGTGCGGATGTGGGACCTGATGCGCAAGCAGGAGGGCTACCTGCGCCGCGAGCAGGCGCTGCGCGAAGCGGGCGCGAACCTCGTGACCGCCACGAGCCGCGAGTCGATCCACGAGGCGGCCGGCCGAGCGATCCGCTCGATCGCCGGTGACGCCGCGGCCGTGCGGATCTGCGAGGCGGGCGCCGGCTCCGGCGAGCTCCTCGTGGTGACCGCGGTCGGCGGCCGCGCGAGCACGGGCCGGACCGATCTGACGCTCGACACCTTCCAGGAGTGGCGCCGCGAGCGGCTCGTGGACGGGCACGGCTACCAGGTGATGATCGATGACAGCGTGCTGCGTGAGCCGCTCGGCCTGCCTGCGGACCACGCGACGGCGTTCGTCGCGCCGCTGTTCACCCGCGACGAGCTCACCGGGATCCTGGTGGTCAGCGTGCCGGAGCTGTCGCGCCAGGTGAGCGAATCCCTGGAGTCGCTGACCTCGCAGGTCGCCCTGGCGCTGGAGAGCGCCGCGCTGACCGAGGATCTGCTGATCCAGCAGAGCCAGGCGCGGTTCGCCTCGCTGGTCAAGCACTCCTCCGACCTCGTCATGGTGATCGCGCCCGATACCGAGATCACGTACGCGAGCCCCTCCGCCACCCGCGTGCTGGGGCACGAGCCGCAGGAGCTCGAGGGGATGCGCTTCGCCGACCTGATCGCCCAGGAGGACCGCGCCGCCGCGATGTCGTTCCTGACCGCGATGAGCGAGGACCAGGGGATGAGCGCGGTCGACGAGTTCCGCGTCGTCCTGAAGGGCGGCGAGGTGCGCTACGTCGAGACGATCCGGACGAACCTGATGCACGACCCGAACGTCAAGGGCATCGTCCTCAACAGCCGAGACGTCACCGAGCGCAAGGAGTTCGAGGAGGAGCTGCAGCACCAGGCCCTGCACGACGCGCTGACGGGCCTGGCGAACCGCGCGCTGTTCCCCGACCGCGTGCAGCACGCGCTGGATCGTCAGCTCCGCGACGGCCGGCCGGTCTCCGTCCTGTTCATGGACCTCGATGACTTCAAGACGATCAACGACTCCCTCGGCCACGCGGCCGGCGACCAGGTCCTGCGCGAGATCGGCGTGCGGCTGCTGGGCAACCTGCGGACCGCCGACACCGCGGCGCGGCTGGGCGGGGACGAGTTCGCCGTGCTGCTGGAGGACGGCGGTGAGGAGGGCATGACGGCCGCGGACGTCGCCGAGCGGATCCTCTCGATGATGGACGAGCCGTTCCTGCTCGACGGCACCGAGGTGTTCGTCCGCGCGAGCATCGGCATCTCGGTGGCGGAGCCGGGCGACGTGCCGGAGAGCGCGGAGGAGCTGCTGCGCAACGCCGACGTCGCGATGTACCTCGCGAAGGAGAAGGGCAAGAACCGCTACCAGCTGTTCGAGCCCGCGATGCACGACACCGCGCTGAAGCGCCTGGAGCTCAAGGCCGCGCTGCAGCGCGCGCTCGAGCACGACGAGTTCCGCCTCTTCTACCAGCCGGTGATCGAGCTCGAGTCCGGCAAGGTCTCGGGCGTGGAGGCGTTGATCCGCTGGTTCCACCCGGAGCGCGGGATGGTGCCGCCGTTGGACTTCATCCCGCTGGCGGAGGAGACCGGCCTGATCGTGCCGATCGGGCACTGGGTCCTGAAGGAGGCCTGCCGCTACGCGGCCGAACTGCAGGGCCGCTATCCGCTGGCCGAGCCGCTGCACATGGCGGTCAACCTTTCCGCGCGCCAGGTCGCGCGGACCGAGCTGGTCGACGAGGTCCGGGAGATCCTCACGGACACCGGGCTCGACCCCTCGACCCTCATCCTGGAGATCACCGAGTCGGTGATGATCCAGGACATGGACCTCGCGATCGCGCGGCTCACCGAGTTGAAGGCGCTGGGCGTGCAGCTCGCGATCGACGACTTCGGCACGGGCTACTCGTCGTTGAACTACGTGCGCCGATTCCCGGTCGACATCCTGAAGGTCGACAAGTCCTTCATCGACGGCGTCACGGAAGGTGGCGAGTCCTCGGCGCTCACGGCCGCCGTGATCGAGCTGGCCTCGATCCTGAACCTCCGGCCGGTCGCGGAGGGCATCGAGCGTGCCGACCAGTTGCAGCGCCTGCTGGAGCTCCAGTGCGATCTCGGCCAGGGCTTCCTGTTCGCGAAGCCGCTGCCGGACGCGGAGCTCGAGCCGATGCTGGCCGACCGGCTGCAGATGGCGGCCGAGGCCGCGGCGCTGTCCGAGCCCGCCGAGTAGCCCGGCCTCAGCCGGCCGCCACCACGACCGACACGCTCCGTCCCCCGACCGTTCCGGTCACGTGCGCCTTCGCCGACCGCGCCCACGTGTTCCAGCGCAGGGTCAGCGAGGACGCCGGCACCCCGCCTCCGGACAGCGTGACGGTCGCACGCAGGTCGCCGGCGTGCGCGTGCAGGATCACCGAGCCGCTGACGGCGACGTCGGGCACCCAGCGCACCCCATGGAGCGTCCAGCGCCGGACGGCGTCGCCGCCGGCGGAGAAGGTCCCGCCGTGCAGGCCGACGCCCGACGCCCCCGTCATCGTCTCCCAACGGGCCAGCACGTCCCCGATCGTGTCGGCCGCGATCGTGGCCGCCCGGTGGGGGACGGGGCCGCGGACCTGCGCGGCCCGCTCGGGGAAGGAGTCCACGACATGGATCTCGGGATACCTGGCAGCGCACGAGGTGTTCCCGGCCGACGTCGTTCGCACGAACCGCCGCACGATGCCGGCCGCGCAGCCCTTCGTGTCGTCCAGGGCGCTCACGTGGATCATGTTCGCGACCTCGACGAACGTCGAGTTCGGGAAGCTGTTCGCCACCCGGCGTGCGCCCCGAGCCGACGTGACCGAGTCGAGGTCGCCGACCAGCACCAGGGTCGGGACGTTCGGATAGACGTGGCCGGGCGGCAACAGCGGCTGCGGATCCTTCGGCGCCGGCCAGCCGACGCACGTGTCCAGGTCCTCATCGGCCGAGTGGACGAACTGCGGGATCGTGAACGGCGCGAACGCGTTCGGGTGCGTCCTGCGCAGCCGCGCGACCGCCCGATGGAACTGGCGCAGACGGACCGCGGGTGCCGCGGTCATGTCGTAGAGCTGCGGATAGTCGGTGCATTCCACCGCCACGGCCAGGCCGACCGAGTACTCGTTCACGGGGCCGAAGTTCCCGAGGTCGAGCTGCTCGCGCGCGATCCGGAGCAGCGGGAGGTCGTCGGGATGGGGCCGCAGCGCGGCGCGGACCGCGGCGTCCAGCTCGCGGTACGGCCCGAACAGGTAGCCGCCGGAGCCGAACATCGAGATCAACGCGCTCGGATCGATCCGGGCGGTGCCAATCACGCCGTCGGCGTCGGGAGCCTTCCCGACGATCGGATGCCTCGCCACCAGGCGGTCCAGGCGTGCCAGCCGCGCCACGGGATCGCCGCCGATCGCGGCGCATCCCGGATCGCGGGCGCAGGCCAGGCGGTAGCCCGCGCGCGCGGCTCGCGCGAGGTCGCGCCACCAGGGATCCCAGTGCTCGACGGGATAGGCCGCGTCCAGGATCAACGTGCGGAGCCGGGCCGGATGCCGGATCGCGAACACCTGGGAGAAGAACGTGCCGTAGGAGTCGCCGTAGAGGTCCACCCGGGCGACGCCGAGCGCGTCCAGCACGTCGGCCAGGTCGTCGGCGGCGTTCGCGGACCCGTAGAGATCGGAGGCGCGGCCCAGCTGGTGGCCGCACCGCTTGACACCTTTGACCCACTCGGTCGCGTACTGCGCCACGGTGAGGTGCTGCAGGAACGCGCAGTTCACCAGGCCGGAACGGCCGGTCCCCCGCAGATCCACGAGCAGCAGGTCGTGCCGGTCCATCAGCGGCCGGAACAACGGCAGGTAGTAGTCACGGCTGAGGGTCGTGGGATAGCCCGGGCCGCCCTCGATCGCGACGATCGGCTCCAGCGGCGAGAGGCCCGTGTTCGTGTGCGGATAGCGCTCGTACCCGATGTGCAGGGTTCCGAGGCCAGGGTTCGACGGATCCAGCGGCACGGCGACGGAGCCACAGCGTGCGCGCCCGCCGACGCACGCGTGCTCGGTCGGCACGGTCGGGGCCGCTGGTGCCGCGACGATCGCGACCGTCAGGAACGCCGAAGCCAGAGCCAGGGCGAACGCGGATGCGCGGGCGGCACGCGAACGACGGCGGGCGGGCACGCCCGGATGGTACCGGGGCCCCACGGCTGCGTGGGGCGCGGGGAAGCCCGGTGTTCCCGCAGGTGGTCCCCTCGGGTTCCGGCCTCCGCGGGCGGTGGAAGGGGTCGCCCGTACGGCCCGCACGACCCCTGCCGGATGGCCCATGGAAGCGGATCGACGGCCCCGCACCGTATAAGGAGTTGTCGCCGCGCACAGCGGCGCGCGGTGGAGCCGCCCATCGGGCTCCGGAGGGAGATGATCGGGGACGGAGGTGCGGACCGATCACGGGGATCACGGAGGCCCGGAAGGGCCGGGAGGAGGATGGAACCTCATGAACGGAAAGGTGAGATCGTTCGCCGGCGTGAGCATGCTGCTCGCGGTGGCGCTCGTGGCGGCGGCGTGCAGCAACAAGTCGAGCACGAGCTCGGGCGCTGCCTCTGGCTCGGTCACGGTCCCCGCGATCGACGCCGGGGCGTTCACGGCCGACTTCGCCGTGATGAGCCAGCTCAAAGACGTCGCCGCGGCCGGGCACGGGCTGATCGGCGTGTTGCTGCCCGACACGACGACGTCGACGCGGTACGTGCAGTACGACGCGCCGCTCCTGAAGAAGGCCTTCGAGACCGCCGGCCTGACCGACGCCGACTTCAAGATCGACAACGCCCAGGGCAGCACCACCACGATGCAGTCCCAGGCGGAGGCCGACATCAACGCGGGTGCGACCGTGCTGTTGATCGACCCGATCGACCCGGCGAGCGGCGCGGCGATCGAGCAGAACGCTGAGTCCAAGGGCGTCAAGGTGATCGACTATGACCGCCTCGTGCTGGGTGGTCCGGCCGATCGCTACTACGTCAGCTTCAACAACGTCCAGGTCGGCCAGCTGATCGGCCAGGGCGAGGTCCAGTGCATCACCGACTGGAAGGTGAAGAACCCCAACATCCTGATCATGGATGGGGACCCCAGCGACAACAACGCGAAGCTGTTCGCGCAGGGGTACAACGGCGTCCTGAAGCCGCACTTCGCCGACGGGTCGTACGTCAAGGTCGGGGAGCCGGCCGGAACCTGGGACCCGCCGACGGCGGCGACCAACTTCCAGCAGCAGTACACGGCGCACCCGAACATCAACGCGGTCGTGACGCCGAACGATGACAACGCGAACGCGGTGATCGCGGTCCTGCAGAGCCAGAAGATCCCGCCGAACACGTTCCCGACCACCGGTCAGGACGCGTCTCCGCCAGGACTGCAGAACATCCTGAAGGGGTACCAGTGCGGGACCGTGTACAAGCCGTTCTACGCGGAGGCGCAGGCGGCTGCGGCGCTCGCCCTGATCCTGCGGGCGGGGCAGACACCCCCGTCGTCGCTGGTCAACTCCAAGACCAAAGACGACACGATCGGCAAGGACATCGCGTCCGTCTACACCACGCCGGTCTGGGTGACCACGCAGAACATGGCCGACACCGTGATCGCGGACGACACCGCGATCGGGATCGGGCCGACCGCGAAGGACGTGTGCACGCCGGATCTGAAGAGCGCGTGCACGGCGGCCGGCATAAGCTGACCCGGAACCGCGATCGGGCCGCACCCGAACGGGTGCGGCCCGATCCGCGTGCGATGAGGAGGAGGGGACCACGGCGAACCTCGTGACCGAGGCGGGAGCGGAGCCGCCCGCCGCAACGCCGTCCGGCGGAGCCGAGCCGTTGCTGCGCTTGCGTGGCGTGACCAAGCGCTTCGGTCCCGTCCAGGCGCTCACCGACGTGGACCTGGACATCCCGGCGGGTCAGGTCACGGCGCTGGCCGGTGACAACGGCGCCGGCAAGTCGGTCCTGATCAAGTGCATCGCTGGGATCCATGCCCCGGAGAGCGGTCAGATGTCGTGGGAGGGCAAGCCCGTGCACCTCCGGACGCCCCGTGACGCCGCGGATCTCGGGATCGAGACCGTGTATCAGGACCTCGCGCTGTGCGACAACCTGGACATCGTCCAGAACATGTTCCTCGGACGGGAACGCACGCGCAGCCGCGTCCTGGACGAGGAGAGCATGGAGACGGCGGCGCGGGAGACGCTCTCGAGCTTGCGCGTCACGACCGTCCGGTCGATCCGACAGCCGGTCGCCTCCCTCTCGGGAGGACAGCGTCAGTCCGTCGCGATCGCGAAGGCGGTCCTGTGGGACGCGAAGCTCGTGATCATGGACGAGCCGACGGCCGCGCTGGGCGTCACGCAGACCGCGATGGTGCTGGAGCTCGTGCGGCGCCTGGCCGACCGGGGTCACGCCGTGATGATCGTGTCGCACAACCTGAACGACGTCTTCCAGGTCGCCGACCGGATCGCCGTGCTGTACCTGGGGCGGATGGCCGCGGTGCGGCCCATCTCGGAGCTCGACCGCCAGATCGTGGTCGACCTCATGACGAGCGGCGAGTCGACACGCTCCGCGCCCTCGGCGGGGACGGCCTGATGGCGAAGGTCGATCCGACGCCGGGCGTGGTCCCGCCGGAGGAGGAACCCTCCGAGGCGGCCGAGCTCGCGGTCTCGGCCGAGCTGGTCGCGACGTCGGTCCCGGAGTACCTGAAGGCGGCGCTCGCGCGGGTCCGGGGCGGGGAGATGGGGATCCTGCCGGTCGTCGGCGGCTTGCTGCTGGTCTCGATCATCTTCCAGTCGCTCAATTCGCACTTCCTCACGGCCGCGAACCTCGTGGCCCTGCTCGTGCAGGCAGCCCTGTTCAGCATGCTGGCGATGGGCGAGATCTATGCGCTGCTGCTGGGCGAGATCGATCTTTCGATCGGCTTCGTCGCCGGCCTCGGCGGCGTGATCCTGGCCGAGCTCCTGAAGCCCACCGGCTTCGACTGGCCGTGGTGGGCCGCGATCGCGGTCTCGCTCGCGGCGTGTGCCCTGATCGGGCTGATCCAGGGTTCGCTGATCACGCGGCTCGGGCTCCCCTCGTTCATCGTCACGCTGGCCGGTCTCCTGTTCTGGCAGGGGCTGATGCTGCGGATCCTCGGCAACGGGGGCTCGATCCTGGTCAGCGACGCGACCGTGAACGGCATCGCCAGCGGGAACCTGACGCCGGCGGCCAGCTGGATCGTGATGCTCGCGATCGTGGGCATCTTCGGCGTGATGACCTGGCGACGTGACGCCCGGCGGCGGGCGGCCGGGCTCGTCGCCCCGCCCAAGGGTGTGACCGGACTGAAGATCGGCGGAGCGCTCGCCGGCGGCGTGGTGGTCGTGCTCCTGTGCAACGCGGACCGGGGTCGCCTCGTGCCGATCCAAGGGGTCCCGTACGTCGTGCTCCTCGTGTTCCTCGTCCTGGCGCTGTGGACCTTCGTGCTGGGCCGCCTGCGGTTCGGCCGGTACATCTACGCGATCGGCGGCAACGCCGAGGCCGCCCGGCGCGCAGGCGTGAACCTCTCGTGGATCCGCACGTTCGGGTTCGTGATGTGCTCCCTCACCGCCGGGATCGGGGGGCTGATCTACGTGTCCCGGCTGCGTTCGATCTCGACCGCGGTCGAGGGCGGCACGCTGGTGCTGTACGCGGTCGCGGCGGCGGTGATCGGCGGAACCAGCCTGTTCGGCGGCCGGGGCAAGGCGGTGCACGGCGTGCTCGGCGGGATCGTGATCGCGGCGATCTACAACGGCATGGGGCTGCTCGGCGTGGCGGCTCCGACCCAGTACATGGTCACCGCGCTCGTCCTGCTGGCGGCGGTCACGATCGACTCGCTCGCCCGCAAGGGACGCTCGCCCGGCCGGTGAGCGACCTCCCGGCGACGCTGCCGGTCGTCGTGATCGGTGGTGGCCAGGCGGGCCTGGCCACCAGCTCCGAGCTGACCCGGCGGGGCGTCGAGCACACGGTGCTCGAGCGGGGCAGGATCGGCTCCTCCTGGCGCGGACGATGGGACAGCTTCTGCCTGGTGACGCCGAACTGGAGCCTGAACCTGCCGGGCTTCGCCTACGCGGGTGACGATCCGGACGGCTACCTCCCGCGCGACGGGATCGTCGGCCACCTCGAGGACTTCGCGCGATCCTTCGGTGCGCCGGTGCACGAGGAGGTGGACGTCACCTCGGTGCGGCCATCCGACGACGGGCTGGTGCTCACGACCTCGGCCGGCACCGTCACGGCGGGGCGCGTGGTGGTCGCGTCCGGGACCTACCGCCGGCCCCATCGCCCGTCCGCCGCGGCGGCCCTGCCACCGGGGCTCCTCCGGCTGGACGCCGACGGCTACCGGAACCCCGGGGATCTCCCGGAAGGCCGGATCCTGGTGGTCGGCAGCGGCCAGACCGGCTGCCAGCTGTCGGAGGAGCTCCACCGAGCGGGTCGCGACGTGGTGCTGTCCTGCGGACGGGCACCGTGGATGCCCCGGCGCTTCGGCGGCCATGACGTCGTGTGGTGGGGTTCCCGCAACGGCTTCTTGGACATGACGCTCGAGAGCCTCCCGTCGCCGATGGCCCGCCTGTCGGCGAACGTGCTCGCCACCGGCCGGGATGGCGGGCACGACCTGCACCTGCGGACGCTCCGCGAGATGGGCGTGACGCTCGCCGGGCACCTCGTGGGCGCCGACGATCGCGCCGTGCGGTTCGAGGCCGATCTCGGCGACAGCGTCGCGTGGGGCGACGCGCGCTTCGCGGAGTTCCGCGCCCTTTCGGGGCGGCTGGCGGCCGAGCTCGGGATCGACACCGGGCTCGAGGATCCTGAGCCCTTCGATGCGAGGGGCGCGCCGCAGGAGGTCGATCTCGCCGGCATCGCCGCGGTCGTGTTCACCGGCGGCTTCCGCCCGGACTACGCGTCGTGGATCGCGGTCGACGGCGCGTTCGACGAGCTCGGCTTCCCCCGGCAGCTCGACGGGATCAGTCTGGCCGACCGCCGGCTCGCGTTCGTGGGCGTGCACTTCCAGCGTGTGCGGAAGTCCTCGCTGTTCTGGGGCGTGGGTGAGGACGCGGCGATCGTCGCCGAAGCGATCACGACGACGTGATCGTGAAGTCGGCGGTCGCGAGCTTCACGTAGTCGTCGTCCCGCAGCAGCATCACGGTGTACTTCCCCGGCTCCAACGGCCACGAGCCCTCGGCGGACGCGTCGACGACGCCGCCGCCCTGCACGCTGGCGCCGGTGTAGATGTAGTCGAGATAGGCCGCGACGCCGCTGCCGCGCTTGTAGATCCCGATCCAATCCCAGCGGTTGCCCGGGGCCAGGTTCCACGACACGTCGATCGGCTCGCCCGCCGCGTAGGCGGGCTTGCCGGTGGCGACGACGGGTCGCTGGCCGGGCTCCTCGACCCACAACTTCGCGTCGGCTACCTGGCGGCCGTCGGCGTCGAGGAGGACCACGTCGTAGGTGGCCGCGGTCCAGCCGCCGTCCGGCGTCACCTGCACCGCGCCGTCGGTTCCGGTCGTCGGAACGTCCGCGACCGCGTCGGTCGAGGGGTCGCCGCCGGTGGGGACGACGGCGACGTGCGCGCCCTCCGGACCGTGGTACCGGAGCACCGCGGTGTCGACGGTCGTGATCAGCCGCCGGTCGGGCGAGACGATGTCGGGCGGCGCCACCGGCGTGACCTGGAAGGTCGTCACGAGCGCGCGGTGGTCGGTCGGCCAGGGCGAGACGACGATGTCCACCCCGGCCACCCCGGGCTCGCCGACGATCTTGGCCGCGAGCGGCTGCGCGGGGCCGCCGTCGTAGATGAAGTCGATCCGGTTCCGCGGCGCGCCGTGGCGGTACGGGTTGTAGCCCGCGACGAACGGCCGGTTCGCCGGCCAGGTCAGGCCGGGGTGCGTGACGGGATCGGGATAGAGCTGGCGGTACGAGTCGCGGAACCCGGCGGCTTCGACCACCTCCCCGACGGGCCAGTCCACCGGGATCAGGCCGGGTCGGTTCCGCACCGCGGCCGGGGTGTAGTCCAGGTGCGAGGGCGTGTTGAAGTCGCCCATCACGAACGACGGCATCCCCGCCGCGGCGAGCGGCGCCACCGCGTCCACGGCCGGTTCGATCGCCGGGACCCGCAGGCCGTTCTCCACCGCGATCAGCCTGGCCGCGGTCCAGCCGTTGCGCATGTGGAACGTTCCGTCGTCCCACGATGGCAGGTGCTCGTTCGCGATCGCGACCACGCGCCCGGGGGCGACCTCGACGTACGTGAACGGTGAGCCGTCGGCCGGCCGCAGGATCGGGAAGCGCGAAACGATCTGCGTGCGCTCGTCCCAGTACTTCCAGCCGAGGTCGTGCGCGATCTTCGGGATCGTGGCGTAGCCCTCCTCGATCCCGACCACGTCGGCCCCCGCCGCGCGGATCGCCTTCGGAACGCTCGCGAAGTCGACCTGGGAGCCGCCGTACTCGATGTTGAACTCCATCAGCGTGAACCGGACCGG
>Ga0187785_10000403_pt1 | contig 16216 bp, 10 predicted proteins | sample 0815_BV2_4_20_MG_FD_132466 | JGI IMG/M metagenome (GOLD analysis project Ga0187785, IMG submission 132466) | Tropical peat soil microbial communities from peatlands in Department of Meta, Colombia - 0815_BV2_4_20_MG | ecosystem: Environmental > Terrestrial > Soil > Wetlands > Peat | place...
GCGAACTCCGCCATCTGGGCGACAGCAACGACTGCTGCGTCCAATGGTTCCGTTAATTCGATGCACGACTCGTTCAGCCCATTGGGAGGCATGGTGCCGATGATCCTTATACAGCTGGGCGAAATCGTCTTCGGCGGGGTTGGATCGGGTCTCTACGGCATGGTCGCATTCGCGCTCGTGGCTGTTTTTGTTGCCGCTTTGATGGTGGGGCGCACCCCTGAATATCTCGGCAAGAAGATTGAGGCGTTTGAGGTAAAGATGGCTGCCATTGTCATCCTGATACCCTGCTGTTTCAGCTTGCTGGGGACTGCAATTGCCTCCGCAACACTCTCTGGAGTTGCAGGGATTTCCAATCCCGGACCCCACGGCTTCTCGCAGATACTTTATGCGTTCTCATCCATGTCAAACAATAACGGCAGCGCCTTCGGCGGTCTAAGCGCCAACACGGTTTTCTACAACACGCTTGGAGGTATTTCAATGCTTTTCGGCAGGTTCTGGACCATGGTCCCGATGCTCGCCATAGCAGGCTCCCTGGCAGGCAAAAAGCATGTGCCCCCAAGTGCAGGCACTCTGCCGACCCATACGCCGCTGTTCGTTGTGCTGCTTGTGGCGGTTATCGTAATTGTAGGCGCCCTGACATTCTTTCCCGCGCTTGGGCTTGGGCCGATAGCCGAACACCTTATGCTTTACAAGTAATTTAGGAGGCCTGTTCCATGAGCAATAAAAATAAGAAAACAAGCCTTTTCGACCCGCAGATAATACGGCGTGCGCTGATAGACTCTTTAATCAAGCTGAACCCCATGAAACAGGTGCGCAATCCCGTCATGTTCGTGGTGGAAGTAGGCAGCGTCCTGACAACGCTCCTCTTTGTCCGCTCCCTGTTTGCGCCGGGAAGCGAATCTCCGGGCTTTATTCTGCATATCGCGATCTGGCTGTGGGCCACAGTGCTTTTCGCCAATTTTGCCGAATCGGTAGCCGAGGGCCGGGGCAAAGCCCAGGCCGATGCCCTTCGCAGCTCAAAAAAAGATGTCCAGGCAAAGAGACTGGCCGAACCCCTGCGGGATTCTCAGATTGCGATAGTCCCGTCATCGCAGCTGAAGAAGGACGATTACGTCCTTGTAGAGGCTGGGGATATCATACCTGGAGACGGTGAGATAGTTGCAGGCGTCGCATCTGTGAATGAAAGCGCCATAACCGGGGAGAGCGCTCCGGTCATACGTGAAAGCGGCGGCGACAGAAGCGCTGTTACCGGCGGGACATTGGTACTTTCGGATTGGATCGTCATCCGTATTACCGCAAATCCGGGTGAGACCTTCCTCGACCGTATGATATCCATGGTTGAGGGGGCAAAACGCCAGAAGACACCTAACGAGATAGCTCTTGACATCCTGCTGGCCGGATTGACCATTATCTTCCTCTTCGCAACCGCAACGCTCCTGCCTTTTTCAATCTTCAGCGTAGGTTCCGCCGGCCAGGGCAGCCCCGTTACTATTGTCGCGCTGGTGTCTTTGCTTGTCTGTCTGATACCTACTACCATAGGCGGACTCCTCTCCGCCATAGGAATCGCGGGGATGGACCGGCTGATCCAGACAAATGTAATTGCCATGTCCGGACGCGCCGTTGAGGCAGCAGGAGATGTCGATGTGCTTCTGCTCGACAAGACAGGCACGATAACCCTCGGAAACAGGCAGGCCACGGCCTTTCTGCCGGCATCCGCAGTGGATGCGCGGGCCCTTGCAGACGCGGCACAGCTTTCGTCATTGCCTGACGAGACGCCTGAAGGCAGAAGCATCGTCATCCTTGCAAAAGAAAAATACGGCATACGTGAAAGGGACCTCCAGGCCCTTGGAGCCAGCTTCATCCCCTTTTCCGCCCATACCCGTATGAGCGGCGTTGACATGCAGAGCCGCGAAATAAGAAAAGGGGCCCCCGATGCGATCGAAGACTACGTAAAAAAGAACGGCGGAAGCTTTCCGAACGATGTGAAGGCGGTAGTCGAGGAAGTCGCGCGCGAAGGTGCAACACCTCTGGTAGTTGCAGAAGGCAATAAGGTGCTTGGGGTCATACGGCTGGGCGATATCGTAAAAGGCGGAATCAGGGAGCGCTTCGCCGAACTGAGAAAGATGGGGATATCCACTATCATGATTACAGGCGACAATCCGATGACTGCAGCCGCCATTGCGGCCGAAGCAGGGGTGGACGATTTCCTTGCACAGGCCACGCCTGAAGCCAAGCTCCAGCTGATACGAAAACATCAGACCGGAGGCAAGCTGGTTGCAATGACAGGTGATGGGACAAACGACGCTCCTGCACTGGCGCAGGCGGACGTCGCAGTTGCAATGAACACGGGTACTCAGGCTGCCAAGGAGGCGGGCAACATGGTCGACCTCGATTCGAACCCGACGAAGCTGATCGAGATAGTCGAAATCGGAAAACAATTGCTAATGACGCGCGGAACATTGACAACCTTCAGCATAGCAAACGACGTGGCAAAATACTTCGCAATACTTCCGGCCGCGTTTATTGTTACATATCCACAACTCGCCGCCCTGAATATCATGCATCTGTCCACTCCTCAGAGTGCGATATTGTCGGCTGTCATCTTCAACGCGCTGATAATTATTGCCCTGATACCATTAGCGCTGAGGGGCGTCAGCTACAAGCCTATGGGCGCAGCGTTGGTCCTCCGCAACAACCTGCTTATCTACGGATTGGGAGGTCTGATAGTTCCCTTCATAGGCATAAAACTGATAGATATGATAATAAGTCCGTTTCTGGGATGAAAAACAGTTAGGAGTTCAAGAGTTGAAGGATTCAAGAGTTATAAACCCTCAAACTCCTTAACTCTTAAACTCTTTAACTCATTTTATATGAGGTGACAGCATGAAAACGATTCGACCTGTAATAGTTTCTCTTTTTGTTTTTACGATATTGACGGGTATCTTGTATCCCCTGGCCGTGACCGGCATTGCGCAGCTGGTCTTTCCAAATCGGGCCAATGGAAGCCTGATAGTCAGGGACGGCAAGGCGGTGGGATCGGCACTCATCGGACAGCCGTTCGATGATCCGAAATATTTCTGGGGCAGGCTGTCTGCTACATCGCCTTATCCCTATAATTCATCTGCATCGTCCGGTTCAAATCTCGCTGAAACTAATCCGGCACTTATAACAAATGCGCAGGGTCGGATCGATGCTCTGAAAACAGCCGACCTGCAGGCGGGAAAACTGGTGCCCGCAGATCTTGCCACGGCATCGGGAAGTGGCTTGGATCCCCACATCAGCCCGGCAGCCGCGGAATATCAGGTTAAGCGTGTCGCAAAGGCTCGCGGGCTGAATGAGTCGAAGGTCCAGACAATCGTTTCAGAACACACCGAAGACCGCGCATTCGGGATAATAGGCGAGCCAAGGGTCAATGTGCTCAGATTGAACCTGGCGCTCGATAAAATAAGGTAAACTTATTAATGGAAGAAAAGCGCCCCGACCCTGATCTGCTGCTCGACCAGATGCGCAGGGAAACCGAGCGCAGACGCGAAGGGCAGCTGAAGATCTTCTTCGGTGCTGCTCCCGGCGTAGGAAAGACTTATGCAATGCTGGAAGCCGCCCGCAAGAAGCTGTCGGAGGGCGCTGACGTTGTTGCCGGTCTTGTCGAAACCCACAGCCGCAAAGAGACCGAGGCGCTGCTCGAAGGACTTGAAATATTGCCCCGCAAAAGCATCGAATACCGCGGCGCCGTCCTGAAGGAATTCGATATCGATGCCGCCCTCTCCAGAAAGCCCACTGTCATCCTCGTGGACGAGCTGGCACATACGAACGCCGAGGGGGCTCGCCACAGGAAACGCTGGCAGGATATCTACGAACTTTTGGGCGCAGGCATCACGGTATACACAACCATGAACGTGCAGCACCTCGAAAGCCTCAATGATGTTGTAGCCCAGATAACGGGCGTCAACGTAAGGGAAACGGTACCGGATTTTCTCCTGGACAGGGCTGACGAGATCGAACTTATAGACCTGCCTCCCGACGATCTTCTCCAGAGGCTTGCAGAAGGAAAAGTTTACGTAGCAGAGCTCGCTGTTCAGGCACGCAGGAATTTCTTCAGAAAGGGCAACCTCCTGGCACTCCGCGAACTTGCCTTGCGCCGCACCGCCGAGCAGGTCGACGAGCAGATGCAGAGCTACCGACTTGGAAAAGGCGTAAAGGATGTCTGGCCTGCCGCCGAGCGGATACTCGTCTGCATAGGACCTTCGCCTTTTGCAACCCGCCTGATCCGGGCTGCCAGGAGAATGGCGGCGGGACTGAGGGCCGACTGGATTGCAGTCAATGTGGAGGCCCCGGGGAAGGTGCAGCCTACCGAACGCGACATCAAGGGCCTGGCCGAGAATATGAGACTTGCCGAGAGTCTGGGGGCTGAAACCGTCGTGCTTTCGGGGCATAAGGCAAGCGAGGAGATACTAAATTATGCAAGAAGCCGCAATGTAACCAAGATCATCATTGGAAAGCCAACACATCCCCGGTGGAAGGACAAGATCTTCGGCTCGATGCTCGATGAGGTAGTGCGGGGAAGCGGTGAGATAGAGGTATACGTGATTTCCGGGGACAAGACAGCTCCAGCCCCTGCGCGGCAAAAGCCGGTCCGGCTAAGAACACCTGCCAAGGAATGGGCAACGAGCGCTCTTGTCGTGGCGCTCTGCACGGGTGTCGGGTTTCTCATGCGACCGGAATTTACCATTGTGGACATAGCCATGGTCTACATCCTCGGCGTTGTGTTTATTGCCAGCCGTACCGGCAATGCCCCATCAATGCTGGCATCTTTCTTGAGCGTTGCCGCCTTTGACTTCTTCTTCGTGCCGCCGTACTACACCTTCGTGGTAAACGATGTTAAGTATATAGTTACTTTCATAGTCATGTTTATCGTGTCGGCTGTGATCAGCAAGCTTACCCTGCGCATCAGAAGCCAGGCTGAAGCAGCGCGCATACGGGAGAGAAGCACTGCATCTCTATACAGACTGAGCCGTGAGCTTGTCCATGAGCGCGGCATTGAGCGACTGCGGGAGATTGCCGCAAAGCATATCGGAGAGATGTTTTCGAGCAGGGCAGCGGTCTTTCTCCCGAATGCCCAGGACAAGCTCGAAGTTCCGGAGTCCGCCGCGCATACGTTCATGCTGGACGAACGGGAGTTGAGCGTTGCGCAGTGGGCCTTCGATCACCGCCAGAAGGCCGGAAGGTGGACCGACACCCTCCCCGGCGCAAGAGGGCTGTATTTACCGCTGGTTGCATCGTCAAGAAACATCGGGGTGATCGGATTGGTATCTGATGAAGCGGCTGAAGAATTGAATCCAGAGCAGATCCACATACTGGAAAACTTCGCACATCAGATCGCCATGGCATTCGAAAGGTCCTTTCTTGCAGAGGAAACCCAGCAGGCGCTTCTGAAGGCCGAGACAGAAAGCCTGCGGAACACGCTGTTGAGTTCTCTGTCTCATGACCTGCGAACCCCGCTTGCAGCAATCACCGGCTCCTCTACTACCCTGCTTCAGCAGGATGATCTGCTCGACCGGCATGATCGTCGCGAACTTGTATTTACGATAATTGAGGAGGCCGAGCGCCTCAACCGGCTGGTACGAAATGTTCTTGACATGACCCGGATCGAGTCCGGAGCCATCACAGTAAAAAAGGAATGGCTGCCATTTGAGGAAATAGTAGGCTCGGTGCTGGGACGGCTGACCGACAAACTGGCAAACCATCAGGTTACTGCGCAGATTCCGGACGACCTGCCGCTTGCGCCATTCGACCCGCTGTTGATAGAGCAGGTGCTGATGAATCTGCTCGAAAATGCCGTTAGGTATACTCCGGCGGGCACTGTGATCGAACTTTCAGCCAGGGCAAAAGAGGATGAGCTGCTCGTCGAACTGGCAGACTACGGCCCGGGGATTACGCCTGGCGACGAGGAGAGAATTTTCGACAAGTTCGTGCGGGGTCCTTCAGCAGCCGGCGGAATCGGCCTCGGGCTGACAATCTGCAGGGCGATAATCAATGCCCATGGAGGCAGGATCTGGGCTGAAAACAGGGAGGGAGGCGGAGTCTATTTCCGGTTTACAATTCCGATTCTGGAGCATCCGCCGGTAGTCGAAACAGATGAGGAGACGGTGCGTTTTAAATCATGACAGGGATCAAGGGTCTCATCCTGCTAATTGAAGACGAACCGCAGATGCGCAGGTTTCTGAGAGTGACCCTGCAGAGCGAAGGCTATGATCTGATAGAAACGCCCTCCGGAGGAGAAGGCCTGTCGCAGGCCGCCACTCGCAATCCCGACGTAATCCTGCTTGATCTCGGCCTGCCTGATCTCGACGGCCTTGAAGTTCTGGCAAGATTACGCGAATGGTCCCAGACGCCTATAATTATACTTTCTGCGAGAGAGCGGGAAAGGGACAAGATCAGCGCGCTGGACTCCGGCGCGGACGACTATCTGACCAAGCCCTTCAGCGCAGGTGAACTGCTGGCACGGATACGCGTTGCCTGCCGTCATAAAAGCATGAGGGACAGTCAGGCCGAACCGGTGTTTGTTCTGGATGCGCTTAAAGTCGATCTGGCGGCACGCCGGGTTTTTCTGAAAGATGTCGAGGTCCATCTTACCCCCATCGAGTACAAGCTCCTGGCCTACCTGGTCAGAAACGCCGGCAAGGTGCTCACCCATAAACAACTTCTTAAAGAGGTCTGGGGTCCGGCCTATGCAGATCAGGCTCATTACGTCCGGGTCTATATGGGCATGTTGAGGCATAAGCTTGAGGAGGACCCTTCGCGTCCCAGTTATTTCATCAATGAGCCCGGCGTCGGTTATCGCATGAGGTCCGAGTAAAATAGTTCCCAGCATGCTCAAATGAGCGCAAACTATCTTTTGACAGTTGTATCGACCACTATTTTATAATATAAGTTAACGAACCGGCCGAAGTTGCGATTGAGCTGTTCTGACTGTAGAGCCGGGATCATTCTTCTTGGGGTGGGGTCACGCTTAGTGTCGCAGGAAGGGCTTTGCGCCTTTTCCCGGGGCATGCCGTATAGCGTAAACTTCTGGAGCCGTTCCAAGGGGATTACAACCGGATATATGGGGGCATTGCAGAATGTTTTCCGGAAGACTTGAAAGACTGACTAAATGCATTCTTCAGCTTGGCGACGGCCACCTGGAGAACATTCGCAGGCTGACAGCCCTGTGCGGCGAAGAGCTGGCGGCTGACTGCGCGCTGTACAACAGGCTGGAAGGCGATTTATTGTGCGCCATCGGGCAATGGCAGACACCGCATGATTTCAGGGCCGAAGACGCCCCTGACGGGCACATTTGCTATGACGTGATCAAGGGCAACAGCGACGAAGCAGTTCTGATCAGGTATCTAGCTTCCAGCCGTTATGCAGAAATCGATCCGAATGTCCGCGCCTATTCTCTGCAGACATATTTAGGTCATGCCGTGAGATGCGAGGGCAGAGCAGTCGGCTCTTTGTGTGTGGTTTACCAGGCGGATCGCGTACCCTCCGAGGAGGACCTCAAAATTATGGGGATCATCGCGGCAGCAATAGGCCATGAAGACACGAGATGGAAATCCAAGGAAGAACTCAGCCGGTCTGTTTCGCTGCTTAAGGCATCCCTTGAAGCAACGGCGGATGGGATCCTGGTAGTGGATATAGAAGGGAAGATCGTCGAATTCAACAAGCGTTTCGCTGAGATGTGGCGACTGCCGGAAGGTATGCTCGCCTCAGGAGACGACGGTGCTGCCCTGGATTTCGCATCTTCCCAGGTCAAAGATTGTCGGGGATTTCTGGAAAGGGTGAAGATATTATACGAGCAGCCTGAAGCCAACAGCTTCGATGTCATCGAATTCATGGACGGTCGTGTATTTGAACGCCTGTCCTGCCCTCAACGCCTTGACAACAAAGTCATCGGGAGGGTCTGGAGCTTCAGAGACGTAACTGCCCGAAAGAATGCTGAAACGGCATTGATGGAAGAAAAATCCTTTACCGAAAATGCCCTGAACATACTGACGGATGTTTTTTTCGTCTTCGACCTTCAGGGCAGATTCATACGATGGAACAGGACGGTCTGCGAAGTCACCGGGTACAGCAATGAAGAGATTGTGGCGATGACAGCAACCGATTTCTTTCCGGAAGAAGAACGCGAGACGGTCCAGAAAGCGATCTTAAGGGTGATCGTTGAAGGCGCTGCAAGCGTAGAAGCCAACGCACTCACCAAGGACGGCCGTTTGCTGCCTTATGAGTATACCGCCTCTCTGCTCAGGAATTCGGAGGGTCAGCCCATAGGCATCAGCGGCGTTGGAAGGAACCTCACCGACCGCAAGAAACTTGAGGAGCAGCTGCTGCAGGCGCAAAAGATGGAGGCGGTAGGGCAGCTTGCAGGCGGGATAGCACATGATTTCAACAATATCCTTTCTGCCATCATGGGGTATGCCTCTATCCTGCAAATGCATCTGGGGGGAGAGTCACCATTAGGCAGGCACGCAGATGAAATACTCAGGGCGTCCCAGCGGGCGGCTCAGCTGACCTCCAGTCTGCTTGCGTTCAGCAGAAAGCAGAGCATATTGCTGAGGCCTGTCGAGCTTAATGCCCTCGTTCTGGACATACATAAGCTGCTGTCCAGGGTGATAGGCGAAGACATAGAGCTGGTGCTGGACCTAGCGAACTATCCCCTGGTCATAATGGCTGACAATGCTCAAATAGAACATGCGATAATCAATATCGCCACTAACGCAAGGGATGCCATGCCAGGCGGTGGAACGCTGACAATCTCCACGCGTCGCCACGCACTCGACAGCCGGGGATCTTCCGGCAGCCACGCCCTTCTCTCAATTTCGGATACCGGCACGGGGTTGGACGAGTTGCATAAAGATAAGATATTCGAGCCGTTCTTCACTACAAAGGAAGTAGGAAAAGGGACAGGACTTGGCCTTGCGATGGTCTACGGGGCAATAAAACAGCATAAGGGATTTATCGAGGTTGACAACCGGCCTGGAAAAGGGGCGACTTTCAATATATTTCTGCCGGTATCCGACCGCCGGGCGGAATACGGCATTAGCGGGTCCCGAATGCCCGCACATGCAATACCGGCGTCCGGTACGGTCCTGATGGTCGAGGACGAGGACGCGGTCAGGCGGATCATGCGGATGCTTCTTGAGCATGCCGGGTACAATGTCATTGAGGCAACAGACGGCGAGGCGGCACTGGCAAAGCTTCGCCAGGAGGGGGACGGAATAAAACTACTTATCACCGATATCATAATGCCAAGGATGGACGGAGTGACTCTTTATACTGAGGCGCGAAGAATAAGTCCAGACCTGAGGCCCCTGTTCATCAGCGGCTACCATGATAAACTTCCGCTCGATTGCGTAGCGGGGCAAGAAGATCGTTATCTCTCCAAGCCATTTACTTCGCAGCAGTTTCTGGAAGCAGTGAAGAAGGCCTGCAATAACTGAACCGGCCGATGCATCCTCTACTCAGCCGACAGCGGACACCCATCGCATTGAGGGCGCGGCTTGCAGTAGTCTTTTCCCACTCTGACAAGCAGGGCGTGATATTCATTAAACAGCCTGACCTCCGGTAGCAGTGCGGAATGAAACAACAGCTGATATTCGGAATAAGATGCTTTTGAGTTCATGAGCTCATGGCGCGACAGCACTCTTTTTGTGTATGCGTCGATCACGAAAACAGGCTTGTCCAGCGCGTAAAGTAGTATGGAATCCGCTGTCTCCTGTCCGATTCCGTTGATGCCCAGCAGCTCGGGCCTAAGGGTTTCAGCGACGCCTTTTTTCATCCGCGCCATGCTTCCTTCGTAATGCTCCACAAGATAATCTATGAATGCCTTGAGCCTCTTCGCCTTGATATTAAAGTATCCGGAGGGTCGGATGAGGGTTGCAAGCCCGTCTAATGGCATACGGTGAATGGCCCTTGCATTGAGCGCTCCATTCGCCTTTAAGTTGCGGATGGCCTTTTCAACATTGCCCCAGTTCGTATTCTGGGTGAGTATTGCGCCGACAGCTATTTCAAACGGGGTATCTCCAGGCCACCAATGCTGCTGCCCGTAAAAATTATAAAGCCTGTCATATAATCTGTAGAGTGAAAGGTCTTTCAGCGGATGCGCCTGCCTCATTCCTCGCACAAGCCTATCTATATCCGGACCCGCCGATCCTCTGCATAAACTCCATCCAGATCGGCAAAGCCGCCTTCGCGCCTGTCTCTTTGCTGCCGATCGGCACGTGATTGTCCCTGCCCACCCACACACCTACTACCAGAGAATCGTCGAAGCCTATAAACCACGCGTCGGAAAAATCATTCGTGGTGCCGGTCTTTCCATAAACCAGCCGCGTTATTTCCTTGGCCTTGACTGCCGTTCCGCGTTCAACAACGCCCCGCAGAAGGTTCTTGATCTGGGCCGTAGTTTCCTCTGAAAAAACGTCCTCAGCAGCCGGTTCGTCCTCTTCAAGCACAAAACCATCGCGGCTAAGGACCTTGTCGTAGTACATCGGCTGCATCCTTTTACCGGTAGCAAGCGTCATATAGGAAGAGGTAATTTCCATTGGCGTCACATCGGCCGCGCCGAGGGCGGTCGAAAGGTAGGGAGGTATCTGGCTCTTTATGCCGCACCGTTCTGCAAGCTCAATGACATCCTTGATGCCGACCTGGTTGGCAAGTCTTACTGTGGCCGTATTCAGGGAAAGGGCAATCGCTGTGCTGAGCGGCACAAACCCGTGATACTTGCCGTCGTAGTTCTTGGGCGCCCAGGCCTTACCCGGTATGCCTCCAGGAAAAGAAACCGGCCCGTCGAGCACTTTGCTGTCGGCGGTCATGCCTTTTTCAATTGCGGCCGCATAAACAAACGGCTTGAATGCAGAACCGGGCTGCCTCATCGCCATGGTGACGCGGTTGAACTGCGTTTCCCAGAAATCGTTTCCTCCGACAAGTGCCTTTATATGCCCGTTTCTGAGGTCGATTGCTATCAGGGCAGCCTGGACCCCGGGCCTGACGCGCTGTTCCAATGACTTGATCCCGTTGGACACGGCTTCCTCGGCAATCTTCTGCATGGTGAAATCGATCGTGGAATTTATCCGCATGCCTGCCGTATAAAGGTCAGGATAGCGCTCTTCCAGTTCCTGTCTTATGGATTCCACAAAGTACGGGGCCTCGAACCTCCTAAAGACAGGTTTAGTCGGCAGTTGCTCCGCCAGCGCCTTATCATAATCCTGTTGTGTGATGTAGCCGTTGTCGAGCATGTTCTTCAGGACCAGGTCCCTCCTGGCTTTGGCCTTCTTCGGTTTCTTGAAAGGTGAATATGACGACGGCGCTTTCTGCAGTCCTGCAATCATGGCTATCTCGCCGATGCTCAGGTCATCCACCGATTTTCCGAAATATGTGCGGGCAGCTGCGTCTATCCCGTAAGCCCTTGTCCCGAAATAGGTCTGGTTGATATACATGCCCAGGATTTCGTCTTTCGTATAAAGCTTCTCCAGACGTGACGCAATAATCACCTCTTTGATCTTGCGTTTTATACTTTTTTCCGGCTTCAGGAAGACCATCTTTGCGAGCTGCTGGGTTATCGTACTGCCGCCCTCAACAACGCCCTTCGCCATGATATCCTTATACAGGGCACGCAGTATCCCAAGAAAATCCACTCCGTGATGGGAATAGAACCTCTGATCTTCGATGGCGACAAATGCCTGCTTTACCTTCAGCGGTATTTTGTAAGTGGGGATATAAGTGCGTCTTTCGAGATAAAATTCGGCAAGGACCTTGCCGTCAGACGAATAAACGATAGACGTCTCCATGGGCGTGTAGCTTTCGAGCTGACGGACGTCGGGCAGGTCGGAAAAAAGCGAATAGAAATATCCCCCCGCACCTCCAACGACGATCATAAAGAGGAATAGGACTGTAACCTTTAACCATCCTAGCAACTTCATCTGCCGGGTTTATCAGCCTGCTTCAAAGCCCGGCTCAATCGATGTTCAATATATCCCTGTATAGCTATGGTCATCTTATTGCAGGCCCTGTCGGGCGTATGCTTTATTATAACAGTTGCAGGAAAAAAGATTGGCTGACCGGGCAAAATGCCGTGACTCTGCACTCAGGCAGAGACCAACTGGGGATGCTTCATCTTCATGTTACTCGTTTACGACAGGGATGATGAAGGTGAACGTTGTGCCCTTGCTGACATCGCTTTCCACTGCAATCTCTCCACCATGCTTCTTGATGATGTCATAAGCGATGCTGAGCCCCAGGCCGGTACCCTGGCCAACTTCTTTTGTCGTAAAGAAGGGCTCAAATATGCGCCCGATCTTTTCAGGAGGGATGCCGCAGCCGGTGTCCGAAATGCGAATATGAATCTTGCCGTCATCGCACCAGGTCTTCACAACAATCTCACCCATCGTCTCGATCGACTGCGAGGAGTTGACCAGAACATTCATGAATACCTGGTTCAGCTGCCCTGCATTGCAGACTGTCCTGGGGAGGTCTCCGAAATCCTTGTTAAGGATCGCCTTGTATTTGAGCTCATTCCAGATAATATTGATGGTGCTTTCAAGTCCGGCGTTGATGTCGGCAGACTTGAACGACGACTCGTCAACGCGCGAGAAGGTCTTCAGGTCCTGCACTATCTTCCTTACCCGTTCAGCACCTTCCAGAGACTCCTTGACTATATTGCCGAGGTCTTCCATTATGAAATCAATCTTCAGTGCCTTCTTCTGTTTTGTCATGGCGGCCATTGCAGAATTCAGTTCGTCGCCGCCTGCAGAACATTTATCCAGAACATCGGACTGGATGGTCAGAAATGCCGTAATCTTGTCGACGTACTTCGCCAGCGAGTTCAGGTTGCTCATGATAAAGCCCACCGGGTTATTGATCTCATGGGCGACTCCGGCGGCCAACTGCCCTATGGAAGCCATTTTCTCCTGCTGTAACACCCTTGATTGCGCGGCCTTCAGCTCGCTGTATGCGCTTTCAAGATTCTGGGTCAGCATATGCAGCTCATCGTTTGCGAACTTGAGCTGACTTGTACGCTCAGCCACGCGCTGCTCGAGCTCTTCATTGAGTTTCCGAAGGGCCTCCTCAGCCTGCTTGCGATGGGAAATGTCCTGGAGCATTCCGTCCAGATATATTAGTTGCCTGTCATCATCAAAAATCGGCCTGGCGCTCAGCATAACCCACTGTTTGCCGCCGTCTTTCCTGTAATATTCAACCTCGAAATTCTTCACATCAGTGCCATCTGCCAGTTGCAGGAAAAGATCTCTGCGCCGTTCCGGATCTACATACAGTTTTTCAACATTGGGAACCATTTCGATCAATTCCTCTTCAGTATCATAGCCAAGTATCGAAGCCGCCGCCGGATTACAGCTTATGCATCTGCCCTGGGCTGTCGTCCTGAAAATGCCCTCAGCTGCGTTTTCAAATATACTGCGATACCTAGCCTCGGCCAGCTTTTCCTGCTCAAGCGCCTTCTGCATGTTTGCAAAAAAGACATGGTTCTCAATCGATGACGACATAAGCTCCGCCAGGTTTCCCACGCCGAGGAGTGCCATTTCGTCATTGCTCACCCTGCGGTAATACTCGGCGTTATCGCCTGCATTGCCTACAACCAGAATGGAAAACAGCCTGGAGTCAACAGTGATCGGATATATAAGATATTCGCTCATCAGGAGTCTGGACCCGCATTCTGCAAGATGCTCATCCCTCGCGACGGGTGTGCGGATTATATATTCGGCGCCGTTCATCATGGATGAAAGAATCGGGTCATCCGGCTTTATGGTCAAATCGCCGACGCGGCTTTTTGACTCCTCGTCATAATATCCGTCAAAGGCTGCAACTCTGAAATCTTCTCCCTCGATACGGTGAAAAATCAGCGCCCGTTCATATTCGAGATTGTTGATAACATATTCGACGACAAGATGGAAGGTTTTTTCTATATCAAAGGTTGCATTAAGCTTCTTGTTCAGTTCGTAGAGGTCCTTATAATCCTTCAGCTGCCGGTCCAGCTTTTCCTGATATTCGTAGATTTGCCCCTCTGCCCTGACCAGCTGTTTAACCTGCTGTGAAAGCACTTTGTTTTCAAGCCTGAGCCTCTCAAGCTCTTCCGCACTGCCTTCTGAAATTTTCCTGCTGTTTTCGGACATCGACTGATCAATAAATAGCTGCAACTACGGACGTGAAGTTGTGAAAGCTGTTGCAATAACTTACTGGCCCTATCTCACCGTAAGTGTAAAAACCCATCCAAGGTATACCGTCGCCGACGTCCTTCTGAAGAGACCTGATCACTTCAAGCTTCTCCTGCTCTCTCAGCACTACCTTGCCGCGGCCTACGCACTCAAAGTGAAGTACAAATTTCGGTTTTCTTCCACCCATCTGCTCATTTATCATCATGGATATTTTGCGAACACCGTTCAGTATCAGCTCCTTGTCGCGGCGAACCATCCACAGACGGTCGCCGTCACTGACTTCTGACTGTATCTTGACGTGCCCGTCGCTGTCGTCCTTCCCCATCATGTACCGAATTATGTAATCGTCATAGTGCTGCCTGAACTGCTCTGGTGCCTTGAAGCCTAGGCAAAGGTTGAGAGACGTCTTGTTCCATTCGTTCTTCCAATTTTCATCGAAGTACTCTTTGAGGGCTTCCAGCGCCGGCAGACCATCAATTTCGTAGATAACGTTGCCGGAACACCTAGTTATTGTCCGTTCTGTTCCAACGGGAACGCAGCCGTGATTCACCCCCCATGCCACCTTGCCGCTGCCTGACATAAGAATACACGAAATGCCCTCGGAAAACACCTGGTCATCATGATATTGATATGTCTTCTTTGATGCCCAGTTATCCGCTGCCAGTCCCCCGAAGAGAGGAAGAGGCCTTTCAAGACCAAGGGTCTGTTGGAATGCCGCCAGAAAGGGGTCGAAGTTGAAAACAAGCCCATCCGCTAAAAGGAAACAGGCTATGTTGTCAGCTGCCAGATGCGGGCCTATGTCGGCAGCCAGCTTCTTGCCGGCCTTTGAGATGTCCCGACCTATATCTGTGACAAAAAAGCTATGGAACCGGAGTTCGTCGGAGCGCAGCGCCATAACCGAAACCCCGAAGTTAGTTTCTGCGACAGTATCGCGGGTGATTATGCCCTCTCCGGAACAGCCGCTTAATGGTGCTCCGGATGTTGCTTCTCTGATGGAGCGTATAAGTGCGCGCTGGTCATATCCAACCGTTGCAAAGACAATAACAAGATCTGGCTTTTCGGTACCGGCATGCATCATAGCATCGGCCGCAGCCCGTCTGCCGGCCTCTGCCGGATTCCTGTGAGCGCTGAACCCTACACCCGCCGTCGTCGCCATCTGCTCCCCCTCTCTCTTTGTTATCGTGTATTTTCCGCAGATCCTTAAGCGTTCATATCCTGTCTTATTATACCGTGTGTTATATTTATTTTATGGGTATTGACCTATCACAGGTGCCTGCCAAACCCGGCGTCTATCTTTTCAAGGCTTCCGGCGAAAAGGTGATCTATGTGGGTAAGGCCAAGAACCTTAAGAACCGCCTGCGGAGCTATTTTCATGGATCAGCCGGGCTGGATGCGCGCAAGGCTTCGATGGTTGCGGAGATAAAAGACTTTTCATACATAGTGACCGGAAACGAACTCGAAGCCTGGATACTCGAGGCGAACCTCATAAAGCAGCATAAGCCAAAATTCAACATCGTCCTCAGGGATGACAAAAACTATCCGTACTTAAAGGTTACGATTACTGAAGCGTGGCCCAGGGTCGAGGTCGTTCGACGGATTGCAAGGGACGGCAATCTGTACTTCGGGCCGTACATACCGGCACAGGCCATGTGGGAAGCTCTTGGGTTCATCCGCAGGAATTTTCTGATCAGGACCTGCGGCTATCCTCTTGATAAACCAGTGAAACCCTGCATTCAGCACCAGATGAAACGCTGCTACGCCCCTTGCGCGCAGAAGATAACCGCAAAAGAATATCTGAAGATGGTGAACGATATAGTCCTTTTCCTGAAAGGCAAAAAGAAGGGCCTTCTTGCGCAGCTTGAAAAGAAGATGCTCCGCTATTCAAGGGAGATGCGCTACGAAGAGGCCGCTCAGGTGAGGGACAGCATAGGAAGGTTGAAAAAGGCCTTCGAATCTCAGAAGATAATAGCGCCCGAATTAGGCGATCTGGATGTAGTAGGCTGTTTCAGAAATGA
>Ga0187785_10000404_pt1 | contig 16214 bp, 13 predicted proteins | sample 0815_BV2_4_20_MG_FD_132466 | JGI IMG/M metagenome (GOLD analysis project Ga0187785, IMG submission 132466) | Tropical peat soil microbial communities from peatlands in Department of Meta, Colombia - 0815_BV2_4_20_MG | ecosystem: Environmental > Terrestrial > Soil > Wetlands > Peat | place...
TGATTGGATCGTTCGAATGTGGGCGAGAGTCATGAACGAAGCCGACAGAACTTTCGAGAACTGCTATACACGCGGCCGAAGCCTGTTCACGTGTATCTCGCGAACCCGGAGTAACTTATTTGGGACAGAAAAATAGTCTCTGAAAGCCAAATATTATTGCAATTAGCTAAACCTGTATGATATTATTCGTAGCTACCAGCCGTAGAATCTACTGGTTTTTTGTCGGCACGCTTTTCCGTGGCACGACGGAATTATTCGAAAAAGGAACTCGTTGTTTATGGCAGGAAAGTCAGCTACTAACAAGGCTATCAAAAAGATACCTCTTTCTGCTGGTTCTCCTCCTCGCTCAGCTGCGGGTGAATACCTGGCCATACTGCTCGTGACCGGAGCAATCTTCCTCGCTCTGTGCCTTGTTTCTTATGATCCTCGCGACCCGTCGTTTAATGTAGCGACAACGCGATCGGAAATTGCCAATGTCTGTGGTCTGGTGGGCTCGCATATTGCCGACGCTATGGCGCAGATGCTCGGCATTTCATCCCTGCTTATTCCCGTAGGGTTCGCGATTTTTGCAGCGGGTTTTTTTTGGCCGGGTCGAGTTCCCGTGAGGCGTTCCGAACTGTTCAGCACGCTTCTTTTGGCCGTCATATTTTCAGGACTTTTGGAACGGTTTGCAGTGGGACCCGTGCTGAAATTTCCGGATCAACACCCGGGTGGAGCGGTGGGGGCTTTCGTCCATGCTTCGTTTGTAAAATTCCTGGGGAGCGGCGGGGAGCTCCTTCTCTGCCTGGCATTGATTCTTTTGGGCATACTTCATCTGTCAAAAATTTCTATAAAACGCGTAGCCGTGTACGCTCGCCCCGCAACGACGATTCTTGTTCGCTGGCTTGTAGCGGGGTGGGCCAGCGTGAAGGCCGCGTATTCCGAGCACACGGGACAGACTCCCGTACGGACTCTCTCTTCGGACGTTCAGGTACAAGAAGAATATCAGGTTTGTGATGACCCCGTGGAACAGGCTGCATGGGAGCCAATCAAACCGGAACCGCGGCTTGCGCCAAAGGACGACAACAATGCGTCCCGAGAATCCGAGCAGGGGCACGGCGACAACCTCGACACCCGGCAGGTCCCTGCTGCGATGCGATTTGGGTGGAAACCTCTGGGAATATCCGATGCCGCGGTTTCACCCCAAGCTATGGAGGACGCTATCGAGGAGTACCTGAAGGATACCCATCCGAAGGGAAACGGGGCGTCCAAGATTCCATCCGCGGAAAATGCTCAGGAGTCCTTGAGGCCAATCCGGGTCACCAGACGAGCCGACGAAGACATACAGCGGAGGGATGTAAAAGCGACCAACGCATCCAACCGGGACGACTATATCCTGCCGCCCCTCGATCTTCTCGATGTTCCGCCCGCTTCAAGCCGTTCCATAGACGAACGGCTCATGGAACAGAACGCTGCCATTTTGGAGCAGAAACTGGCGGATCTCGGCGTACAGGGTCAGGTCGTGGAAATTCATCCGGGCCCGGTAATCACCATGTTTGAATTGACGCTCGCTTCCGGGATACCGTTGCGCAAAGTCCTCAATATGTCCGACGATTTGGCCATGGCGTTGAAATCCGGGTCCACCCGGGTGGTGGCTCCTATTCCTGGGAAGGACACGGTGGGTATTGAGGTGCCCAATCTCAATCGCGAAATAGTGTATTTCAGGGAGATTGTGGAATCTCCTTCGTTCATGGACTCGGATGCCGCCTTGAAAGTGGCCCTGGGAAAAAATATAGACGGCGAGCCGTTTGCAACCAGCCTGACCCGAATGCCTCACCTACTCATCGCCGGTGCGACGGGTACGGGAAAATCAGTCGGATTGAACTGTCTTATCTGCTCTTGGCTCATGTCGTGCCATCCTGACGACGTGAAATTTATCATGGTGGACCCCAAGAAGCTGGAGTTGTCATATTATCAGGATATTCCTCATTTGCTTCATCCGGTGGTTACCGAGGCTGACAAGGTCCCAAAGGTACTGAGCTGGGCAATTCGAGAAATGGAGCGGCGGTACGATCTCCTGAGTAACGCGGGCGCCAAGAATATTGAAGGCTACAACGAAATGATCCTGAACGTAAAGTTGAACGCCGATGCCGAAGCTCCGCCTGCGGAAAAGCTGCCTTACCTGGTCATCATTGTGGACGAATTGGCAGAACTCATGATGGTCGCGGCCAAGGACATCGAAATTTCTATCGCCCGTCTCGCTCAGATGGCCAGGGCATCGGGAATCCATCTCATCCTCGCGACTCAGAGGCCTTCAGTCGACGTCATCACCGGTGTCATCAAGGCGAACTTCCCCGCACGTCTGTCGTTCCAGGTGTCGGCGAAACCGGATTCTCGCACGATTCTGGATACTACCGGCGCCGAACATCTCCTGGGAATGGGTGACATGCTGTTTCTTCCTCCCGGCACTTCCAAGATGCGGCGTCTGCACGGCGCCTATGTTTCCGAAAACGAAATCCGGCGGGTAGTGGATTTCATCAGGACTCAGCGGTCGCCCGTGTACCTCCAGGAAATCACGAAGCACGTCTCCGAAGAGGAATCCACCATTCCCCTGGATGTTATCGAGGACGTGAAATACGACGAGGCGGTAGAGCTTGTGACACGTCTCGGCCATGCGTCCATCAGCCTTATTCAACGTCACATGAGAATCGGTTACAACAGGGCCGCTCGCATCATCGAAGCTATGGAAAGTGAAGGATTGATAGGCCCATCCGACGGTACCAGCAGACCGAGAGAAGTACTCGCCCGGTCTTTGGCTCAGATTCCCGACCGCTAGTGTGCTGTCCCACAAGTAACTTACGTAACCGGCCATCTGAGCCTCTTCAGAAGTCGTAGTATCAGTAGTTGTGGTCAGTTCGAGATTGCTTCGGGTTTTGCCCTCGCAATGACAATCTTTCAATCAGTTCGCGTAATCAAAACCGACCCGCTTTTTTACAGGTAACTCGATTCTGTGCACAGACTGGGGGCACTCCTTCGCTGCGGACGACGCAGAGCCGTATCATCACTTCGCTCAGGAGAGCCCCCAGCCCGGAATCTTATAAATCTTGTGGCGAATGCGTATGACTCGCTCCGCAGACCCACCGGAACCGGTTTCACGTTCGTTACTTCTTTGAAAGCGAAATAGTATGAAATCTCACGAAAATACCTTGACAATCCCGATTCTCCAAGACTAGAAGCTCCGGAACCAGGAATTGCGCTGAAAGACTGTTTTCGGAGGGGCTTTATATGGAGGAGAAAAAGGAAGAGAAAAAAGAAAAGTGGCTCAGCTGGCTTGCATTGACCACGGTCATTCTCGCTCTGGGAGCCACGTTATCCACCTTGAAGGTGGGGAGCTTTTCCAGCAGATCCATATTGAGGCAGACACAGGCCTCCAATCAGTGGTCATATTACCAGGCAAAGAGCATAAAAAGTTATCTGTACGAACTGCAGAAGGAAAAACTGGAAGTGGACCTAAAGCTTCTGGGAGATGCTGCTCCAAGAGACGTCCTACAAGATCTTCGCTCAAAAATGGAAGCATACGGGAAGAAATTGACGACCTACGAAAAAGAAAAAAGCGAAATACAGCAGGAGGCACGAAAACTGGAAGATCAGCGTGATGAGGCGACCATACATTCCCAGGCTTTCGGAATAGCGGTCATACTGCTGCAGTTGTCTATCCTCCTTTCTTCCATTGCGGCTTTGATGAAGAAGCCCATGGTATGGGTCCTGGGATTGGTTCTGGGCACAGCGGGAATTGTCGCGTTCGTGAACGGTTTTCTGCTTTTTTCTACGGTATTCCTCAAGTGACGGTGTTCCCGTTCTGATTGCCCGTGAATCGGAGCCAATGGCCTGGAAAGGAGACTTACATGCAAGTGCTGGTAACGGGGAGGCTGCCCGATTGTTTTAATTGCGGGGATATTGTTTTCTTGATGAGAGGCGTGTAATACGAATGCGTTTTCAAATAGTTGACATCGTGGAGGAACTTCTTGTAAGACGTTCCTCCACGAACCCCACCTCAAGAACTTTTAGCACTCACCGGCATCTGCATTTCCGCTGAGGAAATGCGGATGCCGGCGCATGATAAAAGTATCTGGGAGGGGGTTTGGGCGGGACACTCCTTGCAAAGAGGGTCCCCCCAATCTCACTTTTTTGAAAGCGCATTCGTATAATGTGTTTCGGGAATGCACGTACCGAATGCCTCGCTCTTGCGATATCCATTCAGGTACGGGTTGAAAGACGCTGTCATTACGAGCGCAGCGAAGCAATCTCTGGCCTTAAGTATTGAGATTGCTTCGTCGTTTCACTCCTCGCAATGACACAGGTTATGCACTTGCCTCCAGTAACTCAATGATTACCTTTTGCGGTGGAAAATTCTTGACAACGGCTTCGGACATAATTATGTTGGAAACTTGAACTCACTTGTCTTTCCCTCCCGACCGCACAGGATTACGGGCGTGAAGCAAGAATCCAGATCGCAGGACGAAAACGCTCGTGCCTCGCACCACTTGCATCCATTATTGTCCGGCTCACAGGGATAAAGGACACCCTTGCCGGCCGTTGCTCTCTCGTAGAATTTTCAACGGTATTTATCCAAAGGAGTAGAAAAGTGCCCTCAATCAACATTTATGTAGGCAACCTGTCCTTCGACACAAGTGAGGACCAACTTAAGGAACTGTTCGAGAGCTATGGTCAAGTGGAGTCCGCCACCATTATCTCTGACAAGTTTACCGGTCGCCCCAGGGGATTCGGATTTGTCAAGATGCCGGAGCGGGAAGAAGGGCTCCGGGCCATTCAGGAATTAGATTCCCGGGATTTTATGGGCCGCAACCTGAAGGTAAATGAAGCACGGCCCCGTACGGATCGCCCTGATCGGCAAGGCGGAGGCGGAGGCGGACGGGGAGGCGGAGGCGGCGGATCTCGTTGGCGCTAATACGCCTGACAACGTGGCACGGCGCATCCATCCGTTTTCCACATGAAATAAAGGTGAGCGTTCTCATGGCGGGGCGCTCGCCTACAACATACAGCTGAAGAGCAGCCATCCTTCAGTGCGAACAGCCCGGAACACACGGGACTTCCGTATACCCGCGTGGGATCCGACCCCGTTCAATCGGGACCTGCCGAAAATACAGCCTATTCATACCGTTCAGCCTTCAAAACCCCAGGGAAAAGATTCTTTAAGCCCCATGCGCTTTCAAATAAGTGAAATCGATTAGGAACTTTTTGTAAGACGTTCCTCCCCGAACCCCACTTCAAGAACTTTTAGCACTCGCCGGCATCTGCATTTCCGCTGACGAAACGCAGATGCGGCGCACGATAGACGTTTCTGGGAGGGGGTTTGGGCGGGACACTCAAAGAGGGTCCCCCCAATCTTACTTTTTTGAGAGGGCATTCGTATGAGAGATCGAATGTAAAGTTTAGGAACGGCTCTTGCTCTCGCGGTTTTAGGGAATCGCCGCCGGAAAACTGGAAATGTTGTGGCTTCGGTAAAGCCTTTCTTGACTTTTCACGTTGTTGAATGTTAGGTTCGTTTCGTTTCCATTCGATTCATGTGAGAAAGGGGGTACAGGGAACGCCTGCCAGGCATTTTAGGGGAGCCGCACGCTTCTTGTCCGGAACCGCGGAATAGTACAGATCACGTATGTGAGCTGCGGTTCGAACCGATAGCCGACAGAGAAGGAGCGAATATGAAACGTGTACATGCACTAAAGGCGTGTCTGACAATTTGTCTCATCTTCGTATGTGCCACCCACGCATTTTCTCAAGACGCGATTAGAATTGGGTTTCTCTATGTATTTTCAGGTCGCCTGGCTCACTACGGCTTCGGGGCAAGACAAGGAGCCGAATTGGCCATGGAAGAAATCAACAATTCGGGAGGAGTCCTCGGGCGCAAAGTGGTGGGCGTATTTGCGGACACGAAACTCGATCCCAATGCGGGTGTAGAAGCCTTGACCAAGCTTGTGCTCGAAGACAAGGTTGACGTAGTGATGGGAATCGTTTCGAGCGGAGTGGCCGATGCGTGCGCTCCCGTCGCCAACCGGCTCGCGACGCCGTTGATCATCACCCTGGCAATGACTCCGTACGTTACGGGGGAAAAATGCAATCCATTCACCTTCCGGGTGTCGATGAACGGACCGCAGAACATAATGGGTGCATCCGTATTGGCCGCGGGTATGCCCGCAAAGCACTGGACCACCGTGGGGCCGGATTATCTTTTCGGTTACCAGTGCTGGGAGTATTTTCAGAAGTATCTGCGCACCAAACGCAAGGACGTCACGTTTGCTCCGGCTGCTGAGATTGCGTACGCTCCCGTGACCACGAATGATTTCTCGCCTTACATTACCAAGATCATGAATACCAAAGCGGACGGCGTAATCGTGTCGTTGTATGGCGGCAACCTCGTGGACTTTGTACGCCAGGCCTCCCGTGCCGGTTTCTTCGACGGCAAGCGACAGATCTTGTTCAACCTGGCCTATTCCGCCGATGTCATGTTCGGACTGGGACTCGACATGCCCAAAGGGCTGTGGCTAGGCGGATTGTACTGGTTTCAGCAGAATTCCAACCCCACAAACGTTAAATTTGTGGAAGCGTATAACAACAAATTCAAGCTGTTTCCCGATTATAATGCCCAGGGTGCGTATGCCGGGGTAAAGACGTACGCCGCTGCCGTCGAAAAGGCGGGCACGGCCGATAAACAGAAGGTTATTAAAGCCCTGGAAGGCATTGTCATGGATCTCCCGCAGGGCAAGACCACCTTGCGAGCGGGCGATCATCAGGCGGTCATGGAAAGTGCCTGGGGAATGACCGATGAATATGACGGGAAATTGCGATGCCGGATTCTCAAGCCATTGAAGTTATTCTCCGGTGATGAAGTTACCCCCCCGTTGGAAGAAACAGGCTGCAAGATGCCGTGAATTTTCGGCTTGTCGGAAAAGGGCGTGAAGAGGCTCTCCGACAAGCCGTCATCTCGGGGTCAAAAGCGACAGGAGTTGCCAAAAGTTTCGACCGATTCGTCTTGCCGATCTCAGGGGCTCTCTCACTTCGGACAGCGCAGAGCCGTCAAACCTTCGTTCGGGAACCCGTGAGATCGGCGGACATTTTTTCGGATTCTCAAAAGTAGTGTCGGTTTTGATTACGCACGCAGACTGAACGATTTTCATTGCGAGGGCGAAGCCCGAAGCAATCTCCCATTTACCAAAACAGAGATTGTTTCGTCGTTCCACTCCTCGCAATGACATGATTGGATCGTTCGAATGTGGGGGAGAATCATGAACGAATCCGACAGAACTTTCGAGAACTGCTATAAATCTCATGGTCAATCGGACATTATTTTCGAGAATTGCTATATCCCCGCTTGGGTAGGAAATCCACACTGCGGACCCGGATCTGGGCAAATATTGCACATGCGCCACAGCGCCTATTGCCGTTTGCGGACGAATGGGGGCTTTTTGGGCCCGATAATCGAGCTTTGCTCAAACCGTGTGGATGGGTTTCCCCCTAAAAACGGATTATTGCGCCAGGGATGCAACGGCATGAAAAATGCTACGGTTGAAACAAACGTGCCGTGCCGGTCCGCGTTCAAGATATGATTCGTAACAGGAAACCGGCTGCTGCCGGGTTGAAAATGGTGATACGCATTCGCCAAAAGATTTATGAGGTTGCAGGGCTGGGCGCTCTCCTGAGCGAAGTGATGAGACGTCTCTGCGTCGTCCGCAGCGACGGAGTGCCCCCAACCTATGCCCAGAATCGAGTTACCTGAAAAAAAGCGAATCCTTATGAGAGCTCATTCTGGATTCGCGGCTTTCACTCCATTTCAACCTCCTCAATGTATTCTGTTGTCGAATCGGGTGAGTCCACGGTCACGGTCCGGTCGGTCAACACATGAGAACTCGACATGTGAACTTCCTCTGTAATGAGATGTGGAGGAATGCGGGATGAGCGAAGAGCCACGCCGGCAACGCGACGACTGTTCGGAAGCAGACCGGCCCATCAGGCAGATGCTGTTGGTCGAAGATAATCTCGTGGATATAATGGTCACTCAAGAAGTGCTGCGGGAGAGCAGGACACCCATCAGGCTCAATGTGGTTCGTGACGGCTGCGAAGCGATGGAGTTCTTGCGTCGCGAGGGCAAATATACAACTGCCCCCCGTCCCCACCTGATCCTCCTTGATTTGAACCTGCCGAAAAAAGACGGACGGGAACTCCTGGCGGAGATAAAAAAGGACAGCCATCTGCGAAGCATTCCGGTCATAGTGGTGGCAACCTCACTGTCCGGCAATGACGTTGTCAACTCATATAACCTCCACGCCAATTGCCTTATTGCAAAACCGTTGGAGCTGGACCAGTACACGGCCATGCTTCGTTCGATCGAGGATTTTTGGTTCTGTGTTGTAAGACTGCCGTCCGATTAAGGAAATGATGTTTCTCCCCGAACCTTGCCTCAAAAGCTCTTAACACCGGCCGGAACAGGAAGACTTACGGTGAATGTGCTGCCTTCTCCGGGAACACTTTCCACTTCTATCGTGCCGTTGTGGTCCTGGATAATGCCGTAGCTCACGGAAAGGCCGAGCCCGGTGCCTTCGCCCACCGGTTTGGTCGTGAAAAACGGATCGAAGATCTTCCCTATGAATTCCCCCGGAATACCGCACCCAGTGTCTGAAATGGTGATTCGCACGTGGTTGTCTGCCGCGCCCGGTTCGGTCCTTATCGAAATGACGCCTTTGCCTGCAATGGCATGCCTGGCGTTCATAAGCAGATTCATGAAGACCTGCTTGAGCTTTTCACCGTCGGCAATGATCTCGGGAAGATCCAGAGACAGGCTCTTTATCACCGTAACGTTGTCAAGCTCGAATTGATGCGCAAGCAATGAAACGACTTCATCGAGGCATTCGTTCACCCTGACGGGATCCTTTCTCGTCGTCGTGCTTCTGGCAAATTTGAGAAGATCTTCCACCACGGTCTTGCAGTTGCGCGCGTGCTTCTCGATGGTTTTGAGATCGTCATGAATCTGGGTTCCGGCTGAATGATCTCTCAACAACAACTGAGTGTACCCGAGCATTACCCCGAGAGGGTTGTTGATTTCGTGAGCAATTCCAGTTGAAATTTGGCCCAGAGACGCCAATTTGTCTGCCCGCTGGAGCTGTCGTTCCATATGGACCCGCTCGGTGATGTCTTTTGCTATCCCTTCGTAGCTTTCGATCTCACCGACTTCATTTTTTCTTCCCGTTGCGCTCAAGAGCACGTTAAGCAGAGAGCCATTCTTGGTAATAAAATTGTATTCCCGGTCTCTTACAAACCCCCTCTCGTCGAGATCTCGAATGAGGCGGTCGCAATCTTCCCGGTGAGCAAGAATCTCTGCGAAATGCGTTCCGATGAGGTCTTCTCTGCGATTGTATCCCAGAGTCGTAAGGCCCGACCTGTTGATGTCCACGAACCGGGCAGCACTGTCGAGTATAAAGATCATGTCCATAGATCCCTCGAAAATGCGGCGATATTTCCTTTCAGATTTCGCCAGTTCCCGGGTACGGTCTTGCACCAGGGACTCCAGATCGCTATTCAAGCGCATGACCTCAGCGCTCGCTTCCTCAAGTGCTTTTTTGTCATTGAGGATTGCCGTGTTTATCCTCTGGACGCGCTGAAAAAACAAAGTAATGGAAGCGACCACCACAAAGGCGATGGAATTGATGGCTCCACTGTATGGTTTGAGCATCAACCACAGGTCACGTCTGTCCGCGAGCAACAGAAAACGTTTTGCAACGTGGCCCACTCCTCTGGACACGGCGAATCCGGCCAAAGCAACGCACAACCACAACAGATAGGTCCACACAACATTAGACGGTTGGATCTTTCTCAAACGGGAAGCGTACCAGACCGAAAGGAATGAAAAAAGGATCATCAGCATTGAGCCGAAAACATCAATAAACCAGATGGGTGCCAGGGAATATGACTCAGCCATTTTTGCGAACTTCCTCGTTCAGTGCGTTGCGGAAAAGGAGTCGTATCCCCAAAAACAGGCACATTATCGCCGGCACGCAGAGCAGGTGATCCATCTTGAGCGCATAATAGTAGATTGCCCACGGACTTGTATCCAGGCGAATGATCTGAGTCCAATCCGGCTCACCGATGAGAGAAGCATCCGGTATTCTCTCTTCGACCCAGTGACCGGCTATTGCTGCGATGTTCCAAAGGATCAAAAGGAGACAAGTCACCTGGATGAGAAACCATCCTTTCAGGTCGGTAAATCTGTTGGCCCTGAGCCAGTAGGCGAGGATGGCCAGGGCAATGATAAAAAATGCATGCGCCAGCTGATGTCCGTACAAAGCTTCCGGTTCCGCGTGTGATTGAAAGGCGTGCACAGAGTCAGGCGCAAGAAATGACGCCATGAGTGCAAGAATGGTAAGGATTGAAGGACCTGTACAGTTCATGCGATCGGTCTCCCGATTCGGGTGCAGAGTTGGCAAGGTTGCCCGTTCCTATCCCATAATACGGCCAATCGAATGAAACGCAAGGTGACTGGTGTGCACTCAATGTGCCTGAGTCTCTCACGAACGGGGGAACACGCAGTGAAATCCGGCAACAGGGGAATCGCTTGCGGTTTGCCGCGGCTGTTTGTGAATTGTGAAAGACCATGCGTCGTGCGGTCCTGTGGCGTTTTGCATGGGGCAAAAGCGAACCGGAACCAAAAACTCCGCCGGATGTAAAGGGTTTTGTTGAGTCGCGAAGCCTATTGAGCGAGATCGATCTTCATCGAGTCGAGACTTACCCCGTCCAGGTACGCCCCCACAAAATTCGTCTCTTTCATGATGGTCTCAAAAAAGCGTGCATTGGCAAGATGAGCTCCCGCAAAATTCGCGTGGGAGAGATTGGAATCGGACAGGTTGGCGCCGGGTAAGAAAGCCCATACGGCATAAGCCCACATCATATCTGCTTCAGACAGGTCCGCTCCAGCCAGGTTCGCCTTATACAGAACGGCTCCGGACAGATTCGATGACACAAGATCGGCCTCGGACAGATGGGCTGCCGTGAAATCGGTTCCCACGAGGCGAGCATTGCGAAAATACGCCCTGCAAAATCGGCCGCCGGACAGATCGCAACGAGATAAATCGGCACCGTAAAAATCCGCTTCGGACAAATCGATCGGCCGGGAAACCGCATGCTCCACCAATTGGGCGAACGAGTACGATTCGCCCTGAAAAATGATATCCCCGGTGAAATGGTTACGTATCTCAAAGTGCTGATTGCCACCGGGCATTATACCGGCCAGCTCCGTTTTGCTCAGGCTCCCCTCAACGCGCAACTCTTCCAAAATGTTCTGAAGACGCGTCCCGGAAATCTTGAACATTTCCATCAGTTCTTTCCGGTCCGCCCCTGAACGCACCCGTTTAGCCACTTCCGAGTTATCAAGTTCAGGTCCTGCAGACCTCACGATGGTGTTGTCTTCCTCGATCACTACTTCGCTTCGCCCAAAGGCAAGCCGATTAGTCACATCCTGTTCCCGGAGCGCTCCAGCCATCACGAGTTTCTTTAGGAGGCTTTGCACTCCCTTTATGGACAGGTTGTATTTCTTCATAAGACCCGCGTCGTCTATTCCCTCCTTGATGCTTTTCAAGGCCTCGGCCGCGTCGATAACGGGTTTGTTCGATGGAGGCAGGGGAAAAGTGGTGCGGTCCACCTGAAGTGCCACGGATTCACTGGAGAGGGTCGACCGTTTTTCAAACTCCAGGCGATGCAAAATGCCGGCTGTTTCCAATTGTTTGAAAAGACTCTGAAGTCCTACCGACGAGATATTGAACTTTTGCATGAGCGCTGCATCATCCATTCCTGCCCTAATGCATTTCACTGCTTCAATGGCCTTGATAGTTACGGTACGGCAAAGCATGGTTCCTAACCCCCAAAATGAACCGGGAAACACTAAATGCAACTACAAAAACACTGGTGAGTCAAGAAAAGTTTTGAAATCACGGTATCGTCTCAGTTACGGAGGGATAAAGGCTGTCATTGCGAGCGCAGCGAAGCAATTTCTGCCTTTGAGTATCGAGATTTCTTCGTCGTTTCACTCCTCGCAATGACAGAAGTTAGGCACTGCCCCCGAGTAACTGAATGATTACAGACGACAACCTATTGTGAAACACTAAGGAACGACATTTGTGTCACTGAGATTGAGTAAAGAGAATACTAAATGCAATAATACATGAGCCGCTGAGCCGTCAAGCGAAACTGCGGCTCAGCGACGGAAAGGCAGCTAATTCCTGGTTGCCTGGGAAGTCTCTTTCTACCGCCAATGACGTCAGGACGCAGGAACTTCCCTGATTATTCGCCGGCATTCCGGCTATCCAACAGCATGGAGGCGCCTCAAGTCAGTTCATCCCGCATGGCCTCCGGTTTGGCAGCGATCTTTTCGAAGCGGAGAAAATTAGCTCTCTCCTTTTTCGTCGAGACGCCGGTTGGATTCGGGATTAATGAAATCCGCTGCCGCAAAACGGCAGGTCCCTGAATTCCGGAGTATTACAAATTACGGCCCTGCTTTTGTCCGAGTGAGAAGCGTACCACTGGGCATCTTCGTCGTCGAACGGCCAGACTTCAACGTGTGGCCGGACCGATCGTTCTTCAATTCTGTCGGATAATTGAACTTCAATATCGTTGGTAAACTCGCGCTTGAACTCGCCGGAAATGGAGTCCAGATTTCGACTCACTTCAGTTTCGTCGTGTTCTTCAGTCTCCATTCCCATTGTTTCCTTTACGGATCTCACAACGTAATCGAACGTTTCTTTTATGGCCATCGGAGTCCCTCCGTGTTTGCTATTAATATACAGATGCGAAAAGACGCCGTTGGATTCATTATTGCGGGGAGCCCCCAGGAGTTGAACTTTCGATTCCTTTCGTGTCCTCTCATGCGAGGGCCTATCGTATCACTCTCCGCTTTTCACCACCACGAGCAGCATCTTGAAACGCTTCTCTGCCTGAACCGAATGAGGAACGTCCGCAGGCATGGCTACGACCTCCCCCGCTTTCACCGTCACCGGCTTATCGCCCACCGTTATTGCCGCCTCGCCGTCCAGCACGTACAGGAACGCGTCTCCCGCTGCGGTGTGAGTGCTCAATCCTTCTCCCTCATCGAAGGCAAAAAGGGTCAGGTTCATGGTCTTGATTTGTGCAAACGTACGGCTGATCACCCTGCCCTCTTGATAGTCAACGAGTCCCGAGAGGACAAGAGGTTCAGAAAATGGTATGTTTTTCAGGAATTTTCCCGGCATGGTGAATGGCTCCTTTCCTAATTTCCGGTCGAGCGCGATACCATCGCTGCAGATTCATTTTCGAGATTTTCCGGTCTCGATCCAGACTATTTTTCGCTGAGGAAAGCATGAAATTGGAAGAATTTCAACTCAAACCCGGTTCACATTTCGGCAGTGGACGAGTGAGGCGTTTTGTTCTTCCGGACAAAACCCGCATCACGCAGATCACCACCTTCTGTCCGGACCTTATCGGCCCGGGACCGACTCATCTCTATCTCATCGAGGGAGATGCCGTGGTGCTTGTGGATGCGGGAATGCCCACGAATCTTGCCAAGGCGTTCTTTTATCAGTGGCGCAACCAGCCCATGCCCCGGGATGTTGAAGCACTGCCGCCCGACCAGAGCGAACGAGAGATTAATGACGGGCTGTCTCTCGCGGGGAGATCGCTGTCGGACATTGATGTGCTCGTTATTACTCACGGACATCCGGATCATTTCCTCATGGCTGCATCGTTGGTCAGGCAGGGAGCGCGCTCTGTGGCTGCCCACGTATTGGATACGCCGGAAGTCTGCAACCCTTGGGGAATGTTGCACGCCTGGGTTTCCCGGCAGGAACAGATGACCGCGACCGGGATGCCTCCCGCATGGTCCGCGGGCGAGTCAGCGAAGGAACAGGTATACTACTCTCTGAATCTGGATCTCATGGCCGCTACCCTCAAGGTGGATTCCCCTGTTTTTCAGGATGGCCCCTTAACGATCCGAGGTTCAGCAGTGCCGGGAATTGAAGTGAAACATCTTCCCGGTCACTCTCCCGGCAGCATAGGGCTTCTTGTGGGCAAGAATGCCGACAAAGTTCTTCTGTGCGGTGATGTATTGCTCAATCCCATAACACCGCATCCTGACAATCTCCTGGTTTATCTTCAAACTCTGCGAGAAATTGCAAAGGATGACTCGATACAGCTGGGGTTTCCCTCGCACGGGCAGCTCGTCCGAGATGTCCGCACCAGGCTGGCCTTTCTCCGGGAACATCACAAGCGGCGGTTGAGACTTACCTATGAGAGGTGCAGCGAACCGCAATCCGTATGGGAAATCGCAACCACGCGGCATTATTTCGATACGTTCGTCGATCCGGGCAAGTTCAATTTTCTTGCAGGATTGGAAGTGCTCGTACACATGGAGCTTCTCGTCATGGTTCACGGACTGCATCGTGCGCACTTCCGCAACGGCGTTCAATATTTCCAGAGTTCTCGCGAACCTTTTGAGAGTGTGTATGAGCGCATAGCTGAACTGGTTCGCAACGAAAAGGCCGTGGCCATCATGCGGTACTGACCGAGGCAAAGAGTACACATTCGACGCCGTGCAACATACCTGAAAGCGGGGCGACGAAATGGATGATTCGAGACAAGTGTTGTGTGAGGTTTGCTCGGGGAGGCACGGGGTTAATCCTGATATCCTTGAGCAGGTGGTTGTTCTCGCCGTGGAAATAGCGAGGGAAGGCCGAGAGGGAAGAAGAATAGGGACAATATTCGTGGTTTCCGATTCGGACCAGGTTATCAAGCGGTCTCAGAATCTTATTCTCGATCCTCTGCAGGGGCATCCCGATGACCGCAAACGATTGACCGATCCCGACATGCGGGAAACCATAAAAGAACTTGCTCAGCTGGACGGCGCCTTCGTGGTGTCGAACGATGGTATCGTCAAATCCGCGTGCCGGTATTTGCATGCCTCCTCCAACGGCATAAAGCTCCCGCTGGGACTTGGAGCCAGACATATGGCGGCCGCTGCCATGAGCAAGGAGACCAACGCCGTCGTAGTAGTAGTCTCCGAGAGTTCGGTAGTCCGCCTGTTCGACGACGGAAAACTGGTCGCGGAAATAATTCCGGAGCTCTGGCTGTTCAACAGGTACCATCCACACGTTGCGCAGACCGGAGACCCAATTGACCGGGTGACCGTGGTCCCGAAAAGTAACTGAATTTGCATAGAAGGTATTTTGGGAACAAATGACGCACCACTGTTACGTCCCGCTCGGACCTATCCGACGGACACCCTCGTCAGGAGGCCAACACGCCGGCGATTCACAAACCTCGAATTCAGGGTCCACGCCGGGACTATATTCTCAGTAGTGATGTGAGGTTTCCGTGAGTGATCGTGGAGGTGTCCATGCCTGAAGTGTGTTGGTCAAGAATAAAAGAAATATTAGACAACTCGCTGGAAAAGTGGGAAGCGGAACACGGGCGGTCCCCCAAGATGCGCGGCGCGCACGAAGGTCATGTCGGATGGGAAACCAAGGAAGAACTTGCTTCCAGCGAGGCGTACGAAAAACGCCTTATCGAACCTGATAAAGTGGGCAACGGCCGTGCTCAAGAGACAAACCTGGTGAGGATTCTCCGAGATCACATAGGGGGTTACCGGCGTATGCCGTCGGGCGGCCCTTACTTGTCGCAAGAGGCTATAAACGAGATCGTCGAGTGGATAGACGCGGGCATGCCCGACTAGCGCTTGATTGCAACAAAGTGCCTTCTATGATACGGGAACTATCCTGGACCGGTGTGGAGAGGGTATATCCTGAGGTTTGACGGTTCCGCCGGTCACATGTTTGTCTGTTTGCTCGAGAGGATCTGGAAGGCCTAAGAGCGAGTGAGAGTTCCATCATTTCCAGGAAATACGTATTCTCATGTTTCCGTGCAACAGCATGGAACGATACCGAAATTGAACAACACGGCTGGGTGAATATGTCTCGCACTACTTCGACTCTCACCAAATTGAGGAAAAAAGAACGGGAAACTCGAAGGGATCTCATAATAGATGCTGCCATCCGGCTGTTTGCAACGACGCCTTTCGATCGGGTCGGGATGCGCGATATCGCCTCTGAGGCAGGGCTTTCTCCGGCTTCCATTTACCGGTACTTTTCGAATCGCGACGATCTCTTCGTGGAGGCTCTGTGCCGGGAAATTAAGAGTATCGAGCA
>Ga0187785_10000405_pt1 | contig 16194 bp, 22 predicted proteins | sample 0815_BV2_4_20_MG_FD_132466 | JGI IMG/M metagenome (GOLD analysis project Ga0187785, IMG submission 132466) | Tropical peat soil microbial communities from peatlands in Department of Meta, Colombia - 0815_BV2_4_20_MG | ecosystem: Environmental > Terrestrial > Soil > Wetlands > Peat | place...
AGGGCGTCATCACCAATCTCGAGCGCCGCTTCAAGGAAACCGAAAGCGAGTGGGCGCGCGAGGACCTGCAGAAATATTTCACCGACGTGCCGTGCAAGGCCTGCCACGGCTCGCGGCTCAAGCCGGAAGCGCTGTGCGTCAAGATCGCCGACCATGACATCGCGCAGGTCGCAAATCTCTCGGTGAAGAAGGCCGGCGAATGGTTCACCGGGCTCCCGGCCAAGCTCAATGCCAAGCAGAACGAAATCGGCGTGCGCGTGCTCAAGGAGATCCGCGAGCGGCTCAAGTTCCTGGTCGATGTCGGGCTCGACTATCTCACGCTGTCGCGCGCCTCGGGCACGCTCTCCGGCGGCGAGAGCCAGCGCATCCGGCTGGCCTCGCAGATCGGCTCCGGCCTGACCGGCGTGCTGTATGTGCTGGACGAGCCATCGATCGGCCTGCACCAGCGCGACAATGCGCGCCTGCTCGAAACTCTCAAGAGGCTTCGCGATCTCGGCAACACCGTGATCGTGGTCGAGCACGACGAGGACGCCATCCGCACCGCCGACCACGTGCTCGATATCGGCCCCGGCGCGGGCATCCACGGTGGCGGGATCGTGGCCGAAGGCCAGGTGGAGGACCTGATCGAGGCGCCCCAATCATGGACCGGCAAATATCTCTCCGGCGAACTGAGCGTGCCAATCCCCGAGCGCAAGCCGCGTAACGCGCGGCGCACGCTCAAGGTCGTCAACGCGCGCGGCAACAATTTGAAGAATATCACCGCCGAGATCCCGCTCGGCCTTTTCAGCTGCGTCACCGGCGTTTCCGGCGGCGGCAAGTCGACGCTGCTGGTCGACACGCTCTACAACGCGGTGGCGCGCAAGCTCAACGGCGCTTCTCTCGCGCCCGCCCCGCACGACCGTATCGAGGGGCTGGAGCACATCGACAAGATCATCGACATCGACCAATCGCCGATCGGCCGCACGCCGCGCTCGAACCCGGCGACCTATACCGGCGCCTTCACCCCGATCCGCGAATGGTTCGCCGGCCTGCCCGAAAGCAAGGCGCGCGGCTACGAGCCCGGACGTTTTTCCTTCAATGTGAAGGGTGGCCGCTGCGAGGCCTGCCAGGGCGACGGCGTCATCAAGATCGAGATGCATTTTTTGCCGGATGTCTACGTCACCTGCGATGTCTGCAAGGGCAAGCGCTACAACCGCGAGACACTGGAGGTGCTGTTCAAGGGCAAGTCGATCGCTGACGTGCTCGACATGACGGTGGAAGAGGCGCTGGAATTCTTCAAGGCGGTGCCACGCGTGCGCGACGTGCTGGCGCTGCTGCACCGTGTCGGCCTCGACTACATCCATGTCGGTCAGCAGGCGACCACGCTCTCCGGCGGCGAGGCGCAGCGCGTGAAGCTCGCCAAGGAGCTGTCCAAGCGCGCAACCGGCCGCACTTTGTACATTCTCGATGAGCCGACGACCGGCCTGCATTTCCACGATGTGGCGAAGCTCCTCGACGTGCTGCACGAGCTGGTCGAGCAAGGCAACACGGTCGTTGTCATCGAGCACAATCTGGAGGTGATCAAGACGGCGGATTGGGTAATCGATCTCGGCCCAGAAGGCGGCGACGGCGGCGGCGAGATCGTCGCGACCGGCACGCCGGAAGACATTGTGAAGGCGAAGCGCAGTTACACCGGGCAATTCTTGGCGCCGGTCCTGGCGCGCGAGGCGAAGCGGAAGAAGCGCGTGCAGGCGGCGGAGTAGGCCTGCACATCGTCATGCCCGCGCTTGTCGTGGGCATCCACGTCTTGGCAGCTTGAGCAAGACGTGGATGGCGTCGGAAGTCGGGCGAGCCCGACTTCCGCATGAATAAAGTGCTGCAAGTCGGGTAAACCCGACTTGCAGGGACAAGCCCGGCCATGACCAGCCGGGGGCGTCGTACCGCCTCTGCACCGAACCCAAGCACTTCGCGAGGCACTCGTAGGATTTCTCGCGCTTGTACGCCCCTCCTCACCCCCGCAACCAACGCCCGATGAAAGCGGCGAGCGTGAACACGCCGAAAGCCGGAAGGCCGATCAGCACCAGCGCAAGCGGCAGCAGTCCGAGATCGGTGCCGCGTTTCGACACCAGCAGCACACCGAGGAAGTGCCCGGCCACCGTCCAAAGCGCTAGCTTCCAAGGCTCATCCTTGCTCGCATAGCCGGCTGCGGCGAGCGAAAGCACGAGCAGCGGGACGCCGATAACCCAATAGGAGCGCGTGTCCCACGCCTCGCGGATGCGGGCGTGACCGGAAAGGAGCAGCATTGCCGAGAAGAAAGCCCAGATCGCAAAAGCTTCGGCCGCCAGCAACAGGCCAGGAAATGAAAGGAAGCGGCTCCGCATGGCTATTGATGAATATCTTATGCAAAAGGAGGAGTAGAATTGCGCGCACGCCTTGCGCACGACAAAACGGTCGATACGAATCGTCTGCGGAGTATGACATGCGCCTCGATGTCGAAACCATCCGCGACACAGGCAGGGAGCTGCCCCGCGCGTTCGATTTCCTCGGCCGCCGCGTCATGGTTGCCAAGGTCATCGATCAGTGGTTCGGCCCCGACTATCGCTATTGCAAGATCAAGGGCGACGATGGCGCAGTCTATATCCTGCGTGTCGTCGAGCACTGCTCCGACTGGCAGCTCACGCTGTTCTCCAGTCAGCGCATTCAGGACATTGCGGCGTCTTCGGGCACCTGAACGGTCTTCGCCCGGCCTGCCCTCAAACGGTGAAGCGCAAGGGGCAACTACCACCTCTCCGCTCATGCCCGTCCCCGCCTGCGCGGGGGCCGGCTCCAGCGGGCATCCAGTTGCTGGTGAAAGGTCTGGATCCCCGCTTTCGCGGGGATGAGCGGAGTCTGTGCAGAGGCGCAACCTGTCTGCCCCTGCACCGAACTCATCCACGCGAAGCCCGACGTCAAGGCACGCCCGCGACCCCGACCGAGCCCAGGCACTTGGCGAGGTACACGTAGGATTCACCCGCGACCTTGAGGCAGTTTTCTTTGCTGGAAGCCGGGACGCGGTCCCAGGCCCTGTCGACGGCAATCTTGGTCGACCGCTCGCTCATCAGGCAGACAGCTTTCGCCAGGTCGCCCATGCCGGCGCCGCCATGGCTTCCCGCAAAATTCGTGCAGAAATGATCCATGTCGAATTCCGGTGACGCGGCCTGCGCGCCACCGCACAGCATGATCGCGAATACCACCACGACGATGCGAGCCATGGCGGCTTCGATACAACGCCGGGCGTTTCAATCCGGTGGCGAAATTGCATCAAATTGCCCGGATACCACCGTCCGCGGCCACACCTTCAAGTCCAGCGCCTGATGAACTCGCCGGCATGCGCCAAGGCCTGGCGCCCGGCCGCGAGCTTCGCGTTCCACATCGGCCAGGCATGGATCATGTGCGGCCATACCTCCAGCGTCACGCTGACGTCGGCTTCGGGCAAAGCGCACCGAGTCATCGAGCAGCGTCTCCGACGATCCTACCTGGACAAGGGTCGGCGGAAAGCCGCGCAGGCCGGCGAACAGCGGCGAGATCAGCGGATCGCGCCGGTCGGCGGAGCCGGCATAGGCCTGCGCGAGTTCTTCGAGATAAGCCTTGTGGATCAGCGGATCGACGCCGTCCTTGTCGGCGAGCGAGGCGCCTGACATCGTCAGGTCGGTCCAGGGCGAAGCAAGCCACGCACAGGCCGGCTGCTCCTCGCCTGCCGCGCGCAGCCGGTTGATGAGCGTGATCGTGAGATTGCCGCCCGCGCTGTCGCCGCCAACGGCGACGTTGCGCGCCGCGATGCCCTGCTCGCGCAGGAAGCGCCATGCTTTCATCGCGTCCTCGCGCGCCGCCGGATAGGGATGTTCGGGCGCAAGCCGGTATTGCACCGCCAGCGTGCGATGCGCGCCGCGCGCCCCGCCTCGGTCACCATGCGGCGATGGCTGACGATCGAACCCGAGCAATAGCCGCCGCCGTGGAAGAACATCAGCACGCGCGAGGCATCGCTGCCGGGCACGATCGACCATTCGCCCGGCAGGTCGCCGCCAAGATCGACTTCCTCGAGCCGTACGTCGCCCGCGACCGGCCAGGTCGAGCCGATCTCGTCGATCCGCGCCCGCCGCTCGCTCCAGCCGACCGGGCGCGGCTTTGACGTCAGCAGCCTGCGGATGTCATCGATTTCGCTCACGGGACCACGCACTCCATTCGTTTACTGGAATCAGGATAACATTGGCGGGCAAAATCATCTCCACCGGCACGTCACCTTCCGCTCATTCCCGCGCAAGCGGGAATCCAATGTTGATAAAGATAAAGAGAAGTGTGGATCCCCGCTTTCGCGGGGATGAGCGGGGTGTGCGAGGACACGCGGACGATACCTCGCCGGCATTCAAACCCGGTATCAGAGAACGCGCGGCTACTGCCCCGGTACCGAACCCAGGCAATGCGCGAGGCCGACGTAGGAATCTCCCGCGGTCTTGAGACAGGCCTCGCGGCTGCCGGCCGGCGCGTGGTCCCAGGCCTTGTCGACGATGGTCTTTGTCGACTCTTCGCTCAACATGCAGACAGCTTTGGCCAATTCGCCCATGTCGCCGCTGGCGTGGCTTTTCACAAAGCCAACGCAAAAACGCTCCATGTCGAATTCCGGCGCCGTGGCCTGCGCCTTGCCGGAAATCATGAGCACGATGGCGACGATCAATATGCGCGTCATCCCCGCTTTATAGCGTGCCGCCCCTTGCAATCTCTTGCAGCCGCCCTGGCGAATTTGCATTAAATTGTCCGGGTCTCCCTCAAACTGAGGCGGTCTTTTTTTGTGCGCGCGGACGTGCAGGATGGAACTTTCACGCGCGAATCTCATTGTCTGACGAGACCTGCCTCGATGTGTGGGTCGTACGGGGCAAAGAGAGGGTTCGGCAAACATGCACATCTCGGACCAAGGCATACTGGTCATTCTGCTTGTCGGTCTCGTTGCCGGCTGGCTTGCGGGCCGAATTGTCGAAGGTGGCGGATTTGGCGTGATCGGAGATATCGCCATCGGCATCGTCGGCGCGCTCATCGGCAGCTGGTTGCTGCCGCGCATCGGCATCCATCTTGCCAGCGGCATTGTCTCGGCGATCATTGTCGCCACGATCGGCGCTGTGGTGCTGCTTGCGATCGTCCGTCTGGCCACAGGGGCGTATCCGCGGCGGCGCTGGCGCTTCTGACGCGCATCGTGTCCGCCACTTAAATTTTTCCACCCCGCTGGCAAAGCGGTCGCTGAATACCTAAATCCCGAACCGCGCATAGTTGCGCGGTCGAGGGATCCGATGTCTCCACTGTCTTTCCTGCTCAACGTATTGTGGATCGTTTGCGGCGGACTATGGATGGCGGTCGCCTGGATGGTTGCCGCCGTCATCATGGCCATCACAATCATCGGGCTGCCCTGGACACGGGCGGCCTTCAACATCGCGCTTTACACACTGCTCCCGTTCGGTCAGCGGGCCGTGTCGCGCGCGGAGTATTACGGGCACGAAGACCTCGGCACCGGAGCGCTTGGAATGCTCGGCAACATCATCTGGCTGATCCTTGCCGGATGGTGGCTCGCGCTCGGCCATCTCATCACGGCAATTCTTCTCGCCATCACCATCATCGGTATTCCGTTCGCCTGGGCGCACCTCAAGCTTGCCGGCATCGCGCTTTGGCCGATCGGGAAAATGATCGTGCCCGACGGCGTCCCCGCGCGATTCTGATTTCCGCTGATACCAGCGCGGCTGCTTGCCGCACCAATAAATCGCGAAACCTGTGACTTACGTCACAGTCGCGGCGCGCGGGCCTTCCTAGCGTCCTCATGAGGCCGTAGTTTCCGGAGTGCCCATTGGCCTCTGGAAAAAGGGACCGCGCGTTTTTTCAAACGGCGGTCCCGAAGAAGGCCACCGGCGGGGTGAACGCCGGTGGCCGACCTCTACCAAAATAGCATCGCGGCGTTTTATTTTTGACAGAATTGCGGTTGTCCCCAGCTTCAACCGCGTTGTCACAATTTTTACGCGGCACGCGGGCGCACGCATCACGCTGCCGCATCATCGCACCTCTCGCTAGTGCTGTGATGATGGTTCGAGAAACAACGCTGCAACGTCAGGAGTGTCTTGCTACCTCCGGCACGATCACTTGCGCCCAAGAAACCAGCTGACGACCAGTAAAATAACACCGAGCGCACCTGACAGCATGCCGTGTTTGCTGCGGATGCGCGCCAGCCCATCGACGTGCCCTGGAAAGAAGCTCGGCAGCGAGTCCGCCGGCACCAGAAAATAGATCGCGGCAACGACAAGAAAAACAACGCCGAGAATTGTGACGATCGCTTTCATACTGACCTCTCCCGTTGACGCGCGAGCATAGCAAGCCACCGCGGCAAAGGCGTAGTGCAAATTTTCCGCAAAGCCAAAAATACTGCAAGCAATCACCGAAGCCGGAGCAAAATGAAATCCGGATCAATCCCCGGGACGGATCAGTCCTTGACGCGCTCTTCCCGCAGAAGCCAGTCGTGGATCGACTGCCGCTTGTCATCGGAAGGAAAGTCAAGCAACTCTGATTTTTTCTGCTGCAAGTGCCTGAAAAAATATGTGCAGACATTCGGGCTCGTGAGATCGTCCGAATTCAACGCGGCCCAGTTGTCCCATTCGTGAATGACAGCGGCCCTCGCCGCATCTTCCGATTTTTTTTCTTTTGGCTTTTGATCGGCGGCCCATTGCCGGCTCGATCGCGCCCCATCGCCAAGCGCCTGCATCCGCTCGCTCAGTACCATGCGGTCACGCTCACCCCACTGGACTTTTCGCAAGCGTAGCCGAAAGCGCGGCCAAGCGCACGATGTCTTGCACCGGCCGTTTTGCGCTGCAATACCGTGAGTTTATTCGATGGCTTCGTCAACGATGGCAAGCAACGTTGGCGGGACGGTCAGGCCGAGCGCCTTTGCCGTCTTGAGATAGAGCGCCAATTCGAACTTGGTGGGCCGCACGATCGGAAGGTCGGCAATATTTGCGCCCGAGAAATTCCCGCGGTCTCGTTATCTGTCTTTTCGACCTATGGCATCAGAACGGCGCGACACATCGAACACGATGGAGTCCTTGCAAATGGAGAGCGCCGAGATACCACTCACGTCCCGGAATACCAGCCTGGAACACATTCCTCTGGATAAAATTCGAGCTGTCCGATTTGCAACGCATTGCGGCCTCACTGCCGACCAATGAGCCTGCTGGTTTTCACGCCTGCAATTCGAATCGTGGAGCGACTTTCAAATCCCGATGGAGAAGCGCATGCCACAACGTAAGCTGGCATCGGTGCCGACCATGCTCTCTCTTGCTCTCGCAGGTGTGTCCTGGGCCATGTCTACGGACGCCGGACGCGCCTCTGAAAAGTGCATCACTGCGCCAAATGCACCGGCACGGAACGACGAGCACTGGTATTACCGGACTGATCGCGCCACCAACCGCCAATGCTGGTATCTTGCACCACACGACGCAACTGTCGGCACGCGCGCGTCGCAAGAACCCAAACAGTCATCATCGAAAGTGCGGCTGCCGCCGGATCCGCCGCTCCGTACACAGCCGGAGGAAAAAGCCTTCGAAGGCGCCTCCGATGCAAAAGAGGCCGGGATAAATGTTGCCGCGCCATGGCCCGTGACACCGTGGCCCGAGCCCGCCAAATGGCCGGACACATCTCCTGCACCGGAGCGCACGACGCCTCGGTTGCCCGATCCGATCGACCCCGCACCGACGCCAGCCAGCTACCATATTGAGGAGTCACACGCGGCCGCACCCGCGCAAGCGCCCGATCGGCCTTCCTCGGTACTGGTGGCCGCGCTTGGGCTGGTCGCGTTGTCTGGTCCGGCGTACCACGCCGTGCGTTGGCTGCGCCGGCGCAGAGCCCGTGATCGCTGGAACGTCGAACCGTCGCATCAGTCGCCGCTGAGCCCATCTCACACTCGCAGCGAAACAGCTTTCTCTGCGGACTCGACAGAACAGCTTGCTGAGACATTGCAGAAAATCCTGAATGAGATGCAGACAGAACTGTATGGATCGTCGGACACGATCAGGCCGTTTACGGAACGGGAATTATACCGGGATCAGAGATCAGCGCCGGATCGTGTTCGTGCGATGGGACAGTTCGCTTCGGGCCGCTAGAGACAAGGCACCACCTCAACCGTTACATGCGACAGGCCCGTAAGACCTGCCAAATGCGCTTTGTAATGCTCGGGAGCGCGCGGCTCGTGGGTCACTACCGATATGACTGCTGCGAGATGGCCGGGACCCAAGCGCCACACATGAAGATCGGACACGCGATCACTGCCTTGCTCAAGTCGCGCAGCAATTTTTCGAGCCAAAGCGGGGTCGGGGCAAACGTCGAGAAGGACAGCGCCAGCTGAGCGGATAAGTGTCCATGACCAGCTCAGGATAACGAGTGTCGCGACCAAGCCCATCAGCGGGTCCATCCAGATCCAGCCAAACTGCCGACCGGCAATGAGGCCGACAATGACAAGGATCGATACCGCGGCATCCGCCGCGACATGCACAAAGGCGGCTCGCAGATTGTGATCGCGGTGAACATGGCCGCTTCTATGCGCGTGGTCATGGTCATTATGCGGGTGATCGTGGGCATCATGGTGGTCGTGAGCGTGCTCATGATGATGGTCATGGTCGTCTCGCAACAGGAAAGCGCTCAGCAAGTTGACACCTAAGCCAACGACCGCAATCGGAATGGCCTCATTGAAGGCAATGGGCACCGGACTGATGAGGCGGTCGACGCTTTCGTAACCGATCAGCAGCGCGATCATCGCCAAAGCTACCGCACTCGTAAACGCAGCCAAGTCACCAAGTTTGCCCGTGCCAAATGCCAAACGGGCATCGTCCGCATAGCGCCGTGAGTAGGTGTAGGCCAAGGCCGCTATAAGAAGAGCGCCCGCATGTGTGGACATGTGCAGGCCATCGGCAATCAGCGCGACCGAACCAAACCAGAAACCGCCAATGATTTCCGCGACCATCATTGCGGCGCAGATGCCTATAACGGCCCAGGTTTTTCGTTCGTTCCGATCGTGCGCGTCGCCAAGAAACACGTGGGAATGACGGAAATCATCAATCGAATGAGTGTGCACGTGCTGTTCCACTGGGCTAACCGTCTTTAGATATAGGAAGCCAACGCGCCGATCAAAGCTACCGCTATTCGACCAGCGCCGGTGCCGCTATGCTCCGCTGCAAAACTTGGGAGATCGCTTGTCCGGCCTGCGCATTTACGGCATCGCCCGCACCCGCGCGTTCCGAGCGCTCTGGATAGCGAATGAGCTCGGGCTCGACTACGAGCACCTGCCGATCGAGATTGGCGCTGCCGGCGCCCGCTCGCCGGAGTTTCTCGCTATCAATCCAAACGGGCGCCTGCCCTTCATCGTGGACAACGGCTTCGTGCTGTTCGAGTCGCTTGCGATCACGCTCTATCTCGCCAAGAAGCACTCCTACGGCAACCTCTATCCCGGCACGCTGGAGGGTGAGGCGAGCGCCTGGCAGTGGAGCTTGTGGGCCGTCACCGAGGTCGATCGCGGCGTCAACATCTGGTCGCTGCACGCCATCCGCCTGCCCCCGGCCGAGCGTGATGCCATCGAGCGCAACGAGGCCCTGAAGATTTTGGTGGCTCCATTCAAGGTTCTCGACGCAGCAGTGGCCAAACAAAAATATCTGCTCGGCAGCGACTTCACGGTGGCCGATCTCAATGTCGCCGCGGTCATTAGCCGCGCTGTCGACATGAACCTCTCTGCGACACCGAACCTCAAGGCCTGGCTCACGCGCTGTCTCGATCGGCCGGCTGCCCGAAAGGCACTGGTGCTCAAGGCCAAGGCCGACAACGAAACGCCGGCGGAGGTGACCCGGCGCATTGCCAAAATCAACCGCCTGTGAGGTCGCTATTCGGGCTTGAACCCGCGAACCGCCCACCCCGCAACCAATCCAAACAGCAAAAGAGCGACAGGCGGACCGACCAAGAGAACCGGTATTGCGAGCAACTCACCGGAGCTTTGAAAACCGGCCTGTATCCCATAAATAGTCAAATAAACTACCCACCCCATAATCCATGCGGCGGACAACAGCAGCCAGATGCGCAAAAATCCGCGCCGCCAATTCAGCTGCTTAACTTTGTTTGTTTGCTCGTCGGATTCTCGACGAGGAATTCCAAAGCGCTGCATTGCGATTTACCAATGAGTTTAACTTACCTTCTGGGCCAGTATCGTCGTCTTCTTGCGGAAGCGGTGTAGTCGTTCCACAGGCCCATTTTGCACCGCGAAATCCCCTGCCGATCACCCCTCAATGTGTGTTTTGGCATATTGTTCCAGAGAAATCCCGCTACGCACAGCGACAAATGCGATGGCCCCGAAAGCCGATATTCATGAGCTTCGGATCTGATCGCACGGTACGTGAGTGCGCCGTGAGTACGCATGGAAATATGAGTTCCTATTCTTCGGAACTCCACGTCGCGCCGCGAGTTGGAACTGCGACTTTACCTCAACGCGTGGGATTCGATGTGCGATTATGGACCGGGGCGTATCAAGGAGATCACGATGATGAACAAGCTCAATCTCGGGATCACAACCGATGAGAATGGCGCAGCGACCGTACACTTGAATGCGTCCTTCGAAAGCAAAGAAGAAGCTATAGACTTTCACGCCGACGCCGCTGCTCTTTGCCGCAAAGCTTCATTGCTGAAGCTAAAATCGAGCAACGGCGACATGTATGTGCCGATGCTTCCGCGTGTATGGCCAAGGCTTGGTATTAAATCTTTGGCCAGGACGTAATTCTGCCAAGACTTGTGCCAAGACTTCTGCAAGACGCGATCGTTTAATTGTGATGTCCGCTTACTTCCCGCGAGACGGGCACCTGAAACTTTAAATTGGCGCTTAGCGCCCGAATATGAATGGGAAGGGCAGCAGCGGCCGGTCGTCGTAGCGGGGTTGGTATAGCGGGGATGGCGCGTAGCGAGGGTTGTCTGCGGTGAGTGGCATCGGCTCACCATCGACTGGTTCGTCCGCGGTTAGCGGCATCGGTCGAGAGCGCGCCACTGCCGGCGACCCGGCACCGGGGATGGCGCCGCTCAGCACCACGGTGGTATTGGCCATCTTCTGTCGCTTCACCAGTTCCCACAGCGTGGCGGCGTTCTTCACCGACAGCCGAACGCAGCCGTGCGACACCGGACGGCCGAGATTGCGCTGCTCGTAGGTGCCGTGAATGGCGTGGCCGATCTTTGTGAAAAAGATCGAATAGGGCATAGGCGCGTCATCCCATTCCTCGCTGCGATGGTCGATTTCCATGCGGAATGGCCTGAAGTCGCCGCCTGGCGTGTCGTAGCCGCGTCCCCCACTCGACACCGGCCAATCGTAAAGCTGCTTGCCGTCAACAGTGACAGTCATGCGCTGAGTGGACTTGTCGACTTTGATCAGAAGGTCAGCACGAGCGGTTTGGCCAAGCGCGAACACCGCAACGGCAGCGGCGATCAACGGCGCAATGAGGCGGTGGATGCGCACAGGCAAGCACTCCGCCCCCCCAATCCACACCTTTACCACACCCGAGGCGCCATGAAGCTCACGTCTTTGTCAACGAACGGCCTTTTGCCCAACAGGCAAATGGCGGCGCAAGAAGAATGCCCGCTATGGCGAACAGCGGACATCGCTGGTGTTATTCGATCACCTCATCGGCGCGCCCAATCAATGTGTTCGGCACGTTCAAGCCGAGCGCCTTGGCAGTTTTGAGGTTGATGAACAGCTCAACTTTGGTTGCCTGCTGTACCGGCAGCTCGGCGGGCTTGTCGCCTTTGAGAATCCGGCCTGTATAGATGCCAGTCAGGCGGTATGATTCTGTAATGTCCGATCCATAACTGAGCAGACCTCCAGCAGCTGCGAACTCGCGATGCTGGAAAGCTACCGGCATCGCGTGGCGAACCGTCAGCGCGGCGAGCTGTTCGCGATGACTGACGAAAAATGGGCCGCCGGCGATGACGAGACCGCCAGCTCCCAGTTGGCTCAACTTCGTAAAGACTCCATTGAAGTCACTTTCGCTGCTGGCATTCAGGACATGGAGCTGGAGTCCAAAAGTACGGGCGGCCGCTTGCACGTCGTTCACGGTGGATTTCGCGGTGTTGGGGTCCGTCGGGTCGACGAGGAGCGCCATGACGCGCACGGCGGGAAGCAGCTCGTGCAGCAGCTCCAGCCGCTTTGGCGCGACCTCGACGCTCGATTGGGTCACGCCCGTAATGTTGCCGCCCGGCCGGCTGAGGCTATTGACCAGGCCGAGCTGAATCGGGTTGCCGCCCGTTTCAAAGACGATCGGCACGGCCGTGGTCGCCGACTTTGCCGCAACCGCCGCCGGTGTGCTGGTCGCCGCAATCACGGCCACTTGACGATGCACCAGATCCGCCAGCATCGCCGACAATCGGTCGTTGTGTCCCTCAGCCCAGCGATATTCGATCGCCACATTGTGGCCAGCGGTGTAACCGGTTTCGCCCAGACCTTTGAGAAAGGCCGCCAATTGCCCTGAGTAGTTTTGGGCGGACGCGGCATTGATAAACCCGACCACCGGTAATGCCGCTTGCTGCGCCCGTGCAGCAAGCGGCAAAAAGGCCGCCGCACCGCTGAGAAGGGTGATGAACTCGCGCCGTCTCATAGCACCCCCGAGGCTTAAGGTAGATTATACTAGTCCCGTGCCGGATCTTTGGAAGCACCGCGCCGATGTCCGCTTGGGTCAAAAGCGGATATCATAGCGCGCTCGAAATATTCGCTTCACCCCTGTAAGCAGGGTGAGGTGCACGATGAAAAGTCGCTTTACGGTCACCGCTGCAATAGTGGCTGGCGCAGGCGTGCTCTCCGCCTGCGCCACAGATCAGGCTGACATTGCGCATCGCGAATATGATCGCTCGGTCGCAGACTATCAGAACTGCATCGCAGCTAACCAGATGAGCACATGCGAAGCGGAACGCCGCATCATGCAGGCCAATAAAAAGGTGCTGCAGCGCTAATGTATATTGAGGTTTGATTGCGACGCCAACGGCAGGGGTTGAGCGTTGCCGCTGCGTTCGCGCGCTCGCCGGTGCGAATGCGCCGACAGCACATGCCTGACTTTCAAAGGTTGCGCGATTTGCAGCGCGGGCTTGTGTGCTTGCGCCGCGCAGAAACCGTCGACGGCGTCCACCACCGCTGCGCTGATCAGTTGTTGCCGCTCGGGCGAGGCCATCACCAGTTCCTCGTCGCGGTTCGCGATCGAGCCCGCTTCAAGCAGAACAGCAGGCATTTGCGTCTTCTTCAGCACAAACAGCGTGTCGTAGCGGTAGACGCCAACACCGGCGTCGAGGAGCGCGCGCCGCCACCGGCCCATGAAACCTTCGGTGTAATGCGGCGTGTATTGCAAGCCCCGCGCCTTCAACTGCCGGCCGAGCATGCTGCCGAACAGAAGACTGTCTTTGGGATCGAGATTGTCGTCGGAGACAAAGATCGAATGGCCTTTGAATCGGTCGCTGAACGTTTCCGGCTTACCGTTGTAATCCCATTTTTCCAGAAAACGATCGGGTACCGAGTCGTGGTGGATGGACAGCAGCAGATTTGCCGATAGCTCGTTGGCGCGTGCCACGCGCGCGTACATGCTCCGGACCCCCGGCCCGTTGGTCACCATGAGCACCGTCTTGGCAAAACCGGCTTCGAGAAGAGCGCGATCGATCCGCGTGGCGAGCCGCAGATTGAAATCAAATTCGTCGGCCCCGCGTGCACTTTTGGCGCCAGGCGATTTCGCTGTGTGGCCGACGTCGAGCACGACGCGAAAGTCCGGACGAGCGCAGCTCGCCGCGCTCGTTTTCACCGGGCTATCGGACGGCTCGGCCCGTACAACACCGGCCGGCAGCACGGACAAGACCGCCGCGAGCGATACCGCAACAGTGCGCCAATACCGGATCATAGGACATCACCCGACATTCCCCACTATCTGACTCGTCCAGAAAGGGGAATACACCGTTTGCCGCAGGTAACGTTAATTGAAGAAGCAATGTCCGCTTTGAGTCAAATTTCGGCTCTGTCCGCTTTGCGCCAATAGCGGACCTATGCCTCTTCGCTCCACCTATCCAGCGCAATGTACACAGTGGCTAACACGATGCTGTACGTCAGCAACATGACGAGCGACATCAGTGCGGGCGCGATGCCGAGTCCTGCTTGAAAGGCAAATGGGCCAAGGCCGATTAAAGGAAAAAATATCAGGCCCATTAGGACCCATCCGATAAGACCGAAGATCGCGCCTTTGCTTATGCCATTTCGACCGGGAAGCAGGCGATTCATGCGCGCGAATAGAAATCCGAGAATTGCCATGCCGTTCACCAGCGAAAGCAACCACGGCACAAAGGTCGGCACATCTGCGCCGACCCACTGACTAAGAGCATGTTGCAAACTCTGATACGGTTGGAAAGATGGGAGCAGACCGGCTCGCGATTTGAAATACATAAAAGAGAAATGAACGAGTGTGCCGCACAAGCCCGCGACAGCCGATTTCCAAATCCAGCCTTTTACGACCAACGGGTTGCCACCAAAATTGTCCGGCGTGCCAGCGAGGCTTTCAATGCATTGGGAATTGACCCATTGCTATCATCAAGTGATGCGGCTGATGGTGCCCACCTTGCACCATGATCCCCATAAAACCGAGCGCCTTGAGTTTAGTGAGCGGTTGCCCCTCGTTCGCTGTGACCGTGAGCTTCACACCATTGGGCAACTCATCGCTCTTTGCGCTCCAGCCGATTTCGTGCAGTTCGTTCACGTGCGCCGGAACCATACGTTTGATGGCCTCCAGCGTCCGGCCTTCGCCTGTCACCGTGAACTCGATCCCGTTGTCGAACACGCGTGGCGTAGCGGCAGCGCGGAGCGTGACTTCATTCATATCAATAAGATGCTGCCGTAACGCATCAATGCTGACCTTCGACCAATCTGTCTTGGGATCAGATTGCAGAATTTGAACGACCTCCTGGATCGCACCGAAAGCGTCCTGCCCCGGCATTGTTGGCGTACCGGTCACGTCAGATTGCCGAGCGTGCATTCCACCGCCCATACCGCCGTGCATTCCCATCCCGCCATTCGCGCCGCTATGCATTCCGCCCTGACCCCGCATCATCTGGCTATGCATCTGGTTCATCATGTCGTCCTGCTGCATCTGACCATGCATGCCCATTGGGCCGCCCGACGACATTTGTGCGAACGCGTATACCGTTGCCGCTAGCAGCGCCGAAACGGCGAGCGTTGTTTTCCAAGGGAGTTTCGACATAGGAGGCTCTTTTGCTGTGTGCCCCAATTGCTTTGGTATCAGCCAACTTGAAAGCTGCATATGATCGAGATCATATTTGTTTTGAAAGCAAGATTTTTTTCCCTTTGCGTTTGATTTCGCCGGAGCGTTCCAGTGCGGCCAATGTGCGATAAAGCGCCTCGTGGGTCAGGCCGAGTTCGGCGGCGAGGTCTTTCAATGTTCCGCGCAATTCTACTATTCGGCGCTCAGAACCAGCATTGAGTGCAAGAAAATGGCGCACGCGCTCACGTGCGGAACGAATGTTGCGTTGCTCGATGCGGGTGCGGAGGCTCATCACTTGGTGAGCGAGCGTTTTGGTGAAAGCCTGAGCGGCTTTCGGGTTTTTTTCAAACGCAGCCAACACTTCGCGCTTGGGATAGATGCACACCTTCGCATCGGTGTTTGCTATCGCGTCGCAGTGGTACTCAGGGGAGAATAACGAAGCCTCAGCGAGCGTTTCGCCCGGCCCAGCCACATGCAAGACAATTTCGCGTCCAGAGCGATCAACCCTTGCCAAACGAACACGGCCCGTGACGACTTCACATAGGCCCACGGTCTTGTCGCCGAGCCTGAACAGCGCCTCGCCTGACTTTAACTTGTGTGCAATCGCCGCTGAACGCACACCGGCCGGCAGCCAATCTTTCACCGCCATTGGAGCATCCCGTTTGGACTCAATCATCATAGCGGCGCGCAATCGGATTGTCCGCGTTAGGTCAAACGCAGACGTGACGACACGTCTGCCAAAAGCGGACACGTCCAAATTAATTCCGTGCGGGGCAATTCACGTGACAGCAGGTTTAGTCCGCGAATCCTTGCTGCGTTGTACGGCGACAATCTCCGCCAGAATTGAGATCGCAATTTCTTCGGGAGTAATGGCACCGAGATCAAGACC